>ERZ857629.2548-NODE-2548-length-17069-cov-3.168978_pt1 | contig 17069 bp, 17 predicted proteins | sample MGYA00519700_ERZ857629 | MGnify/ENA primary metagenome ERZ857629 (study PRJEB31778, sample SAMEA3449351) | human gut metagenome | biome: human gut; feature: human-associated habitat; material: faeces | place: United Kingdom | collected 2010/2012 ...
ATTAACTTAAATAATGACCTGCCTTAATTTTTTCGTTAAAGATAAAACTATTACGCAATAGTCCATTTGCAACGCACAGGCGATACAATAGCACCTTCATCTTTTAACTGTTTCATAGCTTTATCCACATCTTTGCGGTCTAATCCGCTTAATTCTGCAACCTTACCGGCGTTTACCGGTGTACCGGCCTCTTTCATTGCAGCCAATACTTTTTCTTTTGCATCCATAACAACTTTAATTTAATACCATATTTAACATACTAAACAAACATTTGTTTTAGCAACGACAAATTTAAGGTTTTCCCTATTCATGAAAAATTTAACTTATAAGTAGTTGTCTAATTGTATCAGCATTAACAATGTCTGTAGTTAAAATACGACATGACTTTATACCTAACTTATTGAGTATTTGATCTTTTATCTTATCGCGTGATATTTGTACATCTTTGCTTTTGTGGTAGCTCCACCCATCAACCTCTATTGTTTTAACAGGCAACTTTGTTAGTGAATTGTAAATTAAAAAATCAACATGCGAGAAAGAACTTTGGGCAAACGTTCTTTCTGTGTCGTTTAGTATTTCCCAATTATTCAGCAACAATGATATGGGGTAATGGCATATCACATCGGTATTAGATAAATTAAGTTCCAAAATAGTATCTATTAAAAGATTGTAGATAATATTCTCAGATAAGTGTTCAGAAACAGATAAGTGCGTTTTCTCGTATTTCAACCGCTCTGCAGTATATTGCTTATAAAGAAGGTCAAATACAGAATGAAGATTACTCTTTTTAATTTCAAAATTATTATACCTCATTATCTTCTAAATATTCATACGACCTATTTGTATAAAATACTCGTCGGGAAGAGCAGGTTAATCATTTAGTGCCGAGTTTATAATCTCTTTAAGCTCGAATTCAAGTTGCTTTGCATTTTTAAAATGAATGGCATACATTCCGGCATTGCGAGCACCCTCTACATTGATCAACTTGTCATCGGTAAAAATACATTCTTGTGGATGCAGATTAAACTTATGGCAGCACCTTTGGTAAATGGACAGGTCTGGTTTGATGAGTTTTTCTTCCGAAGAGATGAGAGTGCCGTCCATCATTTTTAAAATATCAAACTTTTCTATTACATCGTACACTGCACAACTCCAATTTGTAAGCCCGTAAAGGCCATACCCCTCAGCCCGCAGTTTTAACAATAAACTCCTCATTCCGGGCACCTCATTTGTCATTGCGTCTATCTGTCTGTCGTGAAATGCTTTAAGATAGTCGTACCAATGTGGATATTCCTTCTGTAACTCGGCAATTAGCTCTTTAAAAGTCTTTACACCTCTGTCACAATGTTCAACAAAACTTGGATTACAGGTTAACTCTGTAAACTGCGCCCGTTCATTTGGATCTGATACTATGGTTTTAAGGAAATTGTCATAATCATAGTCTACAAGCACCCTTCCAAAATCAAAAATAATATTGTGTATCATATCCTTTATTAGTAGTTATCGTTTAGTCATGGAAATCATGAATGTTACAGCCACAATGGCTATGCAAATGCCTGTTATAATATTTGTTGTAAGCGGTTCACCAAACATAAGGGTACCAACAAGAATAGCTGTAATAGGTTCAAACACCCCTAATACAGATGCTTTGGTTGCTCCTATATTTCTTGTTGCAATGGCAAGAGTGGCCGTGGAGACAATGGTTGGCAGTAGTGCAAGACCCACAAGATTAAGCCAGTCTGTAGCACCCGAAATGCCGGCAACAATATCGGTATGCGAGAAAGCAATCTTACCTATGAAAACAAGTGCACCAACGCTTAGAGCATAGAATGTAAGCAGTGTGTTGGATATGCCGGCTATCGCTTTGCTTCGGTTGATAATTACAATGAACAACGCATAGACCAATGCAGAGCATATAGAGAGCACAATACCAACAGGATTGACAGCCTGCCCCGCGCTGCCCTGTGTCATTATGATAACTCCTCCAAATGTAGCCGCAATAGCAAGCCACACGGGCCACGACGGTATCACCCTAAGAAAGACCATAATAATAGCAACAAGCACGGGATAAAGAAATACAAGAGTTGTGGCAAGCCCAGATGCTATATAATTGTACGCCTCAAAAAGAAACATGCTGCTGGAGGTGTACAGCAGTCCAAGGACTAAAAGCACACCTGCCTGTTTCCACGATACTTTAAAATTCTGCTTTGTAAGCAATAAGAAGGCGCCCAACAACACAACCGCAAATGAGTATCTGAAAAAAAGAATAGACTCTATTGCCACACCCTTATTCATAAGGGGCATGGCAAATAATGGATTAAGGCCGTATGTGATGCCGGTTATAATGCCAGAAGGGTAACCTATAATTGCGTTTTTACTTAGCTTCTTCATTACTCAAACTGTAAATTGCCCGCAAAAGTAGCAATTTTTTATATGCCTGTTTTCTTCCCGACAAATATGCAAGTATCAATTTAGCCCTTCTAAGTAATCTGTATATAGTATGCCATCCAAGTGGTCGCACTCATGCTGAAAAATTACCGCTGTAAAACCTTTAATATGTTCAGTAGTATCATTAAAAGTCTTTACTGAGGTATAGGTGATGCTTATTTCTTGATAACGAGCTACATTACCGTGTTTTCCCGGAATACTGAGACAACCCTCGCCTCCAATCTTCTTTTCGCCTGCGTGGTTAACTACTTTTACATTTGGGTACACTTCAAATGGGAAGCCCTCTTTATCAAAACGCTGAACAGCCACAACACGGCGCAATATTCCAACCTGAGGTCCTGCAATTCCAACACCATCCTGCTCCGGAGAGGTTACAGTAGCCACCATCTTCTCTGCCAAGGTAGCATATTCGCTGCTCTCAAGCTCCCGGTTACTGATTGGACTGCATTTGCTACGTAGTACTAAAGAGTCTGTCTCATTACAAACAGTAAGAACCCTCATAATCTCTCCCTGTCCGTTGATGATTTTTCTCTCCGTCTCACTCCATTCACTTGGTTGGCAAGCAACTACCATCACCACTGTCATTATTAATAAAATACTCCTAATTGTTCTCATTTATATTGTTTTGTTATGATAATCATCCTCTTTCCACTCAAACCTTACTGTTTCCGGAACATAGAACTTGCCAATTCTATAATCAATATTTGCCTTGTGCGCCTGACTAAGCTGAAATTTTCGCGGCACTCTGTACATTCTCCCATCCTTAATGAAACGGGCTCCTGTCTGATGGAAGCGGAACGGCACACCGGCCTTTATGCACTGCTCTCTTAAACTGAGAACCCAATCATAGTTACATGGGCGGGCCTCCAAGCCCGATTCTCCTCCAACACTTACCTCCTCAATGCTTTCATCAAGATAAGAGGAGAGAACTACAGGGCCAATAAGCGGCGACATTATGATGCTTTTATGCTTAATTGGCAATGTTTTAAAGATTGGCAGGCGGTAATCTGCCATCTGCTGATTTTCTACAGTACAACCTACCAAGACGTTTTCATAGCCATCGCCCCAATTGTCGGGAATACAATCCATAAAACGGTCTATGCGCTTGGTGAAGAAATAGAACCAAAGGTCACTTCTCTCCTTTATCATCTTCCAGCACTCCTTGCGCCACTCATCCGCATCTTTAAGCAGGAAATCCGATGTAAAGCAGGTAAAAACTACCTTGCCGCTCTCTATCTTCCATGACTTGTCACGCTTGCGTTTAACCGGCAGATTAAAGTTCCCGGTCTTGCGGCATTGGCTGCTCGAAATCTCGCTGCCATACATCTCATCCTGCCTGTATACATAGCAATACTTGCATCCGGGGCTGATTTTTGTGCAACCATGCCACGGATTCCAATCTGCATATATCTCCCATTGTTCTGCCATCAAGTTTAATTCTCTTCTTCCCGACAAATCATCTTTTTATTTTATATGATAACATCTTGCCATTACATTACAGGCGGTGAAGATATGCATATTTTCGCATAAAGTGAATCGTTAGAATTAAAAAAATATATTGTCTCAGATTCCTTAAGATGAGGCAGGTTATTTTTTGAAGGTTACTTAAAACAATGGGGGTGTAACAGAATCGTAACGGCTGTAAACGAGTCCCTAAATGCCAATATACGTACTCCCGATATTCAAACTAAAGGGCAACCGTGCTACGGAACCAAAGAGGTGGAAAAATGGATAATTGATTATATAGGATAATAATATGTATTTAATGACAGAACAAGTTATTATGTGATACTTAACCTAAAATCACTATATTTGTAGGTAATAAAACAACTAAATTTACTACTATGCTTCAGCCATGGCACATTTGGGTAATAATTGCCCTAATCTGTTTTGTTATAGAGATTTTTACAACCGGTTTTGCTATTGCCTGCCTTAGTATCGGTGCCTTGGCATCGGCAGTTGCTTGCGCATTGAATTTGCCTGTAATTTGGCAGATTTTAGTGTTTGCAGTATTCACATTTTTGGCCTTTGTGCTGATACGCCCCGCCGTGCAAAAGTATTTATATAGATCTGCTTCCCGACAAAAAACAAATGTAGACGCCCTTGTCGGGAAGAGGGGCAGAGTAACCTTGGATATTGACCCGTCAACAGGATACGGCCGCGTTGCAATTGATGGCGACGACTGGAAGGCTGTAAGTGCAGATGGTGCTCTAATTGAGAAGGGTAGGGCCGTGGAAGTAGTAAGTGTAGACAGTATCATTATAACAGTTAAAACTATATAATTATGACAGGTACTTACATTATTGTTGGCATTATTGCCCTAATAGTTTTTATTTTTGTGGTAAATGGAATTTTGATTGTTCCCCAAAGCGAGACTCAGATCATTGAGCGTCTTGGAAAATACCATAGGACACTCCCTTCCGGTATTAATATCATCTGGCCTATTTTAGACAGGCCTCGTGAAATGTATTACCGCTATGTTATGAGTGACTTCAATGGTAACACGTATGTGAAAAACAAGTTGACAAAGAAGATTGACCTTCGTGAGCAGCTGATTGATTTTCCGCCTCAGAGTGTTATTACAAAGGATAATGTAATGACAAGCATAAATGCAATACTCTATTACCAGATTATGGATCCAATTAAGGCTGTGTATGAGATAGCCAATCTTCCCGACGCAATAGAGAAACTTACCCAGACTACTTTAAGAAACGTTATCGGTGAGCTTGAGTTTGATGAAACACTTACCTCAAGAGATACCATAAATACAAAGCTGCGCGACGTGTTGGATGATGCAACAAACAAGTGGGGTGTAAAGGTAAACCGTGTGGAGGTACAGGATATTACACCTCCGGCATCTGTAAAGGAGGCAATGGAACAGCAGATGCAGGCAGAACGTGAGAAACGTGCCAAGATTCTTAGAGCACAGGGTGAAAAAGAGGCGGCAATCCTGCAGTCGGAGGGAGAAAAAGCTTCGAGAATCAATCAGGCTGATGCCGACAAGCAGACAAATATCCTCCGTGCCGAGGGTGAAGCTGCCGCGAAAATTGCAGTTGCAAATGCCGAGGCTGAGGCAATAAACAGGATTACAGCGGCAATTGGCAAGTCAGACATCTCTCCGGCTAATTATATGCTCGCTGAAAAATACATTATGTCTCTTAAGGAGATGACATCCGGAGATGATACACGTACTGTATTCATGCCATACGATGCCTCTGCAATGCTTAGCAGCATCGGCTGCCTCAAGGAACTGTTTCAGAAACCGGAGTCGTCTAAGAGATAGCCGTTACAGTCTATTTTTTCAAACTGGTACAATTGACATTGGATTCGCTTGAAAAAATGTTGAATCGCTTAAATAAACTGTGACAGCAACTCAGAGGTTTCAGTTGTTCGAATTTTTCGAATAACTGAAATTTTAAAGCCCCAACATATCATATAATATACAAACAGGAGCGTTTTTAGTTACTATATGATATATTGAGGCTTTAAAACATATTGCTGACGAGCTCATGCCTTTCACAAGACAAGGCACTTGCCTAGATCAAAGCTATTGCTGATGTGTTCGTTCTCAAAGACATATCCCATCTGATTGCAAATGACCTTTGTTCCGTTTATATCAGCATCAATGTTGGTATGTGAATGCCCATAAATCCATGCGTCAATGCGACTGTCGGCAATAAGCCCACTCAGTTCAGTTGCAAATGCACTATTCAGCACTGAACCTTTATGGTGAGGGGCAACGACCTCCAATGTGGGAAGATGGTGTGTTACTACCACAATGTGCTTTGCGGTACTTTCAGTTAGACTATGCTTGATGAAATCCAAGCAGAATTCATGCATCTGATTAAACTCCTCAGTTTGGAGTAATTTGCCATTATACATTATTTGCCGAAAGTCGTTCATGCCTTTCCATATAAAATACTCGTCAGAAGGAGAAATCTGAGACCACAAAGTGCTAATGATAAAGTCGGTATCATCTATCCGCACTACTTGATTCTGGTAATATCCTACATTCTTCTTGAACATCCAATTCCATTGTAGTCCCTTATCCATCACATCACAATAATTGTAATACTCATGGTTTCCGGGCACAATGAGCACTTGCCGATAATTTACAGATGCCCATTTCCAAAAATTGCTCAAAGGTGCAACCTTGTTTTTCAAATAGAATATATCTCCGGCAAGAACCAGAACATCGCCAGTTACAGGTAATTCATTATGTTTCATCCACCTGCTGTTATCACTGAATTCCAAATGTAGGTCGCTCATATATTGTATCTTCATAATCTTTTGTTTATTAATATTTTGTATAAATCAGTTCATAATCCTTTGAATTAGATTTATTGTCTATAATACCCTCCAATAAAGAAAATTTGTTATATAGGGATTGGTAGTGTTCAAGTTCTTCTTCCTCAAAGCCTATGTTCTTATAGCAGTCGTCTATCTCTTTGTTTATTTTATCGTACAAATCGACGGTCGCTTTGGCTATTCGTGTTTCCAATCTGACAATGTCTTCCTTATTCTTATGAATAGCCTTTTTACAATGTTCGATTTCTTCTTTGTAAAAGCATAAAACTTCCTCAAGTAGGACATTTGTAAGCACACTTGGAGATGGACTATATGGAAGCACAGTCAATTCCCGGCTTGGGGTAGTAGAAAGATAAAACAATTTACACCCCAAGGACTTTGCAACCTGTTTGTTATACTCATCTATCTCACAAATGATTTTCATTAAATCTTCCTTAGATAGATTTTTAGATTCCTCATAAGAAGGATGCTCTTTATACACCAACAAAGGTATTTCCTTGTTTCTCAAATAGACAGTAGTATATTCACTCATAATTAAATCTCCTTATATTCTTTTTTTATTCGCACCCCTGCTCGGTTAATGGTTGTAAAGTACTAAATAATCTTTCAAACATCCTAATGAATTGTGAAAATTCTTTTTTACTCTGCCAGCAAAGTTATCTAACTGAAATGAATGTCATTTTTGGATAATTTATTACCTTTGTATTGAATAATATATTATTTGTTGTAAGTAATAATATAGAAATATAAACAATATGATAGCATTTAATCTCTCTACCCCCAAAGATATTGCTTTGCAGATTGCGGCAAGGGTAAAAGCAAGAAGATTGGAGCTGGACTTAACCCAAGAGGGGTTGGCAACAAGAGCCGGGGTTAAGTTTGCTACTTACCGCAGATTTGAGCAGACAGGCGAAATTTCATTGAAAGGCTTGCTCCAAGTTGGATTTGCCTTGAATGCACTTTCTGAATTTGATGCTCTCTTCGTGCAAAAGCAGTATCAGACTCTTGATGATGTATTGAATGAGCAAAGCGTTACACGTAAAAGAGGACGAAAAAATGAATAACATAAAACAGATAGAAGTCATTTATGATAATCGTTTGGTCGGTCGATTGACTTCACCGATGGTAATGAGCAACTTTTCTAAAGTAATTTAATGAATAATGTCCTTTAATTATGAACGATAGAGAGCTAATTCCAAATGTTAATGTTACGGAATCTAGTAAATTGGATAGCCGTTCAATATTGTTTTTGAAGACTTTTTTTCCAGATGATTTAGTTGACTGTCGTCAGCTTCAGGAAGGTGGTACCTTGCCGAATATTGATGGATATCTTGATATTCTTTGCCCCGATGGTACTGCTAAGGAAAAGGTGGTGGTTCAAGTCAAGCATCTAACATACCCAGAGGTAAATGGGAATGTGTATTATGACATACCCCGGTCGATTTATGCCTATGCAGAACGGCATAAAGGAGAGCTTGTCTTATTTATAGCTTGTGATGATAAGCTTAGAAGATTTTATTGGAGAAATATTAGCGAGGTTTCAATAGAAGAATTTAGAAACAAGTCTAATCACATTCAAAATACTGCTAGATACTATTTCCTTGATAGCGAAAAATGCTCTGAAAACAATGTAAAAGAAACTATTGAACATTGGCGTGAACTATACAAAAAAAAAATGGACTCCATTAAAGATGGTAGAAAATTGGCAGATCAATTTGTTTCAAAACAAAGGATGTGCTTTAATCTCATTTCCACGGAACTACATGAAGTAAGAGATTCTCATATAAATAGATATCAGGTTGATGAAATAATGCAATGGATTATGAATGACATCAGTAGAAGTGAGAAGCACATTTGTCTTCTTGTTGGTGATGCTGGAGTTGGAAAATCTGCTGTATTAAAGAAACTAATTTCTTTGCACCAAAGTGAAAATATCAAGTATTTATGTATTAAGGCTGATTATATTGATGATAATGGCAATCCTGTCACTTTAGGCGAAATGCGGGATGCCTTGGCATATTATAGTGCAGAGTCAGACAAAGTAATTCTGATTGTTGATCAAATTGATGCTCTTTCCCAATCTCTCACTAATGACAGAACTCACTTAAATATGATGATGGCAGTATTATCATCACTGGAAGATTGGCCTAATGTTAGAGCTGTTGTTTCGTGTCGTAAATATGATCTTGAATATGATTCAGTTCTAAATAGTCTTAAAGACAAATCTATAGTTGTTGAGATAGGAGAACTATCTGATGAGGAGGTTGCAATAGCACTTGATAAACTGGAGGATGGCCTTAGTAAGAAAATAGACAGTGTGACAGCTAAGCTGCTTAGGATAGTTCAAATGCTTGATTCTTTTTCTATTTTGTTTAGACGAAATAAATCTATAATAAATTTCAATAGCCAGATTGAACTATACGATGCACTTTGGGATACTATCATTTTGGATTCCTCTTCACAATATAACGTAGAAATACGGGAACATTTGATGTATCAGATTGCAGAGATAATACGTAAGACAGGAACCTTGAATCCTCAGTTTGCTCCTATTTCCAGTCAGAAACATGCTTACGAGTATTTGGCAAGTAATGGTCTTATCCGGCGTGAAGGAGGTGCTGTTTCATTCTTTCATCAATCTTTCTATGAATATACTCTTGCCCGTCATTATTCTGAAAAGGATTATTTATTTGCAACTGATATCAAAAAAGAGATTCAGGGCTTGGAGATGAGATCAACGGTCAAGGCAATCCTTGATTTCAAACGTGGGCATGATATCACCAAATTCGTAGAAGAAGCTCGTAATATCCTTATGGATTTGGATATTAGATTCCATCTGAAGCTATTGACATTATCGGTGTTGGCTATTGTTAATAACCCATCCGGTGCTGAGAAACTTCTTATTACAGAAGCTTCTCAGAAAGATAGAAAAATGTTGGGATATTTCCTTCGAGGAGTCAGCTCAATAAGTTGGTTTCCAACTATCCGAAATATTTTGAACAGAATGATGTCTGAACTTAGAAAAGACGATGATTTGTTTTTCCCAATAATGTCATGTTTATCCCGCTATGCTTTCCGTAATCCGGAAGATGTGTATGGTATGATAGATCAAATACAAAATCATGAATCAAGGTTATTAGCTGTTGCATACATATTGCGAGAGCATAATGACTACAGTCGAACTTGTGTTCGCAAAGCATACACTGAAGCAAAATCACAAAACGCTTTTTTTGTCATCAATATAATTCAGGATGCAATTCAAAGCAACAGTAAATTTGCTTTGGAGGAGACAGAGAAACTGATTATAGATTGTTTTATGTCTGAAGACTCATGTAATAAACATGATCAATATGAGTTGGCGAAAGTATTATGTCCAAAACTGTCTATTGAATATCCGACGGAAATGCTTATAATACTACACAATTGCATTTGCAAAACGGTATATAAAACAGCGCAAAATGGCTATTATGGTTTTTCAACAACAAAAGCATTCTACAGGATTGATATGGAGACTAGTAACGGAAAACTGCTGAAGATATACGAAGACCTTTTGATTCGCTATTCGCCAGATGAAACTATTGTGCGCCCACTCGTTATAGACCTTTTGTCACTGAAAAATGAGACAACATTATCTATGGCTTTTACTGCTATGGCAGTAGCTCCAAAATTGTATGATAATTTGATTCGTCCTCTCTTGGAGAACAGTGAGGTAATCGAAAGATATCTTCACGGAGATGTAGAGTTTTTCTTTTTGAAAATGCTTAGAGCTTGGTATGATACATTGAACGAAAACGATGCAGAGTTGTATCAGAGATTATTGTTATCTTATAAGTCTGAATTCGATTTTAAATACGATGCTGCAAGAAAGTGGAGTCGATTCCTATGTCCTCATTTATGGTGGAACAAATGGGTACTGATATGCAATACATTACCAGAAGACCTTATGATTCCGGAAATGAAGAGATGTTATCAAGAACTTATGCGCAGATTTGGAAGACGATATGAAGTTGAAAAGCCTGATCATTCTGTTATTGCAGGACATTTTTGTGGTGGTGTTGTAAGTAGTGAAAAATATGGAAGATGGCCGATTTCAAACTGGCTGAGTTCATTTCTGAAACTTGGAGAATATAAATGGCGTGAAGGTAGAAATCCTATCAGCCTAAGAGAACATGCTGATGCTTTTAAAAAGTGTGTGACCTCTGAGCCTAATAAGTTTTACGATTTTATATTGGAAATAAGCACTATGGCTGATATTTCGGATATGTATAAAGTTGCCGGTCTTGAAGGTTTACTTGCAGGTGGAATCAATCCTAATTCTCTTTGGAATTTGGCGGAGTTGTACATCACAGAAGTGTTTGCCAGGTTAGATAGCTATACGTTTAGCCAAATTGTTGAGTACTATATTAAAGAGGAAAATAAGCATATTGATGGAATCATGCAGTTATGCAAAACTTTGGCTGTTACTCCTTTTATTGAAAATGATGGTATATTTACAAATAAGGATAGAACCATAGATATGAGTAGAGTAGCAACTGACTTGCTCACAAAGGGTATTAATTCGTTCCAAGGTCGTGCCGCAAAATTATTAGTACAAATCTGCGCAATTCCATCGCGCAGATCTGAAATTTACGAGTTCTTCACCAATTGCTGTTCGATCTTGCACGACTGTGTGAAAACTATACCACTTTATTACCTCAATACGGAAAGCTATTTTGATGAAGAATTATATTTCCGGATGCTGAAACCTCTTCTTTCTGGTATGGGCCCCGAAGCATTATATATTCGAGCAAATGCAATACAATGGTGCTTTTACCACAAAAATGATATGGTAAGTAATTATATTGACTGTATTGAGCATGATTCTTCCAGTCATGAGCTACTCGTTCAGATATATTTTTACGGTGCGGTAGGGAAACTGAATCCAGATGAATGTGAAAGTAGGCTTGAGAAGATACTTGCCGCTAACAATGAGAACACTGTAGCAAAAATCGTTGAGATTGCAATGACATCATATGTGCATACTGAATACCGAGATATAAGCATAAGATATCTTGAACGGTATGTAACGGACAATAGGAAAAAGGTTATAAGTGCATATTCATTGTATTGTAATTCCCTCCCAATTGAAGCTTTTAGCTGGTATTGCGGTATTGTCAAGAGCAGTGTGTGGAAGAAGCATAGAGAGATATATAATCAGTTAGAGTATATAAAAAAATGTATTTCAGCCTATCCCGTCCAGTCTTATAAATTCATATCCTCTCAGAGGTATTCCGATATTGATGGTGTGAATATGGTCAATGATGAAATCATTAAAATTTTACTTGAGATTTATAAAAAATTGAGCAAAGATGAGAATGCAGATGCTATGAATGAGCTACTTGATTTATTTGATGAATACATTTATCGTGATAACAGAGTTTTGAAGGATGCGGTTTCTCTATTGTCGTAGCTTTTAAAAGAGGAAAGAAAAATGAATAGCATTAAACAGATAGAAGTCATTTATGATAATCGTTTGGTCGGTCGTTTGGCTTTGACCAAAGAGGGTCTATGTGCATTTGAGTATTCGGCTGAATGGCTCAATTCAGGCTTCTCTATTTCTCCATTTGAACTTCCATTGCGCAGTGGCGTCTTTATCGCAAAACCTCGTCCTTTTAAAGGTGAATTTGGAGTCTTTGATGATTGTATGCCTGATGGCTGGGGTTTGTTGATCTTAGACAGATATTTGCAGCAGAACGGCACTAATCCTCATACCTTGTCATTACTTGACCGCCTTGCGTTGGCCGGTTCGACAGGTCGTGGTGCGTTGGAGTTTCGACCTGACAAAAGTGTTGTATCGAAACAAGAGTATGCAGACTTTGAGAAGTTGGCATTGAATGCTGAACAGATTCTTGATTGTGAAGATTACACAGGAGAAGGGATTGATGAGTTTCAATATAGAGGAGGTTCTCCTGGTGGTGCTCGACCGAAAATCTTCACTCGCTATGATGGAAAGGAATGGCTGGTAAAGTTTCGAGCGAAGATGGATTCAAAACACATAGGTGTTGATGAGTACAATTATTCTCTTCTTGCTAAAGAGTGCGGAATAGAAATGCCTAAAACAATGCTTTTTGAAGATAAGTATTTCGGAGTAGAACGTTTTGACCGTACACCAAATGGCAAATTACACATCGTAAGTGTTGCCGGTCTTATCGGTGCGGACTACCGTTTACCAAGCATAGACTACACTCACATCTTTCAGGTATGTGCGACTTTAACGCATAGTGTAGTGGAAATGTTGAAAGTTTATCGTCTTATGGTATTCAACTACTTGATTGATAACAGAGACGACCATGCAAAGAATTTTGCTTTTATCTATCGTGATAGCGATTGGCATTTTGCTCCTGCATACGACCTTTTACCAAGTGATGGTATAAACGGCTTCCGTACAACTTCAATTAATGATAGTATTGAACCTACTAAAGAGGATTTATTTGCAGTGGCGGTAAAAGCTGGGTTGGATAAGAAAAAGGCTATTGAGATTTTTGAAGAAATAACAAATTTAGTAAGGAGGAGATAACTATGAGTGGAGGATATTTTGATAGAAGCACAGAGACTGGACTTGTTCCGACGATGAAAATTAAACAACATATCATTAAATAAAGAGAAAACGGTATCTTTGCGTATTATATGATAAGTTGATTATGGCAAAAAATACAAAAGGGACTAAGTTGCCCCGAAAGTTGGAGCAGAAGATGTCTGTTGTGGGGGAGCAGATTAAATTGGCTCGCTTGCGCAGGAATCTGAGTGTAGCTCAGGTGGCGGAACGTGCCACCTGCTCTCCATTGACTGTGTCCCGAATAGAGAAAGGCGCACCGACAGTAGCAATCGGAATCTATTTGCGAGTGCTGTATGCTTTACAACTTGACGATGATATTCTGTGGCTGGCCAAAGAAGATAAATTGGGGAAAGCCTTGCAGGATTTGAGTTTGAAGACAAGGGAACGTGCCTCAAAAAAGGAGTAAACGATGAAAACGCTATATGTATATGCCGATTTTGATTGGCCCAAAGAGACAGAACTCGTTGGTGAATTAGGCTATGAATCTCTTCGTGGCTCGGACAGCTATTGCTTTACCTTCAGCGATGAATGGTTGAAAAAACACGGAGATCTGTTTCTAAGCGATGACCTCAATAATTATCCTGGACAGCAATATACACAACCGGAGAATGATATATTCGGATGTTTCTCGGATGCTCTGCCGGATCGTTGGGGACGTACTTTGTTGTTGCGACGTGAGCAGATTGCTGCGATGGAAGAAAAACGACCGGTACGGAGACTGTCTTCTTTCGAATTTTTGACTGGTATCGATGACTTCTCTCGAATGGGAGCTTTTCGTTTTAAGGAAGCCACCGATGGTGAATTTATAAATGTTAGTGAGTCGTTGAAAATTCCCCCTATGACGGATATTAGGGAGTTAGTTGCGGCCAGTTCGGAAATTGAGAAAAGCGAAGAAGGTAATATTCTTCCCGACAAGAAATGGATTGCACAGCTTGTGCAGCCAGGCTCTTCTTTGGGAGGTGCAAGGCCTAAAGCCAGTGTAATAGACACAGATAAAATGCTATATATAGCCAAGTTTCCTTCACGTAAGGATGATTACGATGCCGGACTTTGGGAGCATTTCAGCCATCTTCTTGCAACAAAAGCCGGCATAAATGCCGCAAAGACCAAAGTGCTTGCTACCGGAGAAAAATATCACACCATGCTTTCGCAACGCTTCGATAGAACCCAAGAGGGAAAACGGATTCATTTTGCTTCTGCAATGACCTTATTGGGTCTCAATGATGGAGACAATGCTACTACAGGGCACGGCTATTTAGATATAGTCGATTTCATAATCCAGAGCTGTACTAATGTAGAAGATAATCTACAAGAACTCTATCGCCGTGTAGCTTTCAATATTTGCATCGGCAATAGCGACGACCATTTTCGCAATCATGGTTTTCTTTTGACCGCAAAAGGCTGGACGCTATCACCTGCATACGATATGAACCCCACTCTGAATGAGTATCAAAGCCTGCTTGTCTCATCAACCTCCAATAAGGCAGAACTGGGTATTTTGCTGGATGCTTGCGAAGACTATATGCTAAACCGTAAAACAGCAGAAAAGATGATTTCGGAGGTGATTGAAGCTGTAAAAGGATGGCGCGAATTGGCAACACGATTAGGAATTTCCAAGAGAGAGATGGATATGTTTGCCGGAGTGTTGGATGCAAGGTGGAACGATTGCGTTTGATTTACAGGAATAGAATATTGTTGGTAAACTGTTGCTGTCCATGCTTTTATAGGGCGGTGATGGATAAATTTTATTTATATGAAAAAATCAGATATATTTTGGCAGACATATTTGAGTCTCGAAAAAGAGTTCATTAATGTTTCTAATTTCATATTTATAACGGATGAAATTACAACTCATGAGAATGGTAAAGAAATTACTAAACCATGTAATTCCCAATTGGAGACGTTTTCACCCCATATAGCAGATTTACTTATACGATGCTGTGTCCAAATAGAAGCAATTTCTAAGGAACTGTATTATGACAATGGCGGGTCAAAACCACGTGGAGATAAAAGCTTGTTTTTTGATGAGGATTGCTTAAAACTTATTGATATAAAATGGGCGATACATGATAAACGAGTTTTGGTTGTTGCTCCATTCTTCAATTTGACCAAAGAAGAAAATCTAGTTCTAAGACCATTAAAGAATGCCCATAAAAGAGCTGGTACATTTTGGGGGAAAGCATATCAAGCTGTAAAACATGATAGATTTGCTTCTCTCAAAGATGGTAATATAAAAGCTCTTTTACATTCGATGGCTGCGCTTTATCTATTAAACTTATACTATAGAAATGACTCTTGGATTGTTAAATATCAAGAATTATCCAAGAGTGATTTTAGTATGGGGTCTTCAATCTTTGCAGTGAAACAACCAGAGGTTGGTCAATTATGGTATGGCAATACCCCAACCATAAGTGAAAGCCCTTATGTCGTAAGATACCAAGCAGAAGATTACAAACGAATTGAGGCAATGCAAAAAGCCGATAATGAAGCGTTAAATCATTATTGGCAGCAACAGCCAGAAATCAGGGAGCCTGAGTTTTTGGCAATACTTGCATCAGAAAGGAAAAAACAAGAATTGGATCCTACTCATAGAATCTTATATCTTTGGGAGTTGGGTATTTATCGATTAAAAAAAATGTTACCCACAAATCTGCCGTTTGAGGAAAGAAAAGAAAAATTTATCAAGAGCGAGGCTTGGAATTGTTGGGTAAATCAACATAACATTCATTTAAATCCTGAAGAAATAACGGAAAATAATATTGATGAGGAGATTAAGAATGTCGGTAGGCGATGGGGCATGGATATAGAAAAGCAGTATAATACCATGAGTTGGATTCATTTAGCAATGAATGGTGCTATATGTAAAGTATATATACCATGATTCATTTTAAATTGAACGCTACATGTTAAAGTTCCTGTGTCGTGAGTTGTCGGCATTGGGTGTTAAAGAACCGCAATACCATTTTGTTGCCTTTATCATGAAAGCAATTGTTTGCGTGAAGGTTTTGGAGAAGAGACCAGCAAACGACCAGTTAGGGCATGACAATGGCATAACTGGGGCGCAATAGGGGCATAACAAGATACTTTCTCTATAGTAGAAAACCCTCATTAGTATTTCTACATTAGCGAAGCAACGCGAAGTTTCGGAGAAAGCAATGAGGATAATACTGGAGCGCATGAAAGTAGGGAATGTTATAAAACGAGTTGTGGTAAGTTTTTTGGGGACATTGGGAAATCCTTTTATCAACATCTAAGGAAACAAAATAATATGAATTATGGCAAAGAAATCGATAAATAAGAGAGATGGCAAGGCTATTAGGGATTTCCCACCAAAAGAGAGATGAATCTGTTTGTTAGAGTGCTGGATAGACGGTGTAAGTGGGGAATAACTGTTCTTATGTGCCAAATTGCCAGTGGGATGAACTATGGGTCTGATTTATATGTAATTGAATAATAAGGACGATTATACTTTATGTATTATGCTGTGCGAACATAATGTTTGTGCGGCATAATATTTTTGAAGCGCATATCCGAGAAAAATAATCTAGTCTTTGGTCAGTATTGGCAAAAACAATATATTTGCATTAAACTATAAATAATTGAATAATGAAGCAACTTAATAGGATTAAAATAGTACTAGTAGAACAAAATAAAACAGCAAAGTGACCTTCCCTGATTTTGGTTGACACTTTTAGAGCGGATTAACTAATATGGTTTA
>ERZ857629.2554-NODE-2554-length-16998-cov-3.002066_pt1 | contig 16998 bp, 30 predicted proteins | sample MGYA00519700_ERZ857629 | MGnify/ENA primary metagenome ERZ857629 (study PRJEB31778, sample SAMEA3449351) | human gut metagenome | biome: human gut; feature: human-associated habitat; material: faeces | place: United Kingdom | collected 2010/2012 ...
TGCAATGGTAGACATCGTAAGAAACAACAATAAAGTATTATTCGTTGGAACAAGAAAACAAATTAAACAAATGGCTGAAAAATATGATGTAAATGAAATTATAATTGCAATTCCATCTGCATCTAAAGAAGAAATATCAAATATATTGGAATCGTCTAATGAAAGATTAGCGGTAGCATTGAAAAAGTTAGAGATAAACTGAAGGTTATGTGGATTGAAAGTAAACGTTCATTAAAATAGACAAAAACATTGTATATGTAAATAAAGTTAAACATTAGAAGCAGAAATAAACTGCTTCTTTTTTATTACAGAAAAAGAGGTAACGAAAATGAATATGGGAAATCCAAAAAGGTCTTCAAAATTTCTATGCTTAAATTGTATGCAAGTTAATCAATTGGGAACTGGTATACAAAGAATATATCACACAAGAGAAAAGTATCATATAAAAGAGCTAACATGTTTCAATAAACCTTGTTGTGGGAAACAGACAAAAAATATAGAGATTAGATGGTGCGATGATTACTTAGAAGTTTATGATAAGGCACTGAAGTTAAGAGAGCAATATTATTCAGATAAAACAGAGAATAATATAAATGAAAGGCAGGTTGATTAATATGGAATGTAAAATAACTTATATTGGAGATTCTTGTATCTCAAATGTACATCATATTGGAATTAATTATGATGGAAATTATTACAATGTAATTTTTGGTAAGTATATTAATGGTGGTTTTTTTAGCATTCCTAATTGGAATTGTGGAGGTGAGTTGGCTAGTTTTGATGATGTGTTTTGGAATACAGAGTCAATTTATAGAGCATTGAAGAAAAAGAAGGTAGCAGAAGTAATTGCACAGGCTATTGCAGATTATATAAAGGAGAGTGAATAATATGGCACAGATAAGAGATTATGCAACTAAGAAAAAAGGGAAAACAGAAGTGCAGCCATTTTGGAATATGTCGGATATTAAAAATGTTGTAGAGTGGTTTGAAAAGAATAATGAATGGGATGGCTATCTTATTACATTATTAGAATTGCTTCTTGGTAGACGAATTGGTGATACCGTGATGATGAAATGGTCAGATTTGTATTATGAAAATGGAAATCGTAAAGACGAGATTAATACAATTGAGGAACAGAAAACAGGTAAAATTACTAATCTTCCTATTAGTAATATGGTTTGGGAAGCCGTGGATGGTTACTTGTCACACGTCAAAATTGATCCAATGGAGCATTACGATGAATATATTTTTGAATACTTACCTAAAACAGAATGGATTAGAAGAATTTATACTTTAGAATATGAAACATTCACATTGGATATATGGTGTGATATTTTGTGCAAAGATTTTTCCGATAAAAGAAAAGAAAAAATCATCTCCGAATATGAAAAACAAAATAAATATAAAACGTTAGGAGAATATCTATATTGGGAAGTTGAATACAATGATGTTGTTAAGTGGCAGACAGATGATTATAGAAAGAAACTAAAGAAAGCGGTTGAAGATTGCAATATACAATATTCAATTAGCTCTCACTCGTTACGTAAATCATTCGGTTATTGGATACACAAGACGCATCCGTTTGATCCTGATTGCTTATTATCATTGCAGAAATTGTTTAACCATACTGATCTTCAAACTACGATGAATTATATTGGATTGACAGAAGAAAAGAATCGACAGTTGATAAACGATCATGGAGAATTTATCCATAATGTACTCGCAGGAAAGGGAGATGAAATTGTTAAAAATATGCCGGTTATCTCATTGAAGTCGGATGATTTTGGAAAGATAATAAGAATGCTCACAGATGATGTAGATAAATATCAAGCTGCGATTAATATGGCAAATGAACTGAGAACTATGTAATATAATAAGGATGATACTATTTTGTATCATCCTTATGAATTTCAGATAATAAATGGTAATAAGCAAGTAAACGTTCCTGTTTCTTATTTATATGAACATAATTGTCAATGATTGAGACAATCAAATTACTTGCTGATCGGTTTTGCTTTGAAGCGATTTGGAATATTTGTTCTTTTAAATCCTTTGGAATTACAAGAGACATTGTTGTTTTATCTTCAGCAATTTGTCCATGAGCCATAAATTTACCTCCATTTGTAAGGTTATTATATGGTATATATTAGGTTTGTGTCAACTTTTTGACAAAAACTATATAAACCTATTGACAACCTTATATAAACCATATATAATACGAAGTATCAAAGGTAATCCACAGTACATAAATACTATAAGAAAGGAGGCTGTACATATGGATTTACAAAGATATGACATCGTAAAAGCAAAAATAAAATACGAAAGTGGTTCAGTACAATCTAAAGAACGTCCATATGTGGTAGTATCTAATCCTATTGGAACACGAAATGCTACTATTATTACAGTGATGCCTTTGACTTCAAAAATAAAGAAATTAGGAATGCCTGTTCATGGATGTATTGAAGCTGATAAAGAAAATGGATTATCTTTATATTCTATGGTGCTAGGTGAACAACCTTTTACAATTTCCAAAAATGAGGTACTTGAAAAATTAGGAACGGTTACTGATCCTAAAGAGAAAAATATGATAAACAAAGTATGTTTTAATACATTCTTTTATGGAGAACATATTAATTGGGAGGAGGTATTTGCATAATGTATGTTAGTAAAGAAGAAGCAAAAAAAATGATAGATAAAGCACCGGGAAAAATTTGGATTGATACATTTAATGATATTACTTTTGTTCATACAAGACCAAAAGTAATATCAATTGAAGAAGGAAAGGAAATACTTGGAAGAGCTTCTACAATAGATTTTCAAGATAATGATTTTTTTGCATTATTGTCATTAAGAGGAGTGCAAACGCTAATTACACATAATATTCAATTTCCTTTAGTTTTAAAAGAATAAGTCCGTAATATTGGACTTATAATATGTTAACCTATAAAATGTTCGAATAGAAATCGAACAGATGTTCTAAAAAGTAATTGACAAAACAGAACAAACGTTCTATAGTAATTATTGTAAACAAATAAAATGCAGCCAAGCGATTCAAACGGTGCGCCAACACCTTTCTACTTGACTGCATACATAACCCACGGCACAGCCGAAGCTGGTCGCTTGATTGCATTTTTACATATTTTGATATAAAAGTCAAGTTATAAGTATTTCAAGCGTGTCCGCAAAAATTTCAACAAAAATCTAATTAAATAGAGAATAGGATACTATAGGGCTATCGCCAAGCGGTAAGGCACAGCACTTTGACTGCTGCATTCGCTGGTTCGAATCCAGCTAGCCCTGTTCATGGATCATTAGCTCAGTTGGTTAGAGCAACCGGCTCATAACCGGTCGGTCATCTGTTCAAGTCAGATATGATCTATTAAAAATTAAAACAAAAGGAGTGATTCATTTGGCGCAATACGTTATAACTGATGGTACTCGGTGGATTATGAAGGATAGAAAAGGTAAATATATACCTACATCCTGTGAAATTTTTGCTGATGTTTATACCAATAAACAAGCTAATTCTATTTTACAAAATAGTCTATCGAAGGCTTTGAAATCGTGCTTTCGTGTGGAAAAGATTGATAAGACACCTGAACTTGTAAAGCAAATAACACAAGAAGAAACGCAAGAAAATACAGAAAAGGTATCAATTGCAGAAAATATTCAATATTGGGTTGACAAAGTTAGTGGACTTAATGGATTAGCTTCGGAGGCAGTACATAGGAAGGATAAGCTGACAGATCAACTTAGTACAGTAGATAAAGAGACATGTGACATATTACACTACATAGAGTTTTGCAATCTTAATGCAGCACAAGGCTATAAGGCATACAAAATGTTAAAGGAGAGGAGAATAAGACGTAGAAGTATTAAGAATGAATTGCAGGTACTAGACATTATTCTGGGTAAGAAAATTTCTGAGACAGCCACAGATGAGATTGAAAAGGCTATCTCAGGAATGGATAAGCGAAAATACGAGCCAAGGATAATGAATGAACTATTCGATTACTAGGAGGTTTAAAGATGGTGGTATGTAGAGAATGTTATATTCCTATGGTCAATGTTATGTCTTTCTCATCGGACAAGCATGAGAAGTTCTGTCGTTGTTCCAAGTGCAAGGCAGAAACGAGGCATGTAAAACTGGATGATTCTGAATTAAATTTTGGAGAATATTTACATAGAGAGATTAAGAAGGGAAACTAATTACATAATGGAAATTCAAGAAATGTTGGAGTGGTACTGTGATCATAACATGTACCATTTAAAGAAAATGTGCTATCCAATGTTAATAAAAATCGGTGGTATATCAAGCAAAGATTATGATGATTTCTATTCTATTGCATTAAGCGTTTTGGCAGATGTCGCTTTAAAATACGATGAATATAATGATTGTGATTTTGATGGTTTTTTGGCGAGCTGTATTAATAGAAAATTTAAGACAGAAATCCGTGACCGTAATCGAAAAAAACAAATACCGGCAAAGAAGTTAGAAAGTATGAGTAATCTTGTTACAGAAGATGGTTTGGAACTAGGTGAAACTATTCCGTCAAAGTTTGATACATATGAAACTGCTTGTGAATATTTGTTTGAAGGTACTAAGATCGAAAGATATTTGGATAAGTTATCATATACACAACGCAAAATTGTTTCGCTGTTATCTGATGGATATAAAGCAAAAGAAATCAAAGAATTATTACATATGGACAGTAAACAATATTCTAATAATCTTGCAGCTATTCAAGCATATGAAAATGTAAAAATTTTAATGTAGGCATAAGGAGGAAATAGTCATGGCAAACAAAGTAAGAGAAGAGAATATTCCATTAATTAACTATATCAGTGAGGTAAAAGATGGAGATGTTAGTGATAATCAGGACGTACAGAGATATTTCTGTAGTGACAAGACATTTGTTAATGGAATTGGCGTTACGATTTTAACTGGTGACTATCTTTCATCTTTAATTTTAGCTGAAGTTCCATTAAATGAAGATATCGTACAGAAATATATTGTGGATGGTCTTCAGAGAACAACCGCATTAATGCAGATTAGATACGGAAATCATAAATTTACTGGTACTATTGAAGATAGTGAAATTGAGTATCAGGAAAAGCAAGTAGATGAAAATGGAAAATTTTTAAAAGATGATGACGGGAATTTTGTATGGGAAAAGAAAACATTTGATATTAAAAATAAAACATATGATGATTTTCCAAAAGAACTGAAGAAACGTTTTGACAATTATCAGCTCAGAATTGCCACATATCAAAATTGTGATATGAAAAAGGTAAGTAAATTGGTAAGAAAGTTGAATGTACAAAGAGGAATGAATACAAGTCAGAGAGCGTTGACTTGGATTCCTACATATGCAAGAAAAATTAAAAATATTGCTGATGAAGGATTTTTTAAAAATAGTATTGAGTATTCTGACACTGCTAGGAAAAACGGAGAATATATGCAGAGCGTATGCCGATCTGTTATGAATGTTTTTCATTTTGATGACTACAAACGTGGTGCAAAAGAAATATGTGATTATCTCGAAGATAACAGTAACATTGAAGAATTCAATACAATTCATGAATATTTTCAAAGAATCGAAGCAGCTTGCAAAGATACTTGTAAAGATATTCTTGTTAAAAAAGATATTCCTGTATGGCTGACGGTATTTAGTAAATTTGTGGAAAGTGGTTTACAAGATAGTAAATTTGCTGATTTTATTCATGAGTTGTCAGGGAAATTACATAGTAAGGATGTTAATGGCGTTAGTTACGATTCATTAAATAAGGAGTCTGGTACTACGGACAAAAAACTTGTAGTTGCTAAAATTAATACATATACAGCTTTGATGAATGAATTTTTACATATTGATACAACAGAAACAAATAGCGCAGAAGTAGAGAATAACAATACGGAAGAAAATGAGCAAGATAATCCAGAAGAAACAACTCTTTCTTTTGTTCAAGAAAACGCAAATCCTGACGCTACAGAAGAGGACATTGAGTTTTATAGAGACATGGTTGAGGATTGCGTAAAAGTGGACGAGCCTGTATATCAGAAGTGCGAAAGAGCTGTAATTGCTATTATGGCTTATGCTTGTATGAAAGAGCAGGATGAGGAATTTGAAAAGTGGATTCAAAGATATAAGAATCAGACAAATTTCAGTCCTTCGCAGAAAACAAATTATATATATATGAGAAACAGTTTTGATAGTTTTGTAAAGAGGGGGTAATAGCATGGAAAAGATTTGTACAAATTTTAACGATTTGATGTTAGAAAAAATGGGAAAAGTAGTAGAAGCTTGTAACAAGAATAGGACAATTATTAGTGAAGTAAAATTTGTCAATGATTCAGTTGGCGTTGTAGAACTTACAAAACCAAATAAAGCAGATGGATTGGTGTCAGTTGAACTCAAATTAATTATTGAATAATAATTTAGGTTTGCAATCCCAGTAGCTTTAGCTGATGGGTAGTTCACATATTGGTTGCTTGTGAGACAATCAGGAAATTATAGTATCAAGAAAATTCTCTTTCTTTGGATTGTGAGGTGAAAATATGAAGATGACAGGAATAATTCGTAGAGTTGATGATTTAGGTAGAATAGTAATTCTAAAAGAAATTAGAAGACTGGTGTTTGGAAAAGCAGACGCAATTGGTGAACCAATGGAAATATTTATTGACGGAGAAAATGTTATACTTCGAAGATATGAAGCAATGCAAACCTGTGAATGGATAAAATATGATTATAGAACGATTTGTCCAAAGAATCATGGTGATGCTGATGATCCATATTGGAGGATACCTGAAAATATGGATAAGTTAAAATATTGTCCTTATTGTGGTAAGGAAATAGTTGTTGTAGATGAATAACAAGTAAAGTTCGATTTCATATGGAAGCGAGGTGAAAAGGTATTATGAAACAGATTCAGGAAAATGAACAGTGGAAATTGAATGGCAACTGTGAAAAATGTAGAAGAAATAATTATTGTTCAACGCCATGTACTCGTCATAAAAGGAGAATAAGAGCAGAATTTAAAGGTCTTGTTGCAGATACAATGAATAAAATGACTGGTGGTGTAATGAGAGAAGTTATTGATAAGACAGTAAATGGAATTTGGTAAATTGATAAGGAGATTTATATGGTTACAAAGACATTATATACTTGTCAGTTCTGTAATACTGATTATGCAGATAAAGAAAAAGCAATGGAATGTGAGAAAAATCACAAAGTTTTAGAGACAGCAACGATTGTAGGTGATTATAAATCATTAAAATCTATTCCTGATGGATGTCCTACGAAAGTAAAAGTGAAGTTCAAGGGTTCAGATAAATGGATTGAGTATAAGAGATAATTGGAGGTTATTTTATGAGCAATGAATTTAGAAAATGCGATTTCTGTTCGTATTACGATGAATACGAAGGGTGTGAACGGGGATGTAATAATCATGAAGATTTTAAACCAAATAATGACAGAATTATCACAAAAGCAAAAGAAAAAGGAATATCCGTAGCAGATGTGATAGCCTTAATAAATATAAATTGAAGCACAAGAAAACTTCGTTTCATTGTAAAAAAATTTCTGAGCGATTCAGCTCAATAAAATTCCCAAATTAAAAAGAGAATATAGATATGTAACCAATTAACATTCACATATAAAAATTATAGAAAAGGAGAGTAAAACAGATGAATGGATTGAGTAGTAAAGAAGTTCTCAAAAGTAGAGAGCTTCATGGAAGTAATAAGCTTCCTGAACCAAAGTTGGACAAGTGGTATGACTTCGCAAAAGAGGCATTAAGTGAGAAAATCACAATGATTCTTATTGCAATTGCAGTATTGCAGTTATTCCTTGGAGTCATGGGAGTAATGGATTTATCAGATCCAATTATGATTCTTGTTGTATTAGCAATTGTAACATGTATTGCTGTTAAGACTGGACTTGGTGTTCAAAAATCAGCAGCAGAGTTGAGAGCCAAAACATCAGTCAGGTATTGTGACGTAATTCGTGATGGCAAAGTTCAAACAATTAATAAGGATGAATTGGTAGTTGGTGATCTTGTTTGTGTAGGAATGGGACAAGAGATTTTTGCAGATGGATATCTCATTGAAGGTAAGATTTCTGTAAACAATGCAGCTATTAATGGAGAAACAAAAGAGTGTAAAAAAACACCAATTGAAGGATACATTCATAAGAAAACTACTTCAACAGATGCTTATACGAATCAGAATTGCTTATTTGCTGGCACAACAGTAATGTCAGGCGAAGGAAAAATGATTGTTACTGATGTAGGTGTGAATACGGTAAATGGTGATACACTTGTTAAAATGCAAACACTTGAAGCACCAAAGACAGCACTTGATATTGCACTTGATAATCTGAGTGACTTCATTTCTAAGTGGGGAACAATCGCAGCCGTTATTACATTTGCGGTGCTTACAATTTCAGGAGTTATACAGGTTGGATTTGGAGAATATTTTAGCGGTGGCGTTCTGAATATTATTCAGAAAATCGCACAGAACTTCTCAGTAGCATTAACAATTATTGTAGCTGCTGTTCCCGAAGGATTGCCTCTTATTGTAAAACTTGTAACAAAACAGAATGTAAAGACAATGGAGAAATTCAATATTCTTGCTAAGAATCCTGGTAAAATTCCAGAGTTAGCATATGTTGATATTATCTGTACTGATAAGACAGGTACTCTTACGACAGGTATTATGACTCCAAAGAAGATTATTGATGGCTTTGGTAATGATGTAAATAAGGATTCAGTTCTTTGGAATAATATCAAGGCAAACATTTCTTTAAATAATAGTGCAACATTTGATTCAGAAAACAATATTACAGGTGGTAATTCAATTGATAGAGCAGTTCTTAGCCTTGTAAATCCTGAAACATATGCTGACATTCAGAAAACATATCCAGTTAAGTTAAAGCAGGTATTTAATAGTAGTAATAAGTATTCAGCTTTTACGACAAAGGATGGAATTACATACTATAAGGGCGCACCTGAGAAACTGATTGAGCATTGCACAAAAGTAATGGACTCAAGTGGTGAAATTGTAGACAATAACGACAATGACAAATTAAGTAATGCAATTAAAGCAATGACAAGTAATGCAATGAGATGTATTGCAGTTACAATGGCAGATTGTGATTTAGTAGAGAATGAAATACCGAATGATATGACATTCCTTGGAATTATTGGTGTTGTAGATCCTGTAAGAGACGAAGTACCGAGTGCAGTAAAAACAGCACATAAGGCTGGTATTCAAGTTATTGAAATTACAGGCGATTGTATTGAGACAGCAGTTGCAGTTGCTACAGAGTGTGGAATTTACAAAAATGGAGATTTAGCACTCACAAATGATGAATTTGAAGCAATGTCAGACGATGAAGTAAAGAGTATAATTCCTCGATTAAGAGTTATTTCAAGATGTTCACCAAACACAAAACTCAGACTTGTCACATTAGCACAGGAGATTGGAAAGTCAGTTGCAATGACAGGTGACGGTGTGAATGATAGTCCTGCTTTAAAGAGAGCTGATGTTGGTTTTGGTATGCAAGGTGGATCAGATGTTGCAAAAGAAGCTTCAGACATTGTATTGACAGATGATAATTTTGCAAGCGTAGTAAAGGCAGTAGAACTTGGAAGAACATTTATGCACAATATTATGATGTTCCTTGAATTCCAGTTGCCTATCAATATTTCACTTCTGATTCTCAGTGTTATCTATCCAATGATTGCAACAGGTGCATTACTCGCATCGGTTCAGATTCTGATTGTAAATATCATTATGGATTCCCTTAATTCATTATCATTCGGTGGCGAACCTCCAAAGGATGAGTATATGACAGAGAAACCTATTAAAAAGGGTTCTGGTTTATTCATCAGAGGAGCAAAGAAACGTATTGCAATAAGTACAGTAGCTTTTATTGCACTCTATGGAATTATTACATTTAGCCCAATTGCTAATATGTTTGCATCTGAAACAGAAGCTATGACAGCGAGATTCGCATTGTTATGCTTTATGGCAGTATTTAATGGATTTAATATTCGTACAGAACACATTAATTTATTCAATGGTATTGGGAAGAACAAACTGTTCTCAGCCATTGCAATCGGAATTTTTGTAATGACTTTTGCTCTTTGCAACTTTGCAGAAAATCTTATTAAGGTTACAGCTTTAGATTTCAAACATTGGGTAGTAGTTGTAATTTATGGTTATTCCAATTGATCTTATTAGAAAGATTATTGAGAAGAAAAGAGAGAATAAGTAATTGAGGAGATGAGAACATGATAAGGAGAGATAAAAGTTATAAAAAAGTAGAGAGTATTACTCTTATATGTTTTTCAATTAGTGTTGTTGTAGCATGTATTACACGCTTTATTCCATTTATTTTTCTGACGTTACTCACATTCCCAATTTCTTTTAAATTATTAAAAGGGAAGGTTGACAGCCTTCCCAAGAATAAGGAGGACAAATAATATGTCAATTAGTTTAGTTAAAGGTCAGAAGATTGACCTTACAAAAGGCAATGCAGGTTTAAACAAAGTCGTATTTGGTCTTGGATGGGATACAAATAGATATGATGGTAATGCAGATTTCGATTTGGATGTATCAGCATTTTTTACTGATAATTCAGGAAAGGTAACAGGCGAACAGGATTTTGTATTTTATGGTCAGCCACAGCATCCAAGTGGAGCATTGATTTATTCTGGCGATAATAGAACAGGTGTAGGTGATGGAGATGACGAGACAATGATTGTTGAATTAAATAAGATTCCATCTAATATTACAAAAATTAGCTTCTCAGCGACAATTTATGATGCAGAAAATCGTTTACAGAATTTCGGAATGGTTGATAATTCGTACATTAGAGCATACAACGCTGATACAAATGAGGAACTTTTCAAATATGAACTTAATGAGGATTTCTCATTAGAGACAGGTGTTATTGCAGGTGAGTTGTATCGTAAGAACGGTGAATGGAAGTTTAATGCAGTTGGTTCAGGTTACAATGGTGGTTTAGCTGCTATTGGTAGAAATTTTGGTCTTGATTTATAAAATGGAAGGAGAATATATATGTCAGTAAATTTAGTAAAAGGACAGAAAATTAATTTATCTAAGGAAGTAGCAGGTGGTCTTACAAAGATTATGGTAGGACTTGGATGGGATGCTGTTAAGAAAGGATTATTTGGTTCTAAACCAAACATTGATTGCGATGCTTCAGCAATTATTTTAGGAAAAGATGATAAGTATCGTACATGTGTTTATTATGGTGACAGATCAGCAGAAGACAGATGTGTGTATCATCATGGTGACAACCTCACAGGAGATGGAGACGGTGATGATGAGCAGATTACAGTTGATCTTGCGAATATCACAAATAAGGTTGAGAAGATTGTATTTGTAGTAAATATCTATGATTGTATTTCAAGAAAACAGGATTTTGGACTTATCAAGAATGCATACATTAGACTTGTCGATGAGTCAACTGGTAAGGAAATTTGTAAATACAATCTTTCAGATGATTATGCTGGCAAGACAGCAATGGTATTTGCAGAGGTTTATAAGAAAGACGGAGAGTGGAAATTTAACGCTATCGGTCAGGGAACAAATGATTCAAGTGTTAGCGAATTAACAAGAAGATACAAGTAGGAGGATTTAATTATGTCAGTTTCATTAAGTAAAGGACAGAGAGTAGATTTAACAAAGGGTAAACGTTGCATTTGGAATTGGTACTTATTTGAGTAATGACACAGATGTTCCTGCTTTAAATATTGTAATGAAAACAACTAAATGTAACGGTATGGATGTTGCAAAAGTGTCTGATGTAGAAGGTAAAGGTATGTGTAAAAACCCTGATTATGTTGATTATTTAAAGAGATGTATTAATTGGAGAATGAATCATGAATAAAATTTTACTTATACCAGGAAGTTTTAATCCAATTACTAACGCCCATGTTGATATGGCATTGACTGCTAAAAAAGCGGTTAATGCCGATGCTATATTGTTTATTCCTGCACATGATACATATGTTGCGAAGAAAAAGACTTTGATACCTGGATATTGTCGAGTATCGCTGATTAATTCAATGCCATATTGTGATGAAAATAATATGTGGGCATCCGAAGTTGAAACAACCAGCTTCTTTCCACAGAGGACATACAATACTATTACTCAGATAAGAGATATGAATGAAAAAGATTATATCTTCAACGAATACTATATTTGTTTAGGAATGGATAATATTGAAACACTTACAACTTGGTATAATTGGAAACCGTTTGTTGAGGAATATATTTTTGTAGCATGTGTAAGAGAAGGTCAGAATCTTGAGACTGCTTTAAGAGAAGCGAATCTTATGGAATATAAAGATCACTTCACAGAAATTCAGATACCAGAAAATCATACTTCTTCAAGTTTGGTTAGAGATTTATGTGAAAAGGGTGAATTTGAAAAGGTAAAAGAATTAGTTCCTAGAAATGTATATGAGTATTTAATTCGGTTTTATGACGTGATGAATCGAATGTAGGAAGGAGAATATATAAATGTTTGATGCTAAGAAAATAAAAAATGAAATCGTAGAGTGGATCAGAAATTGGTTTGAAGAAAATGGAAAAGATTGTAATGCAGTAGTTGGGATTTCAGGCGGCAAGGACTCAAGTGTTGTAGCTGCCCTGAGTGTAGAAGCTCTTGGAAAAGATAGAGTAATTGGTGTACTTATGCCGAATCATATCCAAGATGATATTGAATATTCACATTTATTATGTGAACATTTAGGAATTAAAAATTATACAGTAGATGTTGGAGTTGCTATTGATGAATTATTGAACAATATCCATTTTAGAGCAACAGATATTGAAATTAGTGATCAGACAAAAACAAATCTTCCAGCACGTATTAGAATGGCAACTTTATATGCAATCAGTCAGTCTATGAATGGTCGTGTTGCAAATACATGCAATCTTTCAGAAAATTGGGTTGGATATTGTAGCAAGTTTGGTGATGCTGCTGGTGATTTTAGTCCACTAGAAAATCTTACAGTAACAGAGGTTAAAGCTATTGGTCGTGAATTAGGACTTCTATCAGAATTAGTTGATAAGACACCTACCGATGGTCTTTGCGGAAAGACTGATGAAGATAACCTTGGATTTACTTATGCTGAATTAGATGCATATATCAGAGATGGAATTGAGCCAAATGAGGAAGTAAAAGCTAAGATTGATTCAATGCATGAGAAAAATCTGTTTAAATTACAGCCAATGCCAAGTTTTGTGTATCATGCGTAAATGGAATACTATATATAGTGTTTATGGAAAATATAGACACTATATATAGTAATATTTTTACCAAGAAACATAGATTTCTTTGGAGAATATAATAGCAGGAGGTGATGCGATGAGCGAGATATACGATTATGAAGAATATCAAAATCAACGAGTAAAAGTTACATATACTAATAAACGAAAATACAGAGAAGAAAACATTGTTGGTCTACATGGACAAGTTGTGAAAACTACAAGTAGATCAATAGCAGTTCAGATTGACGGAATGTATAATGCAGCAAGCTCCAATGGATTATATTGGTTTGAAAGAAGTGAATTGGATATTATCAGAGATGAAAGTGAGGATAATAAAATGACAGGATTTAGTAAAGTGGCGATTGTAAAATTAGTAGATGATTATAATCAGAAGGATTATGGATTTGCTTTATACGATGAAGATATTAATGAAATTGTTAAGTATGATACCAATAATCCATTATATCTGATTGTAAATGCAAAAGGAAAAGATAATAAAGTTCTTGGAATTTTAAAAGAAATTAAGACAGTCGAAGAATATGGTAAAGGTGTGACAGCACAGGTTATTGGAGTTGTTAATATGAATGCGTACAATGCAAGGATTGATGAGGAAAATCGTCAGAAAGAAATTGCGAAGCAGAAAGCTTCTATTGAGAAGGAATTAAAGTCTGAGATTGAAAAGATGAATAATATTGCTTTATATGAAAAAATGGCAAAGGAGCATCCTGAGAATCCAAGACTCGTTAAACTTGTTAATGCACTAAAAGAGTTAGGAGAATAATATGGCAGGATTTGTATCAAGGCAACCAAATGGATTATATTGTAGATTTTCGACTGTCACGGATTGTCCTACCGCATGGAATATGACAAGAGAAGATTATATCAATATGAAAATGCAGGAAGCAAAAGAAGATGCTGAAGATGTATTAGAGAATTATCTGAAGCCGTTCGATATGGTGGTGGATATGTATTATCCAAACAATATGACAATGGAAGAATTTGATAAGTTCCTTGAAGAGACAGAATATAGAAAAGAACATGAAAATCTAGTAGGAGGTTCAGTATGAAATATAGAAAGAAACCTGTAGTAATCGAAGCAGTTAGATATACGATTGATAATTCTTTACCAGATTGGTTTATGGATAGAGTATCAAATAACACTATTGTAATTCATGAAGACGGTACATGTCATATTAAAACATTGGAAGGAACAATGAAATCGGAATATGGTGATTACATAATTTTAGGTGTCAATGGTGAAGTATATCCTTGTAAGCCTGATATTTTTGAAAAGACTTACGAAGAAGTTTCAGAGTTAGGAGAGTAAATCATATGAAAAAGAAAATTTTAGCAGTTGCATTAGGAGTGACATTGTGTATTGGAATGACTGGATGTACAAAGGGTGATATTGAGCCTGAAAGAAGTGGTCTTGCAAATAAATATATAGATTTAGTGACAATTTATAAAAACGATGACTATAGAACCAAAGTTCTCTATGATAAAAATACAAAAGTAATGTATTTTGTACAATGGAGCGAGTGTCAATTTGGAATCACACCTATCTATAATTCAGATGGAACAGTGAAATTATATGATGGGGAATAAGACATAGTAAACCGAAGTTTCTTTGTAATTTAGGAGGTGGCAGATGAGAAAAAATTATGAATTAGAACTATATAAATTACTAATCAATCCAGAAGAAGACGATATTGACATCTCATACGTAGATGAATTTGGATGGGTTAGCAATACAGAGTTTTATGTTTGGATTAATCTTAATTGGTTTAATGAATTTGTCAAACGATTGAATGATATTTTTGGCTATTCGCTTTTTGATGAAGGTGGAATTGAAGCAAGAATTTGTAGTGATTGTGTATGTATAGACTTAGAAGAAGTTATTTCTGGATATGGTGTTGATCTTGAAGAGATATTTCCAAGAAGTAAGTATACACATTAAGAGAATAAGAATAATGAAAGGAGACGAGGTTCGTGTACACAAGAAGGAATTCCTTCTGTACCAATTTTCGTATGAACTATACCAGCATAGCCACCAAACCATTTTGCATTATAAGTGGCACAAAAACCACATAATGCAACAATTTGTTTTGGAAATTTATCTTTGTTGTCTTTTACTTCGGTGTAAAAATCTTTAGACATATCAACTACTTCCAACGGATTCCAACCACTCTGAATCTGCTTCCAAAACTCAATGAGATATAGTAATCTTAATGTCGGGTTTAGCAATGAGTGTGATGCATTTGATTATATAAAATTGCAAGCAGAAAACGACAAAGAGTACGCTGACTATCTCAATAATCCAAGCAAACATATTATGGATAGATACGGATATAAGAGTCGTAGCAGAGGATGGTTACAAACACAAGATGAATATATCCTTGTTGTAAATGCAGCTTTAAGAGACAGAGAATTTGAACAGACTTACAGAGAATTTACGAAATGGTTTGTGCGACTTTGTAAAAGAGTAGGCTGTGAAGATGTTCTTGTAGAAATCAAAGGATATAATAAGTCAACTGTTATCAAAGATAGAAATATTCAGAGGGAAAAATATTCTTGGAAGAGTGTTTTTGATGGCTTATTTGAAGATCCAAGCTGGTGTAATGACAGTAAAGAAGGGTATAAAGAGCCAAACTGGTGCGAATTTATGATGTACGACAGAGCAAAGGATTCTGATTATCCTATGACACTTGCTTATAAATATTTCAACGATGAAGAAAATGACAAGGAAGTTGAGAGAAGAATGAATTATAGATAACTTCACAAGAAAGCAACATATCCTTGGATTTTGAGAAAATAATACATTGGAGGTGAAAATATGTATCAGAATTGTTGTAAGAAATGTGGAAGCATTTCACTACATACAGAAGTAAAAGGTAATAACACAGGACTTTATTGTGATGATTGTGGTGCATGGATCAAATGGCTTGGAAAAGATGAGTTGAGAGCTTTTGAACATGCAAAACAGACAGAAAAACAAATAGAAAAGAAAATATACACAAACAGCTATGGATTTCAAGATAATAAAGCAGACATTGAACTTGGTAGGTTATGTTGTTTTAAGCCATTGAACAAAGATGAGATTTATTTTGGTCATATGGCTGGAAAAGTTGTTGATGATTTTGAAAACATGACTTTTATGTATGTTTTAAATATTGATAGTAGATATTTCTTTTCTCGCAATGTAATCATAAAACCAGAAGATGTACATACATCCAATGATGCAAAGAGATATTTCTAAGTAAACCAATCTTTCATTGGAATTTTATGACTATATATTGTGCTTTGAAATTTGATAAATACAATATATAGTGTAGGTGAAATTTTATCTACTACAATATTTTGTAGTCATGAGCAATTCGCTTAAAAATTCATATAAACAAGAGAATATACAAGTACGAAAGGAGATTGAGTTCCATGGATTAAAATTGCAATGCTCTGAGTAGTAATGATCGAGTTAGAATTAAGCAAGAAATCAGATGAAGAAGTAAAATATTTAATGTCAATTCATTATTCACATCCCAAGGGATTTGTTGGAAGACAATTGATTTATAAAATATATAATGATAAGGATTTTGTCGGCATTATTACAGGTGGTAGTGCAACATTGCATTTACCAAATCGAAACGAATTTTTTGGCGACACATATTATTTGAACGGAATAATTAATAATAATT
>ERZ857629.2556-NODE-2556-length-16994-cov-4.096228_pt1 | contig 16994 bp, 16 predicted proteins | sample MGYA00519700_ERZ857629 | MGnify/ENA primary metagenome ERZ857629 (study PRJEB31778, sample SAMEA3449351) | human gut metagenome | biome: human gut; feature: human-associated habitat; material: faeces | place: United Kingdom | collected 2010/2012 ...
CAATGCTGATGCCTATATGGAATATTCCTTCGGCTGGTCGCGTCAGTTCGCGGATAAGATCAATGTAGGTGCGCGTGTGAAATTCCTCATGGGCGAGGGCAGAGCCGAGGCTCGTATTGACAAGATGCATGTCCAGATGACCGAGGACAGGTGGAGCGTCACTTCCAGCGGAACATTGACAGCAGCTTGCGGCCTTCTTGACGTGAAGACAAAGGGGGAAACAGGCGCCGACGTCGATTCTTCTGAGGATGTGGACCTTTTGGACGAGTTCGATTTCAAGGAAGTCAATGGCTCAAATATCGGTTCAGTAATAGGAGGTTATGGTGCTGCCATTGACCTTGGTGCTGAACTGGAGCTGATTCCCGGTCTGAGGCTTTCCCTTGCAGTGAATGACCTTGGCGGCATTTTATGGAATAGCGTAACGGAGGCGGCTACCAGGAAAGACAGCTGGTCGTTCGAGGGCTTCGATGATATTTCGTTCGATGAAGGCGAGGGTAAGGAGAATTCGCTTTCAGAGCAGTTCAAGGCTCTCGGCGATGATTTCCAGGACCTTGCGAAATTCTACAGGACAGCCAAGGATGCCAGCAAGTTCAAGATGCTTACAATGACACTGAATTTCGGTGCTGAATATGTGATGCCTTTCTATAAGGGGCTCACGGCCGGCTTCCTCAGTTCGTCCCGTTTCAATGGGCCTTATACCTGGTCCGAAGGCCGTTTCTATGCCAACCTGAAACCATGCGACTGGTTCAGTTTCGCTACGAACTACGCCATTTCGTCCTACGGCTCCACAATGGGCGCCGCCCTGGGCTTCCACACCGCAGGATTCAACATGTTCCTGGGTGCCGACGCCATCGGATTCAAGTACGCCAAAGCGACCGCCGAAGGCATTCCGTACCCATACGGACAGCTTCACCTGGGCCTGAATTTCGGCATCTCCTTCAACGTAGGCCGCCGCCACGACACCGCCCCGCGCCAGGCGCTCATTTCGCTGTAGGGCGTGGAGTGTAAACGAATGGTTATCAAATAGTTCGCCATTTTCAGAGTTAGCGAAACGACAACTCTGAAAATGGCTAATTTGTTATGGGACAGGGATTTGTGCTCCACTTTTCCAAGATGGTCATGGTCAGTCTTCTCCAACCGATTTCTTCAGTTTAAAAATAATTTTTAACGGCGAATAGGAATTGGTCAATAAAAATCTGTTTGAATGCGGCAATATTATTCTGTTCACAGAACATAAGCATTGCTTTTTTATAGTCTATTGAATCCACACTTCGGAAGGAGATGGGACAATATCCGTATGCAATTAAAATTCCGTTGCTTATGATGCGAGCTGCACGCTTGTTGCCGTCAGTAAATGCCTGTATGTATGAAAGAAGCACAAGGGCCAGCAGGGCCTTTTCAAACACTTCACTCTTGCCGTTTATGAGTAGACAACTGTCTTCAAGAGCTTCCCTTATTTGAAATTCGTTGTCGAGTGGTTGATAATTTGTTCCAGTTATACCGACGCGTCTATGACGGATGTTGCGTTCGACTCCCAGCTCCTTGATGAGCAGAGCGTGAATCTCCTCTATCCGACTTAAAGATATTGATTTCAGATAATCTGGCTCGTCAAGGATGAAGTCGAGTGCGTCCTTATGGTTGAGCAGCATCACTGCTTCCTCTTTTGTTTTTCCGTTGGCGGTCTGTTTCTCTTTCAACAGACGTTCTGTTTCAAGCAATGAATAAGTATTGCCTTCTATCTGCGAAGATTTCCAGGATAAGTCTATGCCTAACCTTTCCATTTCCTTGCGATATTCAGTATCCGTCATTTCAGAAAGGTGCAGACGGAATTTTGATTGTGCTTCATGCAGCAATTTGAGTTCGTTTTCCGTAAACAAACTAACATTCGGTAGTATCTCACGTATCAGGTTGAAGTTGAAATTTTCCTGTATTTTGCGTTCGTCTATATCGTTATCGAAATAGGTGTCAAGATTGAGCGGCATGGTGACATGAGCCTGAGGAGTGAGTTTGTATCTTGTGGCCGGCCCTTTGCCAACTACTTCAACAGCCCCTTTCTCGACACAGTCTGCAATGATGCGTTTCAGAGTGCGGTCGCTTATACTCGCTGTGACGGCACTGCCAATTTCCGTCCGCTTCGAAATGGGATGATAGTGCAGATATTGTAATATTTCAATTTCTGTCGTCATATCCAAAAATGCTAATCGGGACAAATATACTGTTTTCTTATGGAAAATTGGGTCAAATTGGCTCGATTTTGTGCCTTAATAGCAGTATTTTGTCCTGATTTAGCGAGCTCCTGACGAGCATGCTCTAATGGGTGAAGTCCCTAAATCGCCATGATAGTGGGAAGGTTACAGCCAGAGGCGAGGGGGTCCGCCGTGAGACGGAATCTGAAGGAAGCCGAAGTCATCCAAATACAGGAATAGATAGAATAATAAAAAGTACAGTTATGGCAACAGTGAAACTAAAATTTCGCCCGTCAATGGTCGCAGACCGTCCGGGCACGATCATCTATTTGATAACGCATCATCGGACCGTCAGGCAAATCACAACGGAGTACAGGGTGTTCTCCGATGAATGGGATGAGAAACAGTCACGACTTGTGACAATTCATAAATATGGGCGTGCAGAAACTGTCCGGACAATTTCGCAGAGAATCCATCAGGATATGGAGAGGCTGAACAGCATTATAGATAATTTCGATCGCAAGAGTTATGAGTATTCGTCTGATGATATAATTTCGGAGTTCAGGAATACCGGAAACGTGAAAACTCTCTTTGGATTCATGGAAGATATTATCGGGCGGTTGTATCAGTTGGAACACATCGGTACGGCAAAAAACTACCATGCGGCACTGGGCAGTTTCAAAAGGTTTCGGGGTGACGAAGACATTACATTGGAAGCTATCGATCAGATTATGATGGAAGATTATCAGGAATATCTGAAATCGACAGGTCTGTCATCAAATTCCATATCCTTTTATATGCGTATTCTTCGGGCCGTCTATAACCGGGCGGTTGAACAGGAATTGACCAAGGATTGCAAGCCTTTCCGGATGGTTTTCACAGGAACCGAAAAAACTCTCAAAAGGGCAATTCCGATCAATGACATCAAGCGCATCAAGAATCTTGACCTGTCTCTTAAGCCCAACATCGAATTTGCCCGTGACATATTTCTGTTTCTGTTCTTTTGTCGTGGAATGTCTTTTATAGATGCCGCATTCCTGAGAAAGACAGATGTTCGAAACGGCGTGCTGACCTATCGGAGACATAAGACGAATCAAGTGCTTCGCATAAAGATTATTAATCCTATCAAAGAATTGATTGACCGTTATTCGGACAAGAGTTCTCCTTACCTGCTGCCTATTATAGATTGTTCTGTCGCGGATGAGCGCAAACAATACGAAACAGCCTTGCGCCGTATCAATAACACCTTGAAAATTATTGCCGATATGGTAAAATTGCCTGTTGCGCTTACGACTTATGTCTCCCGACACAGTTGGGCCACCATAGCCAAGTCGAAAAATGTGCCTGTCAATGTCATTTCAGATGCGCTCGGGCATGAGTCCGTCGCAACCACGCAAATATACCTTGCTTCAATAGATACGTCTGTTATTGATCGGGTGAATGAGTTGATAATTAAAGAGTTGTAAATGGAGAAATGTGGTGAAAAACATCCGTTTCCTTGTAAGAAACGGACGCGGCGTACAAAGGTATATAATATTTCCTAATATCAAACTATCCGAGACAAGAATTATATTGATTCTTATTAAAAGAATAAAATTGATATACCAAGTTAATTCAAGGAGGAAGGACTTGCCTGTATATCAACTGGTTATATTCCGCATCCGTTTCTTACAAGGAAAAGGATATGAGGTATACAGAATTGTATCACTAAAATTACTAATCATAAATTTATAAAAATGGGTTTTCTAATTATTCTTGCCGTTATTGTCTTGGCTATTATCTTGATGAAGAAGAGTACTTCTGACAAGAATTCTTCTTTTGAAGAACCTGTAAAATCTCAAATTACTTTTGATGATCTTTCTCAGGAAGACATTGATGACCGGGATGAAAAATTCCGCGATTTGATGCAGGGGAGAAATGGGGAAGAATTGACTAAATGCTACAACAAATGCAGATCACTATTCATTCCTAAGGAAAATGGGGAATTTGCGGGAAGTTTATCTGGTTTGCTGTCAGAGAGGTATCGTGCGAAAAAGCTTGCTGAAATAAATGAAACTGTTGCTCGAATATTCGGAAACGATCTTCCGGAATATGCGGTTTGGTATAGTGTCCTTTTTGATAACATTCTTAATGAAATGTACTTCTCACAAAATGGAAAATTGGTTCAGTTCGTTAAAATGGTTATGGCTGATGTCCGGCAAGGAGACGCGTTGTTGAAACAGATAGATATATATGATATCCTGTCAGGTCCTGTTTCCGAGAATAAATCAACAAAAGTCTGGACGGAGAAAGCAACAATTAAAATTGAGAAAAAACCTAAGAATGGCGAATGCCACTACGAAATAAAAGGCGCATACGATTCCTTCAAATATGGTTTATGCATGGACGATGATCTTATCCGCAAGGCAGAGATTCTTATTACTATCTGCGCAAAATACGAGTATGGTCCAAAATACGAACTCCATAAAGACGATGTAGAGAAATACGCGTTGCCTAACCTTTCAAGGTAAGTTATTCAGATTAAATGATTTAATGTGATTGTGATACAAAGTTGAAACTATAAAAAGGAAATTAATTATGGAAAATAGATTTGCCGGAGAATCGGCTGTTAACCAAGAGATGAAGTGTCTTTGCGTATTCGTTTTGGATGTTTCCGGATCTATGCGCGGAGCAAGAATTGAAGCCCTCAATCAGGGTATGAGAGATTTCTATAGTGAGATTCAGACCGGTAACAGTGTATCTGAGAAACTTATAGACCAGCTTGAAGTTGCAATCATTCAGTATGATGAGGAGGCCCAGATTCTGCGAAACCCTGCCCTGCTTGATGAGGATGAGGTTCCACCAACACTCGCAGAGCGGGGTTCTACTACTGAAACAGTTGTTGCAATGGAGGAGGCTATCCGTATGGTAGAGGAACGCAAGGAGTGGTATAAAAAGACGGGACAAAAGTACTATCGTCCTTGGATTGTTGTTATGACAGATGGCGAACCTTATGGGGATCGTGCTACATCAGCGGATATCGATGCTATCTCAAGCCGAGTAGCTGTTGGGACAGAAGGCAAGAAATACTTTGTCATGGGCATTGGTGTGGGTGATGCTAATATGGATTTGCTTCGCAAGATGTGCGGCAAGGCTCTTCCTTTGGCAGGGACCAAGTTTACTGAGTTTTTCAAGTGGCTAAGCAATTCACTTTCAATGGTATCAAAGAGCAAAGAAGGCGAGAAGGTCAATATTAGCGAAGGCAGTGATGCCTGGATGAACTCTTTCGAAATTTAAGTATAGTAACATACTTACACAATTGAGGTGTAACCGTTTAGGCGGATACTCCTTTGCTGTGGCTAAATGAACTCCCTAAAATAACACTAATATGAGTAAGATACGTGCTATAATAAGGTCTATAGTAGAGATTCTTAAATCAGATGATGCCGATGCAGACATTAAGGCAGAGGTTACGCCTGCTGATGAGCCGAAGGATGAACCTAAAGATGATAAGGATACTGCATCCCCTCAAGATGATGCGTCTGATGCTGAGCCAAAGGATGATAATCCAGCACCCGACATTGATCCTGTAGCAGAGCCAAAGGAGCCTGCAAAGGGGGTTGATTTGGATAATCCTGAGCGTAGACTGGTTACCACTATTGCAGATAAAGATGGTTATATTGTAGGTTTCTCTATTCAAGGAAGAAGTCACATCTCTGATGGAATTCCTTGTGAGGATTATCATGCATACACTGAGATTGCACCGGGCTGGAAACTGCTTATAACCTCTGATGGCGCTGGATCTGCACGCGAAGCAGCTCGTGGTTCAAAGGCAAACTGCGACATGGCAACTAACTTCATCAAGCAATTGCTTGTGCAAAAGGGCTGGATAGAAAAGAACTACATGCCTACAGAACTTGAGTGGTATGTCGAGATTCGTGAGATATTCCTTGCCATGAAGGGCATTATTACCGTTCAGGCAGCGAAGCAGGCGCCACAATACAAGGCTTCAAAGGAGGCTGCCCTTGCCGAACTTGAGGCTGAGATTGCCAAGGCTGAGGACAAGGTTGTGATTGATAAATTAGAGAGCAGGAAGCAGGATCTTATTGAACACATAAATAAGCCTCTTACTGCGCGCGATTTCAATGCCACTATCATCCTTATGCTTATAACTCCTAAAGGTATGCTCACTGCCCATATCGGTGACGGAAGAATGGGCTACAAGAGTAAAGATGGGAAGTGGAAGGCTTTGATGACACCACACAAGGGGGACGAGGCATCGTCAACAGTATTTATTCCTAACGATTGGGAACAGAATCACGTGCCCGCATTCACTATGTCTGACGCTTACCTGCCAGATGTAAGGGTTGTCCACGAGTTGCCTGAGGTTGTGGTACTTATGAGTGACGGTTGTGAAAATATCGCCTGGAGTTGCTATGCTAGCAATGAACAGACCGGTTATTATTACGATCCTAATATTCCATTTGCAGGTTTCTTTGAGCCTCTGCTCGAGGAGATGAACAGAGATCTTAAACCGGAGCAACGCATTGATCGTCTTATTGAAATTGTCAATGTCGGCACCAAAGCAGGCAAGGCCGAACACGACGACCGAACCATGTTGTTTGGCGTATTCAAATAACACCTCGTTCAATAAGATTAACAATTACTAACTATTATAAAAAGTCAATGACGATACTCATCAAAAAATCGACAACGGCCAATTTTGAGACCATTGAGATTAACGATACTCCGCTTGGTAAAGGCGGACAGGGAGCTGTGCATAATATTACCACCTCAAAGTATAGTGCTGATTATTGTATCAAGATTTACATCCGCGATGCTGAGAAAATGCACAAAAAGATTGAGTACATGGTTACTCATCCTCCACAAAACATTCGTGACACTTCTTTCCGTATCTGTTGGCCTACTGCTCTTGCATATAATACGAAGAAAGAGTTTGTCGGTTATATGATGCCCCTGGCATTCCCGAAGGGACACGATCTTACAATTCTTTCCGTATATCGCAGCAAACCTCTTTCTCAACTCAAACGATTTAAAGACAATGTTGAGTGGCATAACAAGTATGAACTTGACACCAGCGAGGGTATTGTCAATCGCGTTAAGATGCTCTGCAACATTGCTATTGCATTGCATACTATACATTCAACAGGTCGCTATGTGCTTGTTGACCTGAAACCTGAGAATATTGATGCCACTGGAGCCGGCAAGGTGTCCATTATGGACACTGACTCTATACAAATTTCAGAAAACGGTAAAATTCTCTACCCGGCAACAGCATTTACTCCTGAATATTTTGCTCCTGAAGGAAAGGAACTTAAGAGACTCAACCGACCATTTACCCTTCAGTGCGACTACTTTGCTGCGGCAGTTTGTTTCTACCAGATTCTGACTGGTACTCACCCATACTCGGGCACGGTGCTTAAGTCTCCATATGACAACTGCACTGAAATTGCTGATTGTATATCAAATGGGCTGTTTGCCTTTGGCGAGAAGCAAAAATATATTGATTTGCCATCTGCATTCAATCTCCAGCAGAATTTTTATAATCTACCTTCGACGATTCAAGGACTCTTCAAACGCGCCTTTGGTTCACAGGCATCTAAACGTCCGACGATGGAGGAGTGGGGGCGTACTTTTCACGAGATTATCAGAGGCGGTATCAAAGTCGGACCATCTGTTGTCAAGCGTGACACAGCCGGTATTCCACTCAAGATAACGAACGTAACCTTCTCAGATGAGGACTATGAGGGCAATGAAATTCGCAGTTCAGGAAGTAAACTATATAATGATACAACCTATCTCATGACCTATTTATCATATACTGTCCTCAACAATGTCGGCAATGTAGATATCTACTATAAAATAATAGACCCGAACGGGGTGCTTGTCACCAATACTAACACCAAAGGTGTGCTGGAGCTGACAGCTAAAGGCTCTTATACCAAATGTTTAGGGGGATGGGGAAATAAGAATAAGACAGCATACAGTACTCCGGGTGAGTATAACATTGAGTTTTACTATAAAGGCAAGTGTCTTTATAAGTCCAAATTTACCATTCACGAGTCATTGCCAAAGAAATCGTCTGATACAATTCCATCTATCCCTCTTCCTAACTATACCCCGACAACAAAAAACTCAATGCGTTTTTCTGGTGGCCTGTGGAGAAGAATGAATAATGCTATACAAGGATTTGGAGAATGGATCGATGACATCATTGATTCTGCATCTAACCCAGTCGTATGGACCATTATCATCGGCATTATCGGTGCAATAGGTCTTATTACAGCCGCAATCTCTACGGATAGCATATTCTGGGGTATTGTCGTGGTATTTTTCGGTTTGGGTATCGGATATTATGTTGTTTTTATAGGAGGCACTGTCATAAGCTTTATTGTCCGCTGCATTCTTTACATATTCAGGTACTTGTTCTACAATATATACACAGTCATTCTTGCTGTCCTTATTGCTGTAGGTGTTATTATTGGACCACGGATTAATGAGTTGATTGACAATAGGTCCGGTGCCAAGACAGTGGTTGTCGCTCCAAAAGTCAACACGGAAGTTACTACAACATATTATTGCACCGCAAGTGGCGTATTAAATATCCGATCCTCACCCAACAAAGACGCCAAAGTCATAGGTACTATAAAAAATGGGCAATCTGTTCAGGTTTATAATATCGTTAATGGATATGCTAAATTCAAATATGGCAGCGGATATGGTTATGCGAGTATCAAATATCTGAATAAACAATGGTAGACGGCGGATTCCGAAAAGCCTTAATAGAGTAGGAAATAATAAGTAATTATGAATTACTATGTTAACTAAAGTTTTCAAAGTAAAAGACACTAAGACTAATGCTTACGGTTGCTGTGACCAATGCGGAGGTTGCCAGTGTAACAACTAAGCAAGTTGAGAAATGGAAGTGTCCATCTATGACATGGACACTTCTTGTTTTCAATTACAGGACGATTTATAATAATTTATAAATTGAATGCAATGATGACATATGATAAGTTAATAGAAAATGAGATATTTCCAATTCCTGTAGGTGATGAGTTTGGAAAGGATTCTAATGAGATAAATATTGTTTATTCTCCTTTGACCGATAGAGCTGTTTTGGTAACAAATGAATACCTTCACATGATGAACTCATATATGGCTCAGCCGGCAAACAGAGATATGTTGCCTGAAAGTATAACGGAGGTCATGGACTCGCTTTGTGATTATGGAAACAGGAAAAAACCTGCCTTGTTAGCAGACGATCCAAGCACTTATACCAGAATGGCTATCTTACCAAACAATGTTTGCAACTTTAAATGCAGCTATTGTTATTCGGCACATGGTCGTTCTGGCAAAGTGATATCAAAAGAGATTCTTAAAGCCAGTCTAGATCATTTCATAGATAACGAGAGGGTTAGTACCGACAATAAACTAGCTATATCTATTCTAGGCGGCGGGGAACCTATGCTTTCATGGGAACTGGTAAAATTTATTATTGAATATTCTAATGAAAGATCTAATCAGATGGGATTCCGAGGTATGGATATCAATCTGGTGACAAATGGATCTATATTCACTCAAGACATTATTGACACCATCAAGAAATATAAAATACCTATATCCATATCATTTGAAATTCTGGAAGAAATTCAAAATCTGCAACGTGGTCATTACGATATAGTTAAAAAAAATATAAATTGGATTATATCAGAAGGTATTCGTCCACAACTTCGTGCGTGTATAACTCAGGATAATATAACCTTGATGAAGCGAATGATTGAAGAAGTGTTGGAAAAATTCCCTGGTACTCGAGAGGTAATGATGGAATACGTCACCGACCCGGAACGAATGACAGATCCAATGGAGGTAAGGTCTTTCTATGAGCAATACATTAACAACTTTTTCGAGGCGCATGATTATGCGGCAGAACATGGTTTGCTTTTAGATTGCTCTGCCTACCGCAATTTTAATTTGCTTATTCAGCGATTCTGTCCAGGGGATAATACACTTACGGCTTATGGAGAAATTAGCGTGTGCAGCCGAATAGGAGCACCTGCGGATGTCGGTTACGCTGATAGCATATACGGGAAAGTTAATTTAGATGGTAGTGTGAGTTTTGACCATGAAAAATTCAAAAAACTTATCGGGCTAAATGTGAATCATTATCCTAAATGCTCTTCATGTTGGGCTAAATGGCATTGTGCTGGTGGCTGTATGGTACATAAACACACATATAATCAGGCAATAAGAGACGAGATATGCTTGTATATGCGTAATTTCTGCAAGAGAATGTTATTGCGAAATTTGGATAAAGAATATAGAGAATATTGTGGAATGTCATTAAAAGAAGCTGTGGGGAATCTTTAAGATGGAGACTTTCGATTTTTTATATGCACTGAATCTTTTTCCTATAAAGCTGGCAGATTATCTGTCATCTTCGCCTGCTTCGTGGATGATATATTCGCCTCTTGCTCATTGTATGATTCTTGTGGATGAAAAGGATTTTCAATCTTTAAGAAAAGAGATAGAAACGAACGGACGGTTTTCGCAGGAAGAACTACAGAAGGAACTTATCGACAATCAGATAGTACCTGAGGCCAATTACGTAGACAGCCCACATGATGTGTTTGCCCTGACTATTTTGCCAAACAATATATGTAATTTCTCTTGCAGTTATTGTTATGCAGCAAAAGGCCATGGGCATGATGAATTGGATATGCAAACACTTCGTGCTGTATTGGATTATTTCATAGATCGGAAACGGATAAAAAGACAGCATTTATATATCTCTTTTGGAGGAGGTGGTGAACCGTTGCTGTCTTGGGAGAAAGTGAAATATGTATTACAGTACGCTGAAGCACTGGCAAATTCGCAAGACTTCATTATGCACTACTCGTTTGCTTCAAATGGATCGGTTATAAATGATGATATGATTGATTCTATCAAGAAATATCATATAAAAACAAATATATCTTTTGATATTCTTGAAGATATACAGAATGTTCAACGAAAGCATTACAACAAGGTGTGCAGGACGCTTGACCTGTTGCTGGAACACGATATATATCCAACTATAAATTCAGTCATCACTCCTCTTAACGTGAGCAGGCAGGAGGAAATGGTCATGGAAATATATCGAAGATTTCCGAAATTGAAACGCTTGAGTTTTGATTATGTTGTAGATGCTAAATTATATGACACGATAGATGACCTGCAGGCTTTTTATGATGAATATACACAGCATTTTTTCAGTGCACAAAAAATTGGTGAAGGGCTCGGAATAACTGTCAGTAGTATAAAGTATCACAATTTGGAACAAATAAAAATGCGGGCTTGCGCCGGAGGGTTTGATTTGACTCCACATGGAACTTTAAGTATGTGTTTTTTCGTGTCATCTCCCAAAGAACCTTTTTATGCCGATTTTATATATGGAAAAGTAACCGATAATAAAATTGAATTTGATGACGAAAAGTTTAAGCGACTAGTGAAAGGTAGTGACAACAAGCAAGATAAGTGTCATGGCTGTTTTCTTAGATGGCATTGTGCCGGAGGATGTTTATACCACAAGAAATCTTACTCTAAAGAAATGCTGGATGTGATGTGTAGATTTCAACAGAAGTTTTCACTTATAGCCTTGGTTAACAAATTGACACAATAAACTATTTTGGAATATGAAAGTGCCGAATCTCAATAAATATAATATACAATTGGCTGATTTGTCAGGACATTATGATGTAGAAACAGGCAAAATCTTTCTTATCTATGCTCCTCTTGCTGGTTCTTTTTTTTAGCAGATGCTGAGACGGTAGAACGATTGGAACGTTCTGTTGAGAGTGATGAGTCTGATGATGAAATGAAAGAATTGTTATCCCAGCTAAAAGAAAAAACAGTTGATTATGAAAGAAGTATCGTAGATGACCCATCTCAATATGCCCATCTGTCCATTCTGCCAAATCTTACTTGTAATCTCTCTTGCGCATATTGCTATTCGGCTAAAGGACGTTCTAAGACGGAAATAGCTCTAGATAAATTACAGGCCATGCTTGATTATTTTATTGACAGAGAAAGAATAAGTGGCAGGCATCTGACAATCTTTATTTCGGGTGGTGGCGAACCTCTGTTATCTTGGGAAAAATTAGTGTTCGCTATTGAATATAGTAGAAAGAGGGCTGGCGAACAAGGTTTTGATCTTGATATATATTTGATGACCAACGGCACATTGTTGTGTGATAATATGATAGACTTTCTGAAGGAGTGGAATGTAAATGTTGGAGTTTCCTTCGAAATTCTACCTGAAGTGCAAAATAACCAGCGAGGCCAATTCAAGAAGGTTTCAGATAATATAAAACTGATGCTGAAGAAAGGTTTGATACCTAGTATAAGTTCTGTAATAACATGCCTTAATGTAGATCGGATATCGGAAATGGTTGAAATCATAAATTCCCAATACTATGGTGTTAAACATCTAAATTTCGACCCGGCAATGAGTGATATGTTATTCCATGATGCAGCACAACTTGATGCTTTCTATAAGAAGTTTGCCGATAATTTTTTTTCAGCAAAAGAAATGTGTGCCAAATATGGTATTACCCTTGATTGCAATATAATACGTAAAATGGAAAAACTGTTTCCTCGGTATTGTCAAGGAAAGTTATGCCTTACACCTGATGGTAAAATTTCAATATGCCACAGTGTTTCTTCACCCAAAGAAGCTGCTTTTCAGAAAGTGGTTTACGGAGAAGTAGCAGACGGACATTTATATTTTGACACAGATAAATTCCATACTTTTATTGATAGCAATAACTTCCTATTGCCACGTTGTTATTCATGTATTGCCCGTTGGCATTGTGCTGGTGGATGTATGATGTATCGAATGAATTATGATGAGGAAAAGATGATGGCTGTATGTCGGTTTACTTCTCACATGATTTCATCAATCTTATTGAAACGACTTGATACTATATCCAAAGAAGAACAAGGTATAAGTATCAAAGAATTGCTGGAAACTATAAATTGATACTTGTATGGCTGAGTTCCAATATTTACATAAGAGCGAAATTTATCCATTACCAATAAAAGACGGTTATTTGGTATATGCTCCACTAAGTTCTGTGGTAATGTCTCTGTCTGCTGATGAAGTAAGCCGACTGGAGAATTATCTGTCTGGTACTATTGATGACAGTGAAGCTGCTGAACTGCTTGCGTATATTGCAAATGAGAGAAGCAGTCATCGAACAATTCTTTCTAAACATTCTCCCGAAAAGATTCATAAACTCTCTATACTGCCAACACATCAATGTAATTTTAATTGTGGCTATTGCTATTCTGCAGAGGGGAGGGAAAATAAATCATTGTCGATGGAGACAGCCAAAGCAATGATAGACTATTTTATCAGCAAGAAACGTACATCTCTATCCGATCTTTGGCTGGCTATTTTAGGTGGAGGCGAGCCTTTCTTGACGCCCCAATTAACTGCACGTGTAATTGATTATGCATGCCGGAAGGCAAAAGTGGAAGGCTTTAATTTGGGAATTGGTCTTACTACAAACGGTTCTATATACAATGAGGAATTGGCTCAATGTATGATTGTGAACAATGTCTCGTTGGGCGTGTCGTTTGAAGTCTTGAAAGATATTCAAGAACAGCAGAGGTGTCAATACGACAAGGTCGTTTCCGTTGTGCAAAGATATATGGATAAAGGAGTGGATATTACAATAAAGTCAATTATCACCCCTTCAAATGTGCACCGGCTAAGTGAGATGGTAAACGAACTGCACCGCCTTTTTCCGAAAGTACACAAATATAAATTACAAATAGTAGAGGATGCTGTAATGTTTGCCAATCTTCAAGAGATGAAGCAGTTTTATATAGATTTTACAAATTGCTTTTTTCAGGCGGAAGAGGTTGGTAAGCGCCTGAATATTGATGTATATGTTCTTGCATCAAAGTATGTGAATATGCTTGTAGAGCACTATTGCGGTGGGGAAATGTGCTTGACTCCCGAAGGAACGATTACTATTTGTCACCGATTTTCATCAGAACGAGAAAAAGGATATTCTCAGGTAGTATACGGAAAAGTCGATGATGGCGGCATTGTCCGCATAGATAATGATCGTTTTAAGAAATTGATTTCACATGATATAAATGCTCGCGAAATATGTAATCATTGTTTTGTCAAGTGGCATTGTGGCGGAGGATGCTTGGCGCAATATTCGATTTACAATGACGAGCAACTTGCTATAATCTGCGAATGGACAAAAAACTTCACTAAAGAGATTCTTATGCGACGATTAGCTGCAGCGTCAGGTGGAGAATCGATGTAAAGAAGTGTATCTGATAATGCTCAGAAACAATAACATTTATACATGGAGATAAAAATATTATGCAACTATTTGAATATAACTTCGACAAGATAAGTAAGGGCGCACCACCTTTTGAAGAGACTATCGATTATAGACTTGTTGTACCATGTGTTAATCGAGATGATACGCTATTGTATATTTTTCGTTCATATCGTTTTGGCGAATTTATGTATATTACAGATGTCTTCCCAAAGATGTATGAAAATGATGAGCGCTGCTTCAAACGATTTGTCAGCAGAGAAGGTTTTTCTATCAACATGAAAAAACTTTCAGTTACTTGTCTGGCAATATTTGTGGAACATTTTATCAAGAATAACGAGAGAAGATGTATGGTGATTAGCGGAAGCTATGAAGATAATGAAATCCCTGAAGGAGCATCACGCAAACTCAGGCTTTATAATTATTTCTTTAAACCTTTGCTCGAACAACTTAATTTACGATCGGTAGATATGTTTGAAGAAAATGCGTTCATTCTTGTAAGTAAAAGCAGTACACTTTCAAACGAAGAAATAAGACAGGAGTATTTAACCTTCAAATCTACGCGCAAATGAATATGGATATTTTACAGAAGAACGATATTTTTTTGATTCCGATAGGGGATTATTTAGATTGTGAGAAGTCTGCGTATTATATTGTTTACTCTCCATTAAAGGGTATAATGCTTGCAGCAGATAATAAAGGCTTGCAGCAGTTGCACGAGATTGTGCCAGAGTTTGTTTCGGACTTACATGTTGATAGTCTGCTGAGTAAAGTGGAGAAATCTAGCGACTTGCAAAAAATGGCTGTATTGCCAAATCATACTTGCAATTTCAACTGTTCGTATTGCTATTCAGCAAAAGGGAGAAGCAATACGAACCTTCAAAAAGCTGTCCTTGACAAAGCATTAGAGTTTTTTATAGACCCACAACGTCTTGAGGAACGGCATCTGAGCCTTTCTTTTATCGGAGGCGGAGAACCATTGTTGTCGTGGCCTCTAGTAAAACATGGTATCCAATATGCTGATTCTCTGGCATCACGCTATGGTTTTAGCCTATTCATGACAATTACAACAAATGGTTCCATTATGAATAACTCAATCATTAACGTATTGAGTCAGTATGGTGTGTTACCCAATATATCTTTTGATGTCTTGGAGGAAGCCCAAAATAAACATCGCAAACATTTCCAACAGGTCTGTGAAACGCTGGATAAACTTTGTGAGAAAGGATTAATTCCTGTTGTAAATGCCACAATCACTCCTGATTCGGTTGAGCGTATGCTGGAAATGTTTGACTTCATGAATGAACGTTTTCCTCTTATAACCGACATGGTATTTGAACCGGTTGTCTCGAATGAAATCTTTACGACTCCTCAGGAACTCGGTGCCTTCTATGATAAATATATTTATCATTTTTTCAGAACAAGAGCAAAAGCTGAAGTAGTACATAAAAATATTACTTGTCGAATATTCAAGAACGTTGACTCTCTTTTGGAAAGAGGGTGTCCAAGTAAGCTGGCTCTAACCCCTCAAGGTGAATTATCTATATGCTATTGCGTCTCATCTCCCAAAGAAAAGATGTATTCACAACGGGTATATGGTAAGGTTGACACAAACGGCGTTCATATCGATGAGGAGAAGTTTAAACGCATAAATGAGACAAATATATATTCTTATTCTAAATGTGAAACCTGCTTTGCAAAGTGGCATTGTGCAGGAGGATGTATGTGTCCGAATGATCTTTACGATGAGGAGTATCTCGAAGAAGTGTGCAGATTTACGAAAGAAATAATTCGTAGAACTTTATTTTTGAGAATGGAGATGCAATGCAAAGCGGATGGATTCTCTCATGTGAAAGATTATTTTACATCATTAAACATTAAATCTGAGCGATGATAAATGTGTTTATAACTGGTATATCCCGCGGCTTAGGACTGAAGTTAACTGAACATTATTTATGCAAAGGATGCAGGGTTATAGGCGTGAGCCGCACCATGAGCGAGGAATTGAAGTCTTTAATAGAAAAATACTCAGAAACATTAGAATGGCATCAGTTTGATTTAGGCAATTTAGAAAACTTAGAGGAAGAGTTAGGAGGAGCCCTCTCTTTAAGAAATAGAAAAATAGATATTGACTAAATACATTATAGTTAGTATACTAATGATTAGGGTACTAACTATTTTGAAATGGAGGGAGAATAAATGGATATCGATTTAATGGAATGTTTTAGAAAAGTCACAAGCATCTTATGCTAATGTTGAAGAAAGACTATCTAAATACGGATTAGTAAAGGGACAAGCTAATTTGCTTGTAGCTATTAGAGATAATGATGGCTGTACACAAAAGTTTTTGGCAGATTTGTTTGGGGTGAAATATTCGTCAATGAGTGAAAGACTAAATAAATTAGAGGAACTTGGATATATTGAAAGATATGTCGATGAAACTAATTCAAAGTACAAACGAATA
>ERZ857629.2558-NODE-2558-length-16979-cov-6.125502_pt1 | contig 16979 bp, 21 predicted proteins | sample MGYA00519700_ERZ857629 | MGnify/ENA primary metagenome ERZ857629 (study PRJEB31778, sample SAMEA3449351) | human gut metagenome | biome: human gut; feature: human-associated habitat; material: faeces | place: United Kingdom | collected 2010/2012 ...
GAATGAACAATACCGCAACCAACACCGCCACTTGCCCGACTGTCAGAAAGCAGATTGGCAAGACCACCTATATCGTCCGTGTCCATTTCAGCGAGACCGCCAAGGAGACGATGGAGGACAAAATCAAGCGTCTGCTCCGTGAGGAAGTCCGCAAAATGTAACTTCTTTGTGAATTTGATGAAAAAGTCCTTGACTTTTCGTCTCTGGAGACGCTTTTAAATCAATAATGATATTTCTTCCGCTTGGCGATCAGGAAGATCGCGCCCAGCACCACGGCCATGAATTCTGCCACCACGATGGAGATCCATACCCCGTCGATGCCCCACAGCAGCGGCAGGATGATCACCGCTGCGCACTGGAATACCAGCGTGCGCAGGAAGGAGATGATGGCGGAAGTGATGCCGTCGTTCAGGGCGGTGAAGAAGCTGGAGAAGAAAATGGCAAAGCCCATAAAGCCGAAGGACAGCCCGAAGATGCGGAAGCCGGAGACCGTCAGCGCCATCAGCTCCGGGTCGTACCCCACGAAAATGCGGGACAGGGGCACGGCCAGCAGCTCCGCGGCGGCGATCATTCCAATGCCAAACAGGCCGATCATAATGAGACTCTTGCGCAGCAGCCCGTGCAGCTCGTCGTGGTTCTGCGCCCCGTCGTGGAAGCCGATCACCGGCGCGGTACCGATGGAGTAGCCAATGAACACGGCGGCAAAGATCATACTCACGTACATCATCACGCCGTAGGCGGCCACGCCGTCCTCGCCCGCGTATTTGATCAGCTGTAAATTATACAGCATACCCACCAGGCTCATGGAAATATTGCTCATAAATTCCGAGGAGCCATTGGTGCAGGCCTTCCATATCGCTCTGCCGTCGTATTTGGTCTTGCCCAGGCGCAGGATGCTGCTGTTTTTCCGGGAGAAGTAGATCAGGGGCACCAGGCCGCCCACCACCTGGCTCATGGCTGTGGCTACCGCCGCGCCGGCGAGCTTGTATTCCTGGGGCAGCAGCGTTACCAGCACCGCGTCCAGCACCATGTTCGTCACGCCGGAGGAAACGGTGATCCACAGGCCCAGCATGGGCTTCTCGGCAGTGACCATGAAGGACTGGAAGAGGTATTGCAGCACATTCATGGGCAGGGATGCCAGAATGATGCGGGCATAGAGCACCGCGTCATCCCGCATGGCCCCGGTGGCGCCCAGGGCGGTGGCGGCATAGGGGACGAAGAGAATGCCCACCACGGCGAAGATCGCCCCCAGCACCAGGCAGACATAGACAAAGAGGGAGAAATAGCGGTTGCCCTTCTCCCGCTCACCCTCGCCGAAGGTCTTGGCCACCAGCGCGGAGCCGCCGGTGCCGAAGATAAAGCCCACGGTGGAAAAGATGGACAGCAGGGGATAGATCAGGTTGATGGCCGCGAAGGGCGTCTTGCCCGCGTAATTGGAGACAAAAAAGCCATCCACCACACCGTAGATCGACGTGAAGATCATCATGCCGATGGAGGGTAGGGTGAAGCGGAACAGGCGTCCATAGGTGAAATGGTCAGAGAGCTGAATGCGGTTTTTCATAAAGTGCTCCTTATAGTTTTTCGATTTGCTGACGGAAGCAGACGGCGTATTTTTCCTGAAGCTCCACGTAGGCGCGGACCTCTGCCTCCGTCCAGCCATTCAGTGCGTCCATTTCTGCCTGAAAAAGCCGGGCGACGGTGCGCTGGGCAAATTCCTGCCCCGCCTCGGTGAGCACCACCCGCTTGGACCGGCCGTTGTGCTGCTCCAGCCGGAGCAGTCCCCTTGCCTCCAGAGTGCGCAGGCCGGAATTCAGGGTCTGCTTGCTGATGCCGGAGGTCTTGCAGATCTGCTGCAGCAGGCAGGCGCCGCCTGCGTCGTACAGGTTATACAGAATGATGCTCACGCTGTCGCTGATGCCCATTTTCACGGAGGCCTGATGGTACAGCGCATCCATTTCGGAGGTCAGACAATTGATGCGGCGGATTTCTCCAATACGGTTCTCAGCCATGAAGCAGCTCCTTTCGTACGAAATCGGACGGTTGCAAGTATAGTACGATTTCGGACAAATGTCAAGCGCTTTTTTGCCGCGCAAAAGGAAATCCTTGGAACCGCTGCCGGAGCTTGTAATCATATCCAGAGTGTGCTATACTCGAAAAAAGAAGGGCGGCGGGATCGCAATGAATATCAGGCGGCAAAAGCAGATAAAGGCATTTTTAGTTGAAGAATTTGGGGCGGACAGGGGAAATGCGCTGTTTCACAGCCAGGAGAAAACCCTGCATACGCTGATTGAAAACGAGGGAAATAAGTCCGGGGCGCAGAGGAAAACACTGGCCCAGACGATCCTGCCCTGCATCGCACTGTATAAGGCGCTCCTGCAGGACAGCTCTTTGCGGGAGGGTGTCCATGGGTATGTTCAAAAATACATGCTGGAAAAGGTCGCGGCCGAAAAGCATGCATCCACGGCAAAAATGGAGGCGGTACCGGGGTTTTACAGAATTTACAGCAGCGTTTTCCTTAAAATAATGCGCATCTCCGATTTGTGGGAAAGCGAGCAGCACAGCGGGAAAGATTGCTTTGACGTTACGATCAAAAAGTGCCTTTGGCATACGGCCTGCGCTGAAAACGGCTGCCCCGAGCTGTGCCGCCTGTTTTGTGACGCCGACAACGTGACCTACGGCGGGCTGAGAAAAATAGGCTTTTCCCGCACAAAGACACTGGGCTACGGCGCGGATTGCTGCGATTTCCATTTCTTCAGGAAATAGTGGATGGGGGATTTGGAGGTTGAAAGTCTCAGCTAATCTCTGCTGACAAAAAAGAGATGCCGCTGTGGGCATCTTTTTTGGGGGGAAGATGAGGAATTCGATTTTCAGAAAGGAGGCTGCCAGTTTTTGAACTGGCAGCTGCAATGCTCCACTGGAGCATTGCATTTAAATGGGTTCGAATCCCACATCTGATCGCTGCCAACAAAAAAGAGATGCCTGTAATGGCATCTCTTTTTTGTTGGCAGAGGATGAGGGATTCGAACCCCCGCAAACGGAGTCAGAGTCCGGTGTGCTACCGTTACACAAATCCTCTATTTGGAAACCATAGCCATTATACCCACTTTTTTGCGTTTGTCAATATGAAAAAGGAATATATGTTAATATGCACAATTTTTGCTAGACAAAATTGGCATATTGAGATAACGGCGACAAACGCACGTCGGCGGAGTCAATGTGGTTCCCAGGCGTTTCGGTCAGTCGGCCTGTGTGATGTGGCGGTGGAGCGCGGCGGCAATGACCCGGTTGCCGAAGCTGTTGGGGTGGACGCCGTCGGCAAAGTATTCGCTGTGTCCGTCGGTCAGGGCGTACAGGTCGACGCATTCCACGCCGTTATCCTGGGCGCATTTCTTTACAATGGGGACGATCTCATCCCGGATGGTTTCATTGATGATGTCGTAGCCCACGGTGTCGCTGCCGTCTGCGGGGCAGGCATAGGGCGGGCACATCAGGATCAGCCGCTTTACGGCGGGGACGGCCTTGATCTCCCTGACCCGCTCGTCCAGCTGCGCCTCGTACCGGCCCCGGTTCCAGTTGTAGGGCTTGGAATCGTTGGTGCCCAGCATCAGGATCACGATCTCGGGATTCAGACTCAGCGCCGCCTCCGGGAAGCCCTGGCGGAGCTTGTCCGGCATGTTCCAGTAGGGGCTGTCGCCTTCGTTTTGCAGTGTCGCGCCGGAGATGCCGTAGTTCAGCACCTGGTAAGCGCCGCCCAGCAGCTTTTCCAGCTTGTATTCCCAGGTGTCGGTGGTCCTGGTTTTGATGACACCGGCTCCAAAGGTGATGCTGTCGCCCAGGGCCACGATGATGGGCGCGTCAGAGTGGGGCTTTTCCTTCTTGGGGGCGGCCAGCTCCCGCACCTTGGCAGCAGCCAGCGCCGCCGCGGCAACGGCCAGGGGCATACCCACTTTCAGCAGTGATTTGATTAGACTCATAGGGATCTCCTTCCTTGGGTGTGTTTCTTTTTGTAAAGTATACCCGAATTTGCCCGGAATTTCAAGCGCCTTTCCACAGTTGCAAAAAGAATGGTCCACAGTTGCAAAAAGAATGGGAAAATGCTATACTTTATCCGATACCGCGCCGCCGAAGAAAGGGAGGGAAAGCCGATGGAACGCTGCCCCTGGTGCCTGGGCACCGAAAAGATGACCCGTTATCATGATGAGGAGTGGGGAGTCCCACTCCATGACGACCGCAAGCAGTTTGAATTTCTCATGCTGGAGGCCATGCAGTGCGGCCTGAGTTGGAACCTGATGATCGAAAAGCGGGAGATTTTCCGCGGCTGCTTCGATGGGTTCGACTATGACAAAATCGCGGCCTATACCGAATCGGATGTGCAGCGCATTCTGGATACCCCCGGTATGATCCGCTCGAGACGCAAGGTAGAGGCCGTTATCGGCAACGCCCGGGCCTTTCAGGCGCTGCGCCGGGAATTCGGCTCCTTCAGCGATTGGCTCTGGGGTTTTGCTCAGCACAAGACCATCCTGTATGATGGCCACAGTCAGGGGCGGCTCCCGGCGGCCAACGCGCTGTCGGATGTCGTAGCCAAGGAGCTGAAACGCCGGGGATTCAAATACCTGGGCAGCATCACGGTGTATTCCCATTTGCAGGCCTGCGGCATTATCAACGACCATCTGGAGGGCTGCTTCCGCTATGCGGATATTTTGGAGCACTACCCGGTGCAGCATTGCAGCCCCGAAGCGGAACGATAAACAATAGAATGGAGTGTGGATACCATGTCCAGTTATGAATTTGATACCAAGTGCATCCAGTCCGGCTATCACCCCGGAAACGGAGAACCCCGCACCCTGCCCATTTACCAGAGCACTACCTATAAATATGACAATGCCGATACCCTGGGGCAGCTGTTTGACCTGAAGGCAGAGGGGCATATGTATTCCCGCATTTCCAATCCTACGCTGGCGGCGGTGGAGGAAAAGCTGGCGGACCTGGAGGGCGGCGTGGGGGCCATGCTGGTGTCCTCCGGCCAGAGCGCCAACCTGCTGGCAGTGTTCAATATCTGCTCCGCCGGGCAGAACCTGATCGCCATGAACAATATCTATGGCGGCACCATCAATCTGCTGTCCGTCACCCTGGCGCGGATGGGCATCGAGGTGCGCTATATCAATGACAAAATGACCGACGAGCAGGTGGATGCTCTCTTTGACGGCAACACCCGCCTGGTTTTCGGCGAGACCATTACCAACCCGGCTCTGACCGTGCTGGATATCTCCCGCTATGCGGCCATTGCCCACCGGCACGGCGTCCCGCTGGTGGTGGACAATACCTTTGCCACGCCCCTGCTGTGCCGCCCCTTTGAATTCGGCGCGGATATTGTGACCCACTCCACCAGCAAATACATGGATGGCCATGCCAATGTGCTGGGCGGCGTGGTGATCGACAGCGGCAATTTTGACTGGGAGGGCAGCGGCAAATTCCCGGAGCTGACCACCCCGGATGAGAGCTATCATGGAGTGGTGTATACCCAGCAGTTTGGCAAAGCGGCCTATGTCACCAAGGCCCGGGTGCAGCTGCTGCGGGACTTCGGCTGCACCATGGCCCCCGTTGCGGCGTATCTGCTGAATTTGGGACTGGAATCCATGCCGCTGCGGGTCCGCAGGCACAGCGAGAATGCCCTGGAGGTGGCGAAGTTCCTGGAGGCTCAGCCTCAGGTGCTGTGGGTCAACTATCCCAAGCTGCCTTCCAGCCCCTATTGTCATCTGGCGGAAAAGTATCTGCCTCTGGGGGCCTCCGGCGTGGTCTCCTTCGGCGTCCGGGGCGGCCGGGAGGCGGCAATGAAATTGATGAACAGTCTGCGCCTGGCCCAGATCGTGGTGCACGTGGCGGATGCCCGCACCTGCGTGCTCCACCCCGCCAGCACCACCCACCGTCAGCTGACCGACCAGCAGCTTGCTGATTCCGGCATCGGGCCGGAGTTCATCCGCTTCTCCGTGGGCATTGAGGATGTCCGGGACATTATCGCGGACCTGAAGCAGGCTCTGGCCCAGCTGGGCTGACAAGGGGAGGGCCGCTGAATGCCCATTCGAATTCCCAATAACCTCCCGGCCAGGGGGATCCTGGAGGGGGAGAACATCTTTGTCATGACCGAGGCAAGGGCAGAATCCCAGCAGATCCGCCCCCTGCGGATCGGCCTGCTGAATCTGATGCCCACCAAGATCACCACCGAGACTCAGCTGTCCCGGCTGCTGGGCAATACGCCCCTGCAGGTGGAGCTGTTCCTCATTCAGGTGTCCTCCCACAAGCCTAAAAACACCCCTCAGGAGCACATGATCGCCTTCTACCGCTCCTTTGAGGAGATCGAGCAGGAGTATTTCGACGGCTTCATCATCACCGGCGCGCCGGTGGAGAAGCTGGAATTTGAGCAGGTGGAATACTGGCCGGAGCTGTGCCGCATCATGGAGTGGACAAAAACCCATGTCCACAGCACCCTGCACATCTGCTGGGGCGCGCAGGCGGCGCTGTACTACCATTTTGGGGTGCAGAAGGTGCTGCTGCCCCAAAAGCTCTTCGGCGTCTATCCCCACCGGGTACTGTATAAGAATCCCATTCTGCTGCGGGGCTTCGACGATGAATTCTGGGTGCCCCATTCCCGCCATACCACCGTGCGGTGGGAGGATGTGGAGGCCGTCCCGGAGATCAAAATACTGGCTGGCTCCCGGCAGGCCGGGCTGTACGCCATGTCCACTCAGTATGGCCGTCAGCTGTTCATCACCGGCCACGCGGAGTACGACGCCGAAACCCTGGGGCAGGAATACCGGCGGGATAAGGCGGCAGGACTGCCCATCACCGTCCCCGAAAACTATTACCCCAACGACGACGACGCCCAGCCCCCCATCGTCCGCTGGCGCGGCCACGCCAACCTGCTCTTCTCTAACTGGCTCAATTACATCGTGTACCAGACCGTGCCCTACGACGTGATGGCCGTGGGCCGGGGAGAGCGGACGGAATCGTAAAAAACCTGCCATCCCGAAAGCAAACGGGGTGGCAGGTTTTGGTTAAAAAGAAGGTATCTCTTCGTTATAGTGTTCCGCCTTCTCCAGCAGCGGGCCCTTTGCGCCCATTGTGAATGCGATGTCGCTGCTTCGGATGCTGAGCAGCTCCATGCCCGGCTTTACTGCCAGAAAGGTCATCATTTCCTCGGTCAGGTGAATTTGCCCTTCTTCGGAGATGGGCGTCCAGCAGTAGGCGCGGCCCTTGTATTTGATGAATTCTCCGGGCGCTGCGGTGTAATGGAGCAGTTGGGGAAGCTCGTCCAGAATGTGTCCCAGCTTTGATGGATGCAGCAGCTCCTGGCGGGTCACGCAGAAGCCCCCGGTTATTTTGCTCCCGGTAAACAGATATACGGCCCCCTCCCGGGCAATGCGGTATTCCTCCACCGCCTGCGGGGGAAGCTGCACGGTTCCGTCCGATTGGATCACTGATTTTCCAAAGATGAATTTTCCGCCTTTGTTCATTTGCGGCATTGTATGCACCTTCTTCGTGTTTCCAGATGATAGCACAGCCCCGATATGACGGCAAGCGGAGAAAAAGAAAGGACGGCACAGCCGCGGCTGCGCCGTCCTTGGAGCATTTGCTCAGTCTTCTTCGCCGTCCTCTTCCGGCTGGGGGTCGGGAGCGTTGTTGGAGCCGTTGTTGCTGGCAATGAAGGTGCGCTTCTTGGGGCTGATCAGCATGCCGATCACCACGCCCACGGCGGCGCAGGCAATGGCGCCGTAGACCATTTCCCGGTTGGTGCGCTCAACGGATTTGTCCAGATGGGTCACGGAAGCGGTGATATTGGATTTGACGGCTTTCCAGATTTCTTTCATAATGAATTCCTCCTGTTATCGAACGGACTTGGCATATTCTGTGGGGGTTATGCCGAATTTATCCTTGAATTGGCGTGAAAAATGATGGACGGTGGAATATTGCAGGATGGCGGCGATCTGGGTGAAGTTCAGATTGTTCTCCCGGATCATCTGCTTGCTCTCCTGGAGCTTGATCCGGCGGATGTATTCGCCGGGGGAGATCTGCAAATTCTTGTGGAAGAGCACCGTCAGATAGCTGGGGCTGACGCCCACCTGGTTGGCCACCATGGGGACGGATAGCTTTTCCCGGATGTGCCCTGCCACATACTGCTGGGCCAGACGGATGATCTCGTTTTCGTTCTGGACGATGTTGGCGTTCTTCACCTTACTGCCGGAGGGGGATTGGGCCTCCCGCAGCAGATAAAGCAGCAGCAGTGTCAGCTGGGATACGATGATGTCCGTGGAGAAGCTGTCCATATGCTCCTGCTCCCGCAGCATGCTTTGCAGCAGATTCGCGGTGGCCTGGGGGGCGGTGAATTTTCGGTTCAGCAGCGGCGTCAGCTCCACGCCGCCCACGTCGAAGGAAATGGTGACAAACCGGGGGGCTACGCCGATGTCGGCGTACTGCATGTGCCATTGGTTGGAGCCGTAGATCACCAGGTCGCCCTGCTTCAGCAGCAGATCCTGCCCCTCCACCACGGAGTGCAGCTCTCCCTGGTCCACATAGGTCAGCTCCGGCATGGGATGGGACTCACCGGGGAACAGGAAGCCCTGCTCCTTCTCCTGGTAGAAGAAGGTATAGATGCCGTCTACGTGAAGCTTCTGATCCTCTCTCAGCCGCTGCACGGTCTGGGTGCCGAGGAAATCCGGCTTCTCCGCCGCGGGGTACACCAGCACGCTGGCGCTGCCCTTGAAGGCGCTGAGGGCGAACTGCACGTCTTTTTTCAGAGAAACGGGCTTGTCCAGGTAGAAATGCAGATACTCATCCTCTCCGCTGCACACGGAAAGAATGGTCATGCCTGTGCTTCCGCAGATCCAGGTGTCGGACTGCGCCTGATAGATGGGCGCACAGTCGCTGTCCAGCGCAATGGACTCCATCTCCTCCCGGGGAATGGGCGTTGCGCTGTGGGCGCGTTCCGGCAGCACGGATCCGTAGCTGCCGAAATTGACTTGATTCAGATTCCGTATCATGGTGCCGAACCTCCCGTGCTTCAACTTAAAGGATAGTCACCCTCCCATTATACAAAATCCTGAGGCAAATGCAAATACTTTGTGGAAATTTTTTTGGGAAGGCGTCAGCGCTGGTAGTCAAATTGCAGATCGTAGATATCCACGGTGTCGCCGTCCTGAATGCCCATTTCCTCCAGCCGGGCAAACAGGCCGGATTTGCGCAGCTGCTGGTCGAAATAGTTCCGGGATTCGTAATCGTCGAAATTGATGTTCATCACCAGCCGCTCCAGCCACTGCCCGGTGATGACCCAGGTGCTGCCCAGGTGCTCGATACTCAGCTCGCTGGGGTCGCCCGCCTCCGGGGCGGTCTCCACGTATTCCGGCTCATAGATGGTCACCGGGGGCAGGGTACGCAGCCGCTCGGCCACCACCCGCATCAGATTCCGAGTGCCCTGGGTGGTCCCGGCGGAGATCTCATACAGTTCGCACCCGGCGGCCTCCACGCAGGCCTTCAGCCGTGTCAGATTGTCGCTGTCCGGGGGCAGCAGGTCAATTTTGTTGGCGGCCACGATCATGGGCCGGTTGCTCAGATCCACGCTGTAACTGGCCAGCTCGTCGCAGATGGCGTTAAAATCCTCCACCGGGTCCCGGCCCTCGCTGCCGGAAACGTCTACCACGTGCACCAGCAGCCGGCAGCGGTCGATGTGCCGCAGGAAGTCATGCCCCAGTCCCGCGCCCTCCGCGGCGCCCTCAATGATGCCGGGGATATCCGCCATGACGAAGGACACGCCCTCGTCCACGTAGATCACCCCCAGGTTGGGGAAGAGGGTGGTGAAATGGTAGTTGGCGATTTTCGGCCTGGCGTTGGAGGTGACGGAGAGCAGGGTGGATTTGCCCACATTGGGGAAGCCCACCAGGCCAACGTCTGCCAGCAGCTTTAATTCCAGGATCACGTCCCGCTCCTGGCCCTTGAGACCGGCCTTGGCAAACCGGGGCACCTGCCGGGTGGCGGTGGCGTAGTGGGCGTTGCCCCAGCCGCCCCGGCCGCCCTTGGCGATGACAAAATCCTCGCCGGTGGACATGTCCACGATGATCTGGCTCGTCTCCGCGTCCCGCACCACCGTGCCCCGGGGCACATCGATCACCAGCGGCTCGCCTCGCTTGCCGCTCATTCTGCGGCCCAAGCCATTGGCCCCGGCCTGGGCGGCATACTTGCGCTTATAGCGGAAGTCCAGCAGGGTGGACAGATTGTCGTTGACGTGGAGAATGACGCTGCCGCCATGGCCGCCGTCACCGCCGTCCGGCCCGCCGGAGGCCACGTATTTTTCCCGGTGGAAGGCCACTGCCCCGTCGCCGCCCCGGCCGCCGATCACCGTGATTCGAACTTTATCTACAAACATCTTGCGTACCTCCTGAAAAGGAATGGGTTTGGTGAATGGTGAAAAAAGAGGGGAGGGAATATCCTCCGCTTTCAGCATTCACCAAAAGTGTTTTAAAAAAGGACTGCTGCAAAAATGCGGCAGTCCTTCTGAGGGCTATACGGAATTACTGCTCAGCGTAAACGGAGCACTTCCGGCGATCCTTACCCAGGCGCTCGAACTTGACGGTACCGTCGATCAGAGCAAACAGGGTGTCGTCCTTGCCGATACCAACATTGGTGCCGGGATGGATGTGGGTGCCTCTCTGGCGAACCAGGATGTTGCCGGCCAGCACGAACTGACCGTCAGCACGCTTGCAGCCCAGTCTCTTGGACTCGGAATCACGGCCGTTCTTGGTGGAACCGCCGCCCTTGTGGTGAGCGAAGAACTGAATACCAATCTTCAGCATGTTGTTACACCTCCAAAACTTCGATATAATCAGGATAATCATCCCGCAGACTGCACAGAGTCAGCAGCATTCCGGCAAGAACTGCCTGGACGCTTTCCTCCTCGTCGCAGGAAGCGGGGAGTGTCAGGGTGACGCGGGCGTCCGCATCCTTGACACGAACCTTGGCCTTTGCGCCGCACACATCATTGATGGTGGCCTCAGCCATGGTAACAACGGCGCTGACGGCGGCACAGACAACGTCCGCACCCGCTTCCGCATAGCCGCTGTGGCCCGAAACGGAGAATCCTGTGATCCTGTCGTTTTCGGTGAAAAATTCGCACTTTGTCATAAATTACAGAGCGATCTTGGTGATCTCCACCTTGGTGTAGGGCTGACGGTGGCCGATCTTCTTCTTCTCGTTCTTCTTGGCCTTGTACTTCAGAACGTGGAGCTTCTTGCCCTTGCCGTTCTTTACCACCTTGGCCTCGACAACAGCGCCCTCCACAGTGGGAGCGCCGATCTTGGAATTCTCACCGTCCAGAACGGCCAGAACCTGATCGAACTTGACATTTGCCTCAGCTTCGACGCCCAGCTTCTCAACGAAGAGGACATCGCCCTCGGCCACGGTGTACTGCTTGCCTCCGGTTACGATAACTGCCTTCATGTTTGTTTCACCTACTTCAATTGTGTAGTCTCGCTCTGAAGGTGAGGGCGTCAGGGCGCACCTGCTTAAACCTCTTCAATGCGGCTCTGGTATTTTACCATTTTGAAACTCAAAAGTCAAGGAATATTTCAATAAAATCCCCGCCTTTTTACCCATTCCGCCGCACGTTTGCCTCATTTCGCCCCGGCAGGGGGTTCCCAAGGGCAAAAGAAAACCGCGATAGGTCGAAAAAAGAGCTTGACAAACCAATCACGATCTTGTATAATATCTACGTTGCTTCGAGAGAAAATGGACGATTAGCTCAGCTGGCTAGAGCATCCGCTTGACGTGCGGAAGGTCATAGGTTCGAGTCCTATATCGTCCACCAGAAATGCCATCCTTTATGGATGGCATTCTTTTTTTATGACGGAGCAGCGTTTCAGACCCATTGGAATGTGATATGCCGGCGGCATATCACAGAGCCGGTCCGAAAACGGATTTCCTGGATGAGGGAATGCCATTTTTACCCAAAGCAACCGGGCAGGAGCCCTTCGTGGCTTTTGCCCGGTTGTTTTGCCCGGCAAAGTTATTTTTCCTGCTGCTTCCAGTGCTTCAGCTCCGGCAGCTTTTGGGCCAGATACTCCCGCACCTGGGCTTCGGGCCAGGCGTCGGTGGCCATGTGCGTTGCGCAGTAGTCGATCAGGGTGCTCAGGTCGGAATAGGTAAATTTCCCGTCGGCATAGCACCATTGGCAGTAGTCCTCATTGAAGCTGCCGTCCGGCTCTCGGCTGAGGATGCTGTCCTCCAGGGGCATACCGCAGCACTGGCAAAACAGCTGCCTGGGGCTGCCCAGCAGCGTATTGATGGACACGCCGAAAAGCGCCGACAGCTGCTTGAGGGTTTCCGTATTGGGCACCGTCTCCCCGTTTTCCCACCGGGATACCGCCTGCCGGGTGACGTAAATCTTCTGTGCCAGCCCATCCTGGGACAGCCCGCTCTTTTCACGAAGCTGCAATATAATATCTTTTGTTTCCACTTTTTTCGCCTCCTTGCCCGTATCATAACAGAGGGCAGTACAAAAAGCAAGCAACGCGCTGTTGCCCTGCCAATGCAGAACCCCCGCGGCATCCAACGAGAAATGCTGCGGGGGTGGAGACATGTTATTTGTGCGACGCCATAAAGGCCTCGATTTCGTCCGGCTCCTTGATGATGGAGGCGGAGAGCACCTGGCAGCCGTCGTCAGTGATCAGCAGGTCGTCCTCAATGCGGATGCCGATCTCCCATTCGTCGATATACAGGCCCGGCTCGTCGGAGATCACGCTGCCCTTTTGCAGCTTTACGCCGTCGGCGGTCACATCGTGGACGTCAATGCCCAGATGGTGGGAAACGCCGTGCATGTAATACTTGCCGATCTGGTCTTCATTTTCAATCAGCCCCAGCTCCACGCAGCCCTGGGCCAGCACCTTCTTGCAAATATCATTCAGCTCCCGGGTGGTCATGCCGGGCTTGGCCTGGGCGGCCACCTCTTTGTTGGCCCGCAGGACGATCTCATACACCGCCCGCTGCCGCTGGGTGAATTTGCCGTTGACGGGGTAGGTTCGGGTGATGTCGGAGCAGTAGCCGTCCACCCGGGTGCCCAGATCCAGCAGGAGCAGGGTGCCGTCCTGGCAGGTATCCCGGTTGGTCTCATAGTGGAGCATGCAGCCGTTTTTGCCGCTGCCCGCGATGGTGGGGAAGGAGGGGCCCTCAGTGCCCTGGTAGTACAGCACGTGCTCGTAATTGGCCTGGGCCTGGTATTCCTTCATGCCGGGCTTCAGGGTGGACATCACCGCCTCCAGGCCCTGCCGGGTGACCTCAATGGCCTGAGAGATCTTTGCGATCTCGTCCTCGTCCTTCTGCATCCGCAGCTTGGCCACCATCAGCCAAAGATTGCGCACGGTGATGCCGGGGAAGTCCACGGCAAACCGCTGTGCCTTGGCCAGGTTGTAGTCGGGCAGGTCGCTGAGCTGGTTCCGATGGCAGTCAAAATAGCAGACGCGGATATCACTGCCGGTGATCAGACGCTGCATCTGGGCGTCAAACTGCTCAATGTAGCGCACATCCTCAATGCCGGAGACGGCCTTGGCCTCCTCCACCGTCGCCATCTTCCCCGTCCAGCGCTCCGCGGTGGGGTCGGCCTTTTCGATGAACAGGAACGTGGCGCAGCTGCCGCCCACCTTCTTCATCACCAGCACCATATTCTCCCGCCGCAGGCCGGTCAGATAGAAGAAATTCTTGTTTTCCTCAAAATGATGATAGGCGTCCGCGCTTCTGTGCGGTGCTTCGCCGGAGTAGAGGATCAAAAGGGAATTGTCCTCCATCTCGTTTAAGATCGCCTGACGTCTTGCTTCGTAGTTCATGGTCAATATCTCCTTTTTCTTCGATGCTCCCATTATACCACGTTTTTTCCTGTGGTCAAATCCTTCTTCACCCAAATGGCCTCCGCCGTCCGTCCGATTTCTGTAAATCCGCAGCTCAGGAACAGTTTGACAGCGCCATTGTCAATGGCAATGTTGTCATAAAGCGCCTGGACGCCGTTTGCCCGCGCCGCCCCGCACAGCAGCCGCAGCCCCTCTTTCCCGAATCCCCGGCGGCGGAATCCGGCATCCACCAGCACGTCCGTCAGATAAACGCCCCGCTCCTCGTCGAAGTGATAGGAAGCCTCGCCGACGAACCCGGTCTCATTTTTCAAATACCGATAAAACCGCTTCCCATCCCCAGGGGCAACCCAGCGGCAATACCATTCCTCCCACCGTTCCCTTGGGAATGGAATCGTCCCGCCGTAGGCATGGTTATACTCCATGGTCTGTGCATCCCCCAGCATCCGCTCCCGAAACCACAGCTCCTCCGGCTTCGGTATATATAATTCCAGCATATTCCCCTCCTGAGATGAGATTTGTCAAGGGCATTTTCTAAAGCAAAACGGCTAAAAGAAGAACATCAAACCGATAAATTGGAATTGTTTACTGTTTCTTCTTTACAACGAAACCAATAACGAACAAAATAATTGCAGGAATTACCAAAAACAAAGCATTTACTAACACCCACAAATAAAAAGGCGCAGAGTTTAGCGATGTTGAGTATTGAGTATAATCAACGATGCTCTTAATAACAAATACAATCAACAGAATGAGACTCACAATGTTGCATATCATAGGTACTTTCTGTTTCATTCTAAACACCTCCATAAATTCCGATTCGTCGATTCTACAGATCCTTTTCTTCGTATGGTTTATTCCAAGAACCGATCTCAATGACATTTCCTTCTGGATCAGCAATAAAGCAGGTCCTTTGTCCCCAAGGCTCGGTAGTTGGCTCTAATAAAGAAACTGCACCGTAGGCAAGCGCATTTTTATATTGCAAGTCAACTTCTTCATATGTGTCAACATACAGCGCCATTTCAGAGTGCGCATTTACTCCCTTAAGATACTCATATTTTTTGCTTGTCAGCTTTTCAAAATTGTTTCTCCCATAAAGCAAAAAGAGCGTTCCATCTTTCAATAAATAGACGTTGTCCGTGTTTTCATTTTCTTTAATTTCAAACCCTAATACGTCTCGATAAAAACGAATCATTTTTGCCATGTCTTTCACAAATAGGCCATATCCATCCAGGCGCATTGTAATTCCTCCATCTTAGTGAATCTCCGAATAAATCGTCTACAGCTCCCCAGCTGTGCAGTATCAAAAGTGGAAAATCTCTCGCTGTCAGCTCTTGCCGATTTGATTGGAGCTTTCCTATATTCCTTTTGTGGACTTGCCATTTGGGGACACCTTGCAATGCAAGCTATTCCCAGCCGACAGGTTCTCAGATAATTTTAAGAAAAAATCAAATAAATTCTAACTATATTTTTAAGACGCAGTAATGTTATAATAAGGCCAGTGACAAGCTTGTGGCGGTGTTTATTGAAGCGCAGAAATATCTTTATAAGAAATTAGGTTTTTTACTATTTGAATGTATCGAGGAGAAACAGCTATATGAAATCTAAGAAAGTAACCTTTGGATTATTGATTTTTTATATTATGGCATTGGTCTGGATCGTTCTGTTCAAATTTCAGTTCTCGTTGGGTCAGTTAGACCATTTTAGAGGTGTGAATCTCATTCCATTTGCAGGTTCGGTTATTGTTAATGGTAAAATTGATTTTAGTGAAATTATTCAAAATGGATTAGCATTTGTTCCGTTTGGCATTTTAATCAGCTCTCTTTGGAAAGGAAAAACTGTTCTTACGAAAATAGCACCAGTTTTGGGAGTAAGCCTGATTTTTGAAATACTTCAATTTATTCTTGCAGTCGGAGCAAGTGATATTACAGACCTCATTATGAATACATTAGGTGGAATAGTTGGTATTGGAATATATTTTGTATTTTCCAAAATCTTCAAGAGCAAGTGCGATAAAATTATCAACATAATCAGTTTATGTTGTGCCATATTGTTATTCTTATTTCTCGCATTTGTCATTGTGTCTAATTTATAAAGAAAACCGAACATTCACAACGAAGGAACCTCTGAATACCCGCCGCCCATGCAGCGGCACACCGAGCAGGAAATCTTTTGACAGGGGCCCTGCTCTTTTTTGCCCCGGCACCAGGGAGAACGGAGTACCACCCTTGCCGTGCGACATAAAAATCATACAGCGCAGCAAAGGTCAGTCTGCCGTTCCCTCCGCCGCATACCAGAGCGGGGAACGGTAACATTCAGTATAGCACACACAGACCTCAATGGCAAGCGATCCGCAAGGAGATACCGGCCATGATTTAATTCCTGATGGGAGCTACTCTTTATGAATTACATCATGACGGCATCCAATGAGATTTTTCCCCAGCCTATCACATTGCACGGAAAAAGTCCACTTGACAGCCACCCCTTTTTTCAGTAGAATAAGGGTCGGCAGAGCATGTCCCAGTAGCTCAGCTGGATAGAGCGTCCGCCTCCTAAGCGGAAGGTCGGGGGTTCAAATCCCTTCTGGGATGCCAAAAAGCTGCAAGCCTCAGGTTTCGGGGCTTGCAGCTTTTTGATGTTATTTGCGGTTCCAGTTTGCCATGCTGCTGCCCTGCTGCTCCACAAAGCCGCGATGGCCATGGACAGGGATCTGGGCGAGGGCTGCTTCCAGCGCGGCAAACTCGTCTTCGGTCAGGCTCACGTTCCAGGCTCCCAGATTTTCCAGGATGCGTGCCTGATTTACAGAAAAGATAATGAAGAGTCCTACGCCAGCCACACCTTCTACTCCTTCGATGACTATGTGAAACAGCTCGCAATCCGTGAACACCAATATAACAATTTCCCCATGAGACCGCTCAACTGGAAGTCACCTAAAGAGGTCCTGTTCGCTTTTCCTAATGTGTAACACATCATTGAAAACCTACACGCTGTAAAAGCCGGGCATTCCAGAGCAGGGAACGGGCAAAAAAACTTGAGTTTCGGCTATCCATCCCCTCGAAAATATCCACAGTCAAGCAGGTTTACCAAACAAGAAAAATA
>ERZ857629.2560-NODE-2560-length-16967-cov-4.343188_pt1 | contig 16967 bp, 18 predicted proteins | sample MGYA00519700_ERZ857629 | MGnify/ENA primary metagenome ERZ857629 (study PRJEB31778, sample SAMEA3449351) | human gut metagenome | biome: human gut; feature: human-associated habitat; material: faeces | place: United Kingdom | collected 2010/2012 ...
ATTGCGTCTGCGAGTCTCCGCCGCCTTTTTGCCGAATTGCGCAGTGCTGACCTAAAATCCCACCGCCGTTTTGCTCTCGGCGGTGGGATTTTTCAGGTTTTGTTCTCTCTTCGGTTTTCCATGTGGGAGGACTGGATCACCGGCGGTTTCGGATCCGTCATTTCCCACGGGACTTCCTTCTTCTTTTCTTCCTTATCCGGCATGAAACCCTCACCCCATTTACAGGGTGCCCGGATGCGTTGAAAGTTATGTATGGCTCCTTATCCCCAGAGCCGGAGCACAGAATGCGGAAACGGCTCAGTATCCGTGAATCTCATACATTGGCTTGATTTTCTGGCGGTAGATTCTTCCGAACAGTGCCGCCGTTACAACCAGACTGACAATTTCCGCCACCGGGAAGGACCACCATACATTGTGCACATTTCCGGTCAGGCTCAGAAGGTAGGCCACAGGGAGCAGCACCAGCAGCTGGCGGCAAAGGGAAACAATGGTGGAGTAAATACCGTTGCCCAACGCCTGAAAGCTGGCGCTGAGGATAATGGAAAACGCCGCAATGGGGAAATGCAGACTGATGATCCGCAGCGCGCTGGTTCCGATGGCAAGAAAGTCTGCCGAGGGATGGAACATGCCGAGGAGCGCCCCGGGCGCAAGCTGGAATACCAGCAATCCAACCAGCATGATCCCCACCGCGATCAGGCAGGCAACCTTCAGCGTCTGCATGATCCGTTTCGGCTTCCGCGCGCCGTAATTGTAGGCAACAATGGAGATAGAAGCGTTGTTCATCCCGAACAGCGGCATATAGAAGAAGCTTTGCAGCTTGTAGTAGACCCCAAATACACCGGTTGCAGTCTCCTGAAAGCCCTGCAGAATCTGATTCATGCCGAAGTTCATGACAGAACCAATGGCGTTCATGATAATTGCGGGAATTCCCACCGCCAGAATGGGGGAAAGAATATGCCCCACGGGCTTTACATCCCGCAGGCGGATGTGGATCTCCGGATTATGCCGCAGATTCAGGTAAATGCACAGAGCCGCACCTGCCCACTGACCGATGACCGTGGCAACCGCTGCGCCGGCAATTCCCATTTGGGGCATTCCGAACCAACCGTGAATGAAAATGGGGTCCAATATAATATTGACGATGGCGCCAACGCCCTGCGCGATCATGGTCAGCACCGTCCGCCCTGTAGCCTGCAGCAAACGCTCTCCCAGAATCTGGACAAAAATACCGGCCGTAAACAGGCAGCAGATCTGGGTATAGGCAATGCCGCCCTCTACCGTCTCGGCCACCTGGGACTGCATGGTAAAATAGGGTCTGGCTCCGAAAATGCCGAACAGCATGAACAGGGCCGTGGAAATGATGACAAGAAAAATACCGTTTCCCGCCGCCCGATCCGCCGCGTCCTGGTTCTTCTCTCCCAGACTTTTGGACAGCAGGCTGTTCACGCCCACGCCGATACCCACGCCAAAGCCAATCTGCATATTCTGCACCGGAAATGCCAGCGACAGGGCCGTTACTGCGCTCTCGGAAACCTGAGAAACATAGATACTGTCCACAATGTTATAAAGCGCCTGAACCAGCATGGAAATGATCATGGGCAGCGCCATGTTCACCAGCAGCTTCGGCACGGGCATGACGCCCATCTTGTTTTCCTGCAATGTATTCGTCTGTGTCTGCACGGTACAAATCTCCTGTGATGAAAGTCTACCCTATTATACCGGATTTCCCGGCAGATGCAAGGAGAAAATGGTATTTTTCCGGTTTCCTATGGTTTTTCTGTTTTTCCCGCAAAAAGGGGTGTACTTTTCCTGTAAAATTTGGTATACTGAGAAAAACAGGAGGAATCAGACATGCAGAAAGTTTTGGATATTATCTCCGGAAAAATGGCGCAGGGCTTTGCCGACGCGGGCTATGACCCTTCCTATGGGCGGGTAACCGTCTCCAACCGTCCGGACCTTTGTGAATACCAGTGCAACGGTGCTCTGGCTGCCGCCAAGCAGTACCATTGTGCTCCCATCCAGATTGCCAAAGCCGTGGCAGAGCATCTGGATCCCGGTGATTATGATCTTGTGGAAGCCGTCATGCCGGGCTTCATCAACCTGAAGCTCTCCGGTGCTTTCCTGCAAAAGTACACGGAAGCCATGCGGGCAGAACCGGATTTCGGCATTGAGAAGCCGGGCACCGGGAAAACCATTGTGGTAGACTACGGTGGTGCCAATGTGGCAAAGCCCCTGCACATCGGGCACCTGCGCCCTGCCATCATTGGCGAAGCGCTGAAGCGGCTGTACCGGTATCTGGGTTACAACGCCATTGGCGACGTCCATCTGGGCGACTGGGGTCTGCAAATCGGTCTGATCATTGCCGAGCTCAGCGAGCGGCACCCGGAGCTTCCCTATTTTGACCCGGGCTTCACCGGTGCGTATCCGGAGGAGCCTCCCTTTACCGTCACGGATCTGGAAGAAATCTATCCCACCGCCTCCGGAAAGAAATCCGATCCCGAGTTTTCCCGGAAGGCGCATCAGGCAACGCTGGAGCTGCAGCAGGGACGCCGGGGCTACCGGGCACTGTGGAAGCACATCATGACCGTATCCGTTGCCGATCTGAAAAAGAATTACGACAATCTGGACGTTCATTTTGAAAAATGGCTGGGCGAATCCGACGCCGATCCCTACATCCCCGCCATGGTAGAGGACATGAAGCAGCGAGGGATCGCCGTTCAGTCCGAGGGCGCGTGGGTCATTCCCGTAGCAGAGCCGGGGGACAAAAAGGAAATGCCTCCCTGTATTCTGGTGAAATCCGACGGCTCCTCCATTTATGCCACTACCGATCTTGCCACGCTGGTTCAGCGGATGCAGGACTGGCACCCGGACAAGGTGCTGTACGTGACGGACAAGCGACAGAATCTGCACTTTGAACAGGTATTCCGCGCCGCCCGGAAGGCGGGGATCGTTCCGCCGGAAACCGAGCTGGAGCACGTGGGCTTCGGCACCATGAACGGCAAGGACGGAAAGCCCTTCAAGACCCGGGACGGCGGCGTCATGCGGCTGGAAACTCTGCTTGCCGATATGACTGCTTTTGTCCGCGCCAAGGTCGTGGAGAACCGGATCGTGGACGACAGCGAGGTGGAGGACACCACTGCCAAAATCACGCTGGGCGCGCTGAAATACGGCGACCTGAGCAACCAGCCCACCAAAGACTACAACTTCGACATGGAGCGCTTTGCCGCCTTTGAGGGAAACACCGGCCCGTACCTGCTGTACACCATTGTCCGGGTCAAGAGCATTCTGGCAAAGTACGGTTCCTGGGAGCAGCTGCCCATGCAGGAGCCTGCCAACGCCTTTGCCAAGGACGTGATGCTGAGCCTGACCCGGTTTGCTCCCACACTGGAAACCGCGCTTCGCACCTCCAGCCCCAACGTGCTGTGCGCCTACCTGTTTGAGCTCGCCGGGAACGTCAACAAGTTCTATCACGAAACCCGAATTCTTTCCGAGGAGGACGCCGGGCGCAAGGCCGGTTACGTTGCACTCATCGGTCTTTCCATGCGGGTCCTGGAAACCGGCATTTTCCTGCTGGGCTTCTCCGCTCCCGAAAAAATGTAAAAAAGCTTTCCTTTTTATGCGAATTCCAGCCGATTTCTGAGAAATCGGCTGGTTCTCTTGCCCGGTTTTTCAGCAGGTTAATTCCGGATTTTCCTCTTTCACAGACAGATTCAAAAAGGAGATGCTATGCGCATTCGGTTATCGGACCACTTTACCTACGGAAAACTGCTCCGTTTTACCCTTCCATCCATCGGTACCATGATTTTCACATCCATTTACGGCGTTGTGGATGGGTTCTTTGTTTCAAACTTTGCCGGAAAAATGCCTTTTGCGGCAGTCAATCTGATCATGCCCGTGCTGATGATCCTCGGTACCGTGGGCTTTATGTTCGGCACAGGCGGCACCGCCCTTGTAGCAAAAACGCTGGGTACCGGGGACCGGAAGCAGGCAAACCGGTATTTTTCCCTCTTTGTTTACACGGCCTTTTCTCTGGGTCTGCTTCTGGCAGCGGCAGGAGCCATCTGGATGCGCCCCATTGCCGCCGCACTCGGTGCCGAGGGTGAACTGCTGGAAAACTGCGTGCTTTACGCCCGGATCAACCTGCTGGGACTTCCCTTCTTTGTTTTGCAGGTCATGTTCCAGAGCTTCTTCGTCGCCGCAGAAAAACCTCACCTGGGACTTGCCGTAACGGTTTCCTCCGGTCTTACCAATATGGTGCTGGATGCCGTGCTGGTTCTGTCCCTGCCCCAGACGCAGAAGCTTTCCGGAGCTGCCATTGCCACTGCCATGTCCCAGTTTGTGGGCGGCGTGGTTCCTATGTTCTACTTTTTCCGGAAGAACAGCAGTCTGCTCCGGCTTGGAAAAACCCGCTGGGACGGCAAAGCCATTCTCCGCGCCTGCATCAACGGCTCTTCGGAGTTCATGAGTACCATCTCCATGAGTCTCGTGGGCGTTCTGTACAATCTACAGCTCATGGCCTACGCCGGAGAAAACGGCATTGCCGCCTACGGTGTAATGATGTATGTGAGCATGATTTTCTCCGCCACCTTTGTGGGCTTCACAGTAGGCGGTGCGCCGGTTATCAGCTATCAGGACGGTGCGGAAAACTACGACGAACTGAAAGGTCTCCTCAAAAAGAGTCTGATCCTGATTGGAATCTTCGGTGTGGGGATGGTGCTTTCCGCCGAAGTGCTTGCCCTTCCCCTGTCCCGTATTTTCGTGGGCTACGATGCGGAGCTTCTGGCGCTGACGGTTTCCGGCTTCCGCATTTTCGGGCTGTCCTTTGGCTTCATGGGCTTCGGTATTTTTGCCTCCGGCTTCTTTACTGCCCTGAACGACGGGCTGACCTCGGCCCTGATTTCGTTCCTCCGGACATTGGTTTTTCAGAGTGCTTCCATTCTCCTGCTGCCGAAGCTTCTGGAAATCGATGGAATCTGGATCTCGGTGGTCGCGGCGGAATTCATGTCCGTAATTCTGGGCGGCAGCTTCCTGATCGGGAAACGGAAAAAGTATCACTACTGACAAAAAACGGACAGCCCTTTGTTAAGGGCAGCACCGCGCAATTCGGCAAAAAGGCGGCGGAGACTCGCAGACGCAATTGTGCGGTGTTGCCTTAAGGCTTTCATAATTTCAGAAAAGCGGTAGCAATTTTTCCGCTCCTGTGTTATAATTCACACAGCGTCGCTTGACAAGAGCACACATGGGTTTCCCGGGTCTAAACGACATACGGCTTCGTTATCCTCGTTGATGGGCGACAGCAAGTCAAGGCCGATAACGCTGCGAAAGGCGTGCCGGAACGTCCGGCGGGCATGTGTTCCCTTGTCAAGCGACGCTATCCAGTGAAAAGGACGCACAACAATATGAAGGTTCTTGTTTTATCCGATTCCCATTCCTATCTGGACTTTATGACCCGGGCCGTGGAAGCTCTCCGCCCGGACGCAGTGATCCATCTGGGCGACTATGTCAATGACGGCCGGGAGCTTATGGAGCAATTTCCCGGACTTCCCTTTTATCAGGTACCGGGTAATTGCGATGCTTACCGGTGTGACCCGGATATGATGCGCACCGTTGTCATCAATCTTTCCGGGGTTCGGCTGATGCTGACCCACGGACATGATTATTTCGTAAAGGAGTCCCTTGTCCGGCTTCTCCGGGAAGCCCGGCGGGCAAAGGTTTCGGCCGTTCTTTACGGGCATACCCATCGGACGGACTGCCATCAGGAGGATGACGGTCTGTGGGTGCTGAATCCCGGAAGCGCCGGATTCTTTGGTGGCAGCGCTGGGCTTCTGGAATTGGATGAGGGAACCATCCGCGCCTGTCGGATTCTCCGGCAGGAAGATTTGGAGGCAAAGGCATGATTCTTGCAGTAGACATCGGCAATTCCAATATCGTCATCGGCGGTATTGAAAAGGATGAAATTCTCTTTGAGGCACGGCTCCGGACGGATGCGACCAAGACCTCCGATGAATATGCTGTCGATCTGAAGATGATTCTGGATATTTATCGGGTAAATCGGGATACTATTGAAGGAACCGTTGTATCCTCCGTTGTGCCGCAGGTGCTCAATTCCATCAAAACCTCCATTGCGAAACTGACCGGGAAAACGCCCATGGTCGTGGGTCCCGGTCTGAAAACGGGACTGAATATCCGCATCGAGAACCCGGCCCAGACCGGCGCCGATCTGGTAGTGGGTGCCGTAGCAGCGCTGAAGCTGCATAAGCCGCCTCTGATCCTCATTGACATGGGCACCGCCACCACCATCACGGTGCTGGATGAAGCCGGTGCGCTCATTGGCGGCTGCATCAGTCCCGGCGTTCGGATTTCTCTGGACGCTCTGACCGATCGGACGGCGCTGCTGCCCGGCTTGCAACTGGATCAGCCAAAGGCTGCCATCGGAAAAAACACCATTGAGTGTATGCGCAGCGGCATTATGCTGGGCAGTGCCTGCATGCTGGACGGTATGATTGCCCGGTTCGAAGAAGAGCTTGGAAAGGAGGCCACGGTGGTCGCCACCGGCGGCATTGCAAAGTTCATCATTCCCTTGTGCCGGACCCCCATGCACTATGAAAAGGATCTGCTGCTGAAGGGGCTCAACTGGCTGTATCAGGAAAACCGGGGGCTCTCAGGTAAAGGCCATTAAGAACACAATGGCTGCCGACAGTCCAACCCCGGAGGCCAGCGCAATGGCAATGTTCAACGCCCGGTGCAAAAAGTAACTGCTGTCCGCGGCGTTGGGGTAAGCCGGTATGTTGACGCTTTTCCTGTTTTTCATCTTTCTTTCCTCCTGACGGTCTGTGCTTTGATTTCTGCACACAGTATAGCGCGATCCGAGGGAGATAAAGAGGACTTTATTGCTCATGGGAGAATATATATGAATCTGCTGAAAAAGAAAAAGAATCCTGCACCGGTGGAAGCGGCCCCCTCCGAAGAGGAAGCCCCCATCCTGACGGGCTACGGAAAGTTCAAAAAGGTTTTGGGCAAGATCATCATGACCCTGTACCACCTGCGCAAGGTCGTTCTGGCTGCGCCGGTTGCGTATGTGGCGCTGCGGATTGCCGCCTACAATATGTCCCATCTTCCCGAGCAGGTGGGCATCAATCTGCAAACCACGGGAGAATTCGCCATGGTGATCAGCCGGTACTCCGCCGTGATCGGTCCGCTGGCGATCACCGCCGGGTGCCTTGTCATGATGTTCTTTTCCAGAAAGGCGCTTTACGCCTGGGCAATCAGCGTATTTACCCTTGCCCTCCCTGTTCTGCTGCTGGTCAGCAACATTTATCCCGCCTGAAAAATCTCAATAGTTTCTTTCAGGTTTGTTCAAGGATTCTTCATCATCCGCCACGGAGAATATGGTATACTTTACCTGTAAGTGGAGCAGTGAAGAAAACCGATGCCGTGGAAATATTCGCGGATAACCCGACGGTGGACTTGTGACACGCTGCCCCGATCGATGGTTTGCACAATTACATAAAAAGGCTCTGACGCAACCGTCTGCTGCTTTTTCAGCGGACTCTTTGCAGATTGCGCCAGAGCTGCAAAAAAGTCGTGGATGCGTGATGGTCGCATCCACGATTGTTTTTTATTCCGGTTTTTTCAGATCCTCTGTTTTGACATTCTTTCCAAAGTAGGCAAGGAAATAACTGACAAAGGAAATCGACAGGAACACGGCATCCACCACGGCAATGACCGTCACCGCATGGTAAGGAATCTCCGGGAAGAGCACCAGCAGAATCAGACTTACAAACAGCACGGTTGTGCAAACCTTCCCCGCCATCAGTGCGCCGGGAAGCATCTTCCCCTTGCGAAGCGCCAGCCCACCCGCTACGATCTGGAAGGTTTCCTTAATGACAAAGAGTCCCAGCACGGGACGCAGCACAGGATACCGCAGAGACAGGCACAACGTCAGGGTGAACTGCGTTGCCTTATCCGCCACCGGATCCAGTACCTTTCCCACCGTGGAAATCATGTCAAATTTTCGGGCAATTTTCCCGTCCACCATATCCGTCAGGCAGGAGACCGCCAGAATTGCCCCTGCCGTAATATACTGCCCCGGTTCCCGCGCGTTCAGGTAGATCACAACGTACACCGGGATCAGCACAAGCCGGAACAGGCTCAGCAGATTGGGGATGGTAAAGATTTCTTTTTTCCATTTTCTGATATTCATGGCAGTCCTCCGCTGGATTCTTGAAAACTATTATAGTCAGTTTTTCCATATTTATCAAGTGTTCCAAAAAAGATTCCCGCACAGTTTCCACAGATGGGGAAAACAGGAATTTAGAGGGCGAAGCCCCCTTGGCTCCCCCGGAGGGAACGCCAGGAGCGCTTCGCGCTGTGCACTAAATTCCAATTTACACGCCTTTTTTATTTCCTCTGCTGCAGATCTACTGCCAGCGGGTATTGGAGGGCCAGATGCTTCCATGTCATTTTGTCCAGATGTCCTGTCATGGGGAGTCCCGCAAGATGCTGAAAGGTCGACAGGGCGTCGGCCGTTGCCGCGTCCAGATTTCCGGTCATCCCGGGCGCTCCTACGCTTCCGTACTGCCGGGACAGAATTTGCAGCATGCCCTGCACCACAAACAGATGCGGGTGATCGTCCCCCGCACGAATGACTTCTCCTGGCTGGAGCATGATTTCCAGCACCTGTGCTCCGGTCTGGCTCACGTGGGCCGGCTCATAGGCAAGCACCACCGCATCCCAGGTTGCCTGATCCGTCACGCCGGTTGCGGGAAGCCCGTGTTTTCTCTGGAACCGGGTCACCGCTGCCATGGTTTCCGCGCCATAAATTCCGTCCGGAATCAGGGGCAGATAGTCTGCGTCAAACTCAGCCAGCACCCGCAGCATGGTTTGCAGGCTGCGGATGGGCTGCCCGAGAAAGGTTTCCGTGGGTCTCATCGCACCACCTCCTGCCGAACCGGATCCTGATTGCCCATGGAAAGATTATTTCCCGGGAACTGGGTCATGGTCGTGGACTGCGCGTACCGTCCCCGGAGCTGGGTATTTCCAATCACCGCAGAAGTATACGGGAATTCCTCCGGCGAACGGAAGCTGGTGTTCTCGATGCCTGAGAACTGATTATAGATTTCATTCCAGGTGTCAAAGTTCACAATTCCCGTCTGCGGCAGTCCAAAGCGCCGCTGCGCAGCCAACACAGCATCCCGGGTCGCCGTGCCGAAAATTCCGTCCACTGTCAGTGACGGGATCTCCGGAATATAGGCTGCCAGGACACTCAGCATATATTGCAGGTGTTCCACTTTGATTCCCCGGTCACCGAACCGGACGGGATTGGAATTTGCCCAGTTGATGCCATAGTAACGGACCCCCTGACTGCGCAGCTCAGACAGGCTGAGCACCGCCGTATACAGCCGGATGATGGCATACCAGGTAGACTGTCCTACAATGCCGTCCTCGTCCAGCCCAAAAATTTTCTGAAAACGTCGAACCGCCGCCTCAGTCTGTGTGCCGAAAATTCCGTCCACCGGGGAAATTTTCGGAATTTCCGGGTAATTCTGACTGATTCGGTTCAGGGCGGTCTGGATCACCACCACACTGGGTCCCGTAAAGCCCCGGCGGATGGCTCTGCCGGGATAGGATGAGGTCACGCTGCGGACAGGGGCATTGTTGACGATCTCAATATTTCCGTAGTAGCTGCGCAGGATCTGAATGGAGCTGTAGCCCTGCTCCGCCAGATTCTGGCTGCCCCATTGACTGAGCCCATCACAGGTCACAGTGGTTCCATTGCAGAATTTGGCGGCAAGAGGCTCCACAGTTCCCTCACGCCGGATGTAATCATTGAACAGCTCCTCCGCGAGCCTCGATATGTTCTCAAAAAAGCTTCTCCCGTTGACAAAAAACTGATCATAGGCCGTTGAGCTGGTAATGTCAAAGTCATAGCCCCGACTCCGGTAGAACTCGGTATAGACCCGATTCAGGGCAAAGGATACAATGGCCAGAATGTTCGCCCGGAGGGCACTTTCATCCCAAGTGGGATAGATTTCGCTGGACGCCACATTCTTTACATAGTCCACAAAATTGACCGTTACATTAGGTGCGGAAGCATCCGGCGCACCCAGATGAACGGTGATCCGCTGGGGAATGTAGGGGATTGGACTGACGGGGGGCAAGTTCTCACCTCCTAAAGATTCTGAGGCGGGGTATTGTACAGCACGGACTGGTCAAAGCTGTTGGGCAGCTCTGACAGGGGAACCATTTCCAGATTCTGCACCGTCACCGTATCCGCGAAAACCTGCAAATTCTCCGCGTCCACCCGCTCAAAGCCCGCAAACCGAGCATACAGATTTACGTTGGTAAAGGGCTTTTCCCCGGGATTCGGTTCCCGGCTTTCGTCCCGATCGGGGACCGGAATCTCAATGGGGCTGATATTGCCGCTTCGATCCGTCAAACGCATGGCAATCGCCGTACCGTCCGGACTGGTAACGGTCACTGCCACATCCTTCAGCGGCACCCGGGCGAAGCTGGTGTACGCCCGCACCTGTATGTATCCGATGGAAGGCAAGGCCCATCCCTCCTTTCGCTTTCGCCTGTATCCTATGCCGGAGAAGCCCTTTTGGTGCATACGGCGCAGCCCGGGAGCGGACAGATAAACAGGAATTTAGCGGGCGAAACCCCCTTGACTGAGAGGGCAGCCTCGATACAGTGCCATTCTGAAGAGCAGCGTACGCTTGCGCGGAATCCCCCCGATGAAAGGTGCTGCGTATCGACCCGCACCAAAATCCCCCCCTGTTTACGGGCAAAGCATGGGCAGACATCGTTCCCCACTCCCATTCAGCGGGGGGATTCCCACGGCAGGAAAGCGGACTGCCTCGGAATGATCCGTAATCATGGACTGGCTCGGAATGGCACCGTGTTGGGGATGCCTTACGCCACTAAATTCCTGTTTTTCTGCTTTACAAAAAGTTCTGCATCTGGCGGATGTTTGCGGTTTCCGTGTCCAGAAGCTTCTGGGACAGGGCACAGACCGGGCCGTCCTGCTGGGCAAACTGGTGAATGTCCTTGAGTCCCTTGACCATGCCTTTGGTATTGCCCTGAATCATCATATCCGCAATTTTGGAGTCGGCGTTGTGCCCCGTCAGTTTCATACGGGTCATCATATTGGACATGGCACGGACGGCGGGATCCAGCTCCGCAAGCTCCCAGCCCCGCTGGGACGCAATGGAATGCGCTTCCGTCTCAATGGCGTCATATTCCGCAAGCTGAGATTCCAGCGCCTTACGCAAGCTGGGGCGCATGGAGGTATCCAGCACGCTGCGGATGCCGATCTGCCCCATCTGTGTTGTTTTCAGCAGAGAGGACAGCAGCTGCTTACTGTTTTTCATGTTTTATCACCCGCTGGTAGTATGCACCGCCAGGGGAAAAACATACCGGCAGAAAAAGGGAGGGCGTAGAGAAACGTCCTGTTACTTGCCCTCCTGAAAGCAGAAAATGTTCTTCAGTTCCAATTCCGGAAAGGTTTTCCGTGCCATTCTCCACATTGCCTTTCCATGAATCCGGTCATGCCAGACGAAACGGCGCAGAACCTTCCGAAGGGACCACAGCTCCCCGTAACTGCCCTCCCGCACAGGTGTAGTCAGGAAATCCGACGTCTGTTCCAGTGCGGCGAAGCCCCGTTCCCGGCACTCCAGAATCGTACCGGCATTGTCCGCTTCAATTCCGATCTCTCCAAAGTAGTAATTATTTACGTTTTTGGTATGCCGGTACATTTCTTCCGCTGTGCGCGGAACCTGACCATAAAAGGTCGACCGAACCGGGAGCGCACTTCTGTTTTTATCCGGGATCTCATCGTAAAGCTTCTGAAAGTCCGCTGCTGACTTCAATGCCAGTGCTTTCAGTTCGGTATACGCTTCCCAGGTAAGAGGCTCTTCCTCTGAGGAAAACAGCACATCGCTGTCCGCGTCCCGAATCCTCAGGTTGGATTTTTTCTCCTGCACAATCACCGGGCAGAGATTCTCCGGTGCCGGTTTTCCAAGCCAGGCATAGTAGGACCGCACCTCTGCCGCCATTTTTTCAAGGGCCGCATTTCGGTTTTCTCCCCGTGTATAGGCACCTGTACAGGTTTCCGAATACAAAATCGTATCGTTTCCGTTATGCTCCCAAACACATGCAATGTCCATATTGTTTCCCCTCCTTTTTCTGAATGATAGCATAACAAAAATATGTTTGCAATAGCCCGATGAATAAATTGAAATTTAGCGGTGCAGCGCATCAAATAGCGCAGTCATTCAAAAAGGCCGGTTTGAAAAATGGAAGAAATCAGGTTCTATAATAAATGTTGGGGCCAGGCTCATCGCCTGACCCCAACTATTGACATAGAACCACAAATTACCGGACGGCTTCTTCCATGGCACGGTACAGTTCTCGGGACAGTTCTGTCATTTCCGCTTCATCGGCTTTCAAAACCTGTCGGTCATAGGTCAGAAGTCCGTTGATCTCTTCTTCTACATCGGAAACCTGGGTGTAGATGGCGGCGCACAGCCCCCTGGAGATTGCGGGGAGAATGTGGCTGCGGTACAGCCCCGTAAGTTTCCGGCGGTACTCCTGCAAATTTCGGCTGGATTGGTATCCAAAGGATTTTCCCGTCCGGTACAGATGCCCCGGGACTGCCAGCTTGATTCCGCCGAATTCCGTCAGAACCAGCGGTTTTTCCGTAAGCTTTAACTGATGCCACTGACCGAAATAAATGTGGCGGCTGAATACGTCCGATTCTCCGCCCCGGAACCAGCCGGAAGCGGTGCAGACAAAGCGGCTGCTGTCCAGCTCTTTCGCAGCGCGGTACATCTCGTCAGAGCAGAACTGCCCCCATCCCTCATTGAAGACGGTCCACAGCACAATGGAGGGGTGGTTTTTCAGCTGACGGATCTCTTCTTCCATGTTTTTCCGAAACAGTTCCCGGATGACGGGGTCCCGGTGTGCCCGGCGGTCGTCCTCCCGCTGAATGCCGACGGTGGGGAGCAGGGTGTCATGGAAAAACCGGTAGGTGCCGTTGGATACCATATCCTGAAAAACGAACATGCCCAACCGGTCGCATTGATAATAGAATTCTTCCGGCTCCACCTTGATGTGCTTGCGCAGGGTGTTGAAGCCCATTCGTTTCAGAGTGCGAATCTCCTGTTCGTAGCAGGAAAGCTCCGGCGGAGTGTAAATGCCTTCCGGCCAGTAGCCCTGATCCAGAAGTCCGTGGAAGAAAACGGGCTTTTCATTGAGGCAAAGCCGGGGAATGCCGCCTGCGGTTTTTACCGACAGGAAACGGAGCGCAAAGTAACCGGAGACCCGGTCGGAACCGGCGCGGATGGTGAAACGGTAAAGGTAGGGATCCTCGGGACTCCACAGCCGGGGAGACTCCGGGAAAAACTCCGCTTTGCCGTTCCGCAGAGGCAGCACCTGTTCCCCCTCGGGAGCCTGCACGGTGACGGTTCCGGAAAGACGTGTGTCACCGGTGTCCAGTACTGCCCCGGTTCCATCTGCGGAGATTTGCAGGGAGGCAATGTAAGTTTCCGGAACCCATTCCAGCCACACCCTCTGCCAGATGCCGGAAACCGGTGTGTACCACATGCCGCCGGGCTCCATGGACTGCTTGCCTTTCGGAAAGGCTTCGTCCCGCAGATCGTCCTGAACCCGGAGAAGGATCTCGTTTTCTTCTCCAAGAGCGCCGGTAATTTCCATGGTAAAGGCAGTGTAGCCCCCTACATGGGTACCGATTTCCACACCGTTTACATAGCAGGAGAGTACCTGATCCGCTGCACCCACATGGAGCAGGACGCGCTTTCCGGCGGCTGCATCCGGAAGGGTGATTTTTCGGCGGTAGAACAGGAACCGACCCTCCGGGAAATGCTCTCCGATACCGGACAGGGCACTTTCCGGGCAATAGGGCACCTGAATGACCCGGTCATATTCCGCCGGAAACGCATCCTCTCTGGACACGGCAAAGTCCCAGCTTCCGCTCAGATCCATCCAGCTGTCTCTGCAGAATTGTGGGCAGGGGTGATAAACCCGCTCAGCCATAACAAAACCTCCTTACAGGTGAATCATTTCCGTATAGGGAAGGGTGCCGAAGCCGCTTTTCCGGTAAGCCCGGACAGCCCGGATGTTTTCTGCTTCCACCTCCAGCCGGAAGACCGAATCCGGATAGTGCTCCCGGACAAAGGAGAGAAACACCGGACCATAGCCCTTTCCCCGGGCCTCCGGTTTCAGATAAAGATCCTCTACCCAGACGCAGGGCTTGCCGAATTCCGTAGAAAAGCTGTGGGCAAGCATGGCATAGCCCGCAATTTTACCTCCGTCCTCCAGAATAAAACCGGAAAGGAAGGGGTTTTCCCCAATACACTGGGCAAAGTCGTACCGGAAGATTTCCTCCGACCCGTTGGTGGAAACGGCAGGGGAGGTATAGAACACCTCCATCATGGAAAGCACGTCGCCCTCATCCCCGCGGGTCATTTTACGAATCTGCATAACGCTACCTCACTGCTTTTTGCACCATTATACCGTAAGAATCCTGTTTTGTCCATCCTCCGGGACAAGAAGCGGAAATTTAGCGGGGCGAAGTCCCCTTGGCTCCCCCTTCGGAGGAGCAGTCACGGCGAATGCCGTGACTGACAGGGCCGTTCCGACACCACTTAACAACTGTCCTGGAATGGCAACGCTGTTCGATGCGCTACGCCGCTAAATCCCAATTTACCCTTTCCTTATTCCGAAAATCCCCGCTGCTCTTCCGTGCAGCGGGGATTCCAAATTATCTTGCCACAAAGCCAACCTTCTTGTAGACCTTGCGGAGGGTCTTTTCGGCTTCATAGGAGGCACGCTGGGCGCCGTCTTTATATACGCTTTCGAGGTAGGCCTTATCCTTCATGATCCGGGTCGCTTCCTCCCGGATGGGACGAAGGGTCTCCACCACGGCTTCGCCGACTGCGGGCTTGAATTTTCCATAACCGCAGCCCGCAAATTCCTGCTCAATCTCGTCATAACTCTTGCCCGTGCAGGCAGAATAGATGGTCATCAGGTTGGAGACGCCAGGCTTGTTCTCCTTGTCGTAATGCACGCAGTTTTCGGTATCGGAATCGGTGATTGCCCGCTTGAACTGCCGCATAATGGTTTCCGGGGTATCCATCAGCAAAACCCGTCCGGTGTCCTCATTCTCGGACTTGGACATTTTGGCCGTGGGATTGGTCAGGCTCATGATCCGGGCGCCCACCTTGGGCACATAAGGCTCCGGCAGTTTGAACACATCACCGTAAACCCCATTAAACCGGCGGGCAATGGTGTGGCACAGCTCCACATGCTGCTTCTGATCCTCACCCACGGGGACATAATCCGGCTGGTAAAGCAGGATGTCCGCCGCCATCAGGCTGGGGTACGTAAACAGTCCGCCGTTGATATTATCCGCATTCTTTGCGGACTTGTCCTTGAACTGGGTCATCCGGCTCAGTTCACCGAACATGGCATAGCAGTTCAACACCCAGCCAAGCTCCGCATGCTGCGGAACCTGGCTCTGGATGAACAGGGTATTCTTCCGGGGATCCAAACCACAGGCAATGTACTGTGCCAACTGCTCCAGCGTTCTGCGGCGCAGATCGGCAGGATTCTGCCGCACGGTAATGGCATGCAGATCCGCCATAAAATAAAAGCAGTCAAACTCCTCCGACCGGGCGCCCCAGTTCCGGATCGCCCCCAGATAGCTGCCGAGGGTCAGGTCACCGGAGGGCTTGATACCGGAAAGCATCCGCTTTTTCGGTTGCTGCCGTACTTCTTCACTCATTTTTTCACGCTTCCTTTTTTCAGGTTTTTGTACATTTTAGCATAGTTTTCGCCATTCCGCAAGGGTTAAAATTCTCCGGAGGCATACATGACAGCCGAGAGGGCACACAGGGGTGCCGTCTCACACCGTAGGATTCGGCTGCCAAGGGTGCAGACCGTAAGGCCGGCCGCTCTTGCCTCCTCCACCTCCCGTTCCTCCAGTCCTCCCTCGGGACCGGTCACCAGGCTGACGGAAGCGTAATTCCCGGAGGCCAGCACCGCAGACAGGGTACATGCTTCCTCATGCTCATAGAACAGGATCGCCCGATCTGCCTTTCCCGCCCGGTTCAGGGCTTCTCTCCAGCTTTTCAGCAGCACAACCTGCGGGATCCTTCCCCGACCGGACTGCTCTGCGGCAGACTGGGCAATTTTCTGCCAGCGTTCCAGCTTTTTCGCAAGGCTCTTTTCCTCCGGACGGGAAATGCACCGGGCTGAGGGAAAGGCCACGATCTCCCCTGCCCCCAGTTCGGTTGCTTTCTGAATCACATGCTCCAGCTTATCCGCCTTGGGATAGGCCATGTAGACGCTGACCCAAACCCGGGACTCTGTGGACGCCGGGCGGACCGGTTCCGGTTCCACCGCCGTCTGTCCGGGATTGGTGGACAGCACCCGGCACAGCCGCTCCTGCCCGATTCCATCGCAGAGGATGATCTGCTCCCCCGCTTTCAGTCGAAGGACGGAAGCATGCTTCCCGTTCTCCCCGGTCAGCAGAGGCGTATCCGACAGGAACGTATCCCGATCCACAAAAAATCTGGTCATGGTGTTTCTCCTTTACGGTGCGGAAAGTTCATTACCTCTATTATAATGTTCTCCGGTAAAAAGTAAAGAACAATCGGTTACGGAAATTGCGTTTTGCAGTGCGCGGTCCCAACAGCTGGGCAGAATGGCCCTCTCAACCGCGGTGTTCCGCAGCGCCGACACGGAATGGTTACACTATAAGAGGATAGAAAAAAGGAGCGTTTCACAAACGAAGATTTCTTGACGAAGGGAGGTCAAAACCGTGGCTAAGAAAGAAGAAATCAAAATCGCAGCCTTGTATGAGCGCCTGTCAAGGGACGATGAACAGGCCGGGGAATCAAACTCCATCCAGAATCAGAAAAAATACCTCGAAGAATATGCCCGTC
>ERZ857629.2562-NODE-2562-length-16963-cov-2.894724_pt1 | contig 16963 bp, 13 predicted proteins | sample MGYA00519700_ERZ857629 | MGnify/ENA primary metagenome ERZ857629 (study PRJEB31778, sample SAMEA3449351) | human gut metagenome | biome: human gut; feature: human-associated habitat; material: faeces | place: United Kingdom | collected 2010/2012 ...
GTGCTGCCCATTTCCTCCAGCGCCGTAAGCATGGACTGCATGTGCTGCGGGCATACGTTCCGCAGAACAACACTTCCTCCTGTAATCGCTGCTGCTGCAAGATACGTTCCTGCTGCAATCCGATCCGGAATAATCGTATGTTCCACCCCGTAAAGCTTTTCAACGCCCTCAATCCGGATCACATCTGTCCCGGCGCCGCTGATTTTTGCGCCCATATGATTCAGAAAAACCTCTAAATCCTCTATTTCCGGTTCACGCGCCTCATTGCTGATAACCGTTGTACCCTTTGCCATACTGGCAGCAAGCATAATATTTTCCGTAGCGCCAACGCTCGGAAAATCCAGATGAATCCTCGCACCGCAGAGATGCTCGGCATTGCAGTGTATGTACCCGTGATTTTCGCTGATTTCCACTCCCAGCTCCCGGAGCGCCTTTAAGTGCAGATCAATCGGACGGTTTCCGATTTCGCAGCCTCCCGGCATAGAAACGACTGCTTTTCTGCACCGTGCAAGAATCGCACCCAGAAAAATGATGGAGGAGCGCATCTGACGCATCAGGGTCTCCTCAATCGTGTATCCGTCCATTTCCGAAGAATCTACTAAAATTGCTTTCTCTATCCGCTCTGCACGGCAGCCAAGCTTTTTTAAAACTTCCATCGTCCTGGAGACATCTCGAAGACGCGGACAATTATATATAATGTTTTTTCCGCCGTTTAACACGGTTGCTGCAAGAATCGGTAAAACATCATTTTTTGCCCCCTGAACCTCTATTTCACCCTCCAGCCTTTTTCCGCCGCTGATAATGAGCTTGCTCATGACCCAACGCCTCCTATTTTCCACAATATCGTAGTACATAGTATGGAAAATCAGAAAAAATGTTACCAAATGCCCTTCCTCTGCTGCCGCTGATCATAAAAGTCCAGTTTATATCATTATAACAAAAAAAACGCGTAAAATCAACTGTCAAATGAAAATTATTTTTAAATTTTATTTTCACTGAACTTTTTGAAAGAAAAAAAATAAAAAAAATTTAAAATAATGCTTGACAAAGAGAGATTTATCTGCTATACTTATTTAGTCAGGTCACAAAAGATGATTCAAATTGTGCGGGTGTAGTTCAATGGTAGAATTCCAGCCTTCCAAGCTGGCCGCGTGGGTTCGATTCCCATCACCCGCTCCACTTTTTGAAGAGCGAACGCGATGTTCGGCAGCATCGCACACGCAAAAGAATGTGCGGCATTTCCTTTCGGGAATGCCGGAATTTTTACCGACACGGGATTTTATGTACCTTTAGCTCAGTCGGATAGAGCAACTGCCTTCTAAGCAGTAGGTCGAGGGTTCGAATCCCCCAGGGTGCGCCAAAAAGAAACGACAATTTTCTTTCGGAAGATTGTCGTTTCTTTTTGTTCTCTTCACTTTTATCTTTTCACTTTTCTCTCTTCTCTTAAATTGTCGTTTCCGGATAAAAGATAAAGGATAAGAGATAAAAGAAAAGGTGGCTTTGCTTTGCAAAGCATTGATTATAATGATGATTTGTAGTATTATTTAATTTGAGGTGATATTGATGAACAGTCCGTTACTTGATAAATCTCTTGATTTTGCAACTCAAATTGTACTTTTTATGAGGATTTTTATAAAACAAAAAGAGATACGACAATCGCAAAACAGCTGCTTCGTTCGGCAACAAGCATTGGCGCAAATATAAACGAAGCAGTTTACGGCAACAGCAAAGCAGATTTCATTTCAAAGATGCATATTGCACTTAAAGAGACCGGTGAGAGTATTTATTGGCTTGCTCTTTTGAAAAGGACAAATTTAATAGAATACAAATTTGATGAATTACTTCTGCTCGCTGAAGAAATTAAAAGAATGTTGATAGCATCGCTTAACACCGCAAAGAAAAATCAACAAGACAGTTGATTTGACTTAAATAATAACAGACGTACATATAAACTCCCGTCAGGAGCTATGGATATTTTATAAAAGGTCGGTTAAAGGATTCATCCGTTACCGACTCTATGGTTTTGCGGTGGAGCGGTTTATTATAAAAAATCAGTCCCGTCCCGAAGCTGCAAAGCTGCGGGGCGGGACTCATTAGTATTATTGCTTTGGCGGCCACAAAGGGGCGCTGAGGCCATCAGCGCAAGCTGATGGGAGGGCAGCTTGCCGGTAAAAAAGGAGGCTGCGATGGGGCAACGCGGGTTGTCTTTTCGTCGGGATTTTGGGATGCCGTGCCCTCCGGTCTCGGCCTTGGCGAGACGGCCTTGGCGTGGGTAAAAACAGCCTTGGTGGTGGATGCAAGATACACCGCTTTGGCGATCGGCACGTAAAACACAGCCTCGTGCACTGCATTGGCAAATCGGCCAATCAATAATGATGCCGAGATTCAAAAGAGCCGTGCAAAACGATGGGCAAAACCGCGGGCAATGGGCTAAACAGCCGACCTTCCTTTAGAATTATTCTTTAAAAGGCTCTTAAATGAAAAGCGAGATCAGATATCCAACAACGAGGCCGGACAAATTCCCGATAAGGGCGGTTTCCCATTTGTTGAGCAGGGTTATGCGCCGCTGTTCAAGCACCTTGAGCCGCTGCTCATGCTGCTCGGTTTTTTCGGCCATATTTTCAAGTATCTGACTCATGGTTATGGACATCTCCTCAAGGGTTTTAAGCCGCTGGGACTGGGCGGCTATGTCTCTTATATCCCTGGCGCAGCGTTCGTCGAATTTGCTTCGCCTTTCTCTGCAAAGATCCTCGGTTACAATAGCATTTTCCATATTATTTGTCCTCACAGATATAGGTGAAACAAAGCCTTATGGTCTCGGAGGCTGAAGACGATGAACTGAAATTGAGTGTGGAAGCGGTGGGGGAGAGCCAAAAAAGTTTTGTTGTGTTGCCGCCTATCGAAACATAGGTGTACTGCAACGGCTTGAACGGCAGGTAAAGCACCACGCTGTCACAGCCGTTTTCGGTATGATTGCGGGTGGCGTCGGGGCTGTAACAGACCGTGCCGCTGACCGTCACCATATTTCCCACTCGTTCAAAGGCAAGATACTCGCCGGCTTTGTCGGTTTTTATAAATTTGTTTCCGAAAAGGTCGTTTTCGTCAAAATCGGTTTGATTTTTCCGCTGCCTTGATGCAAGCAGGGCGGTTGGCGTGTTGAGAGTGATGTTGTATTTGTTGCCGCTTTTTTGGCAGGAAAGGCCAAAATCACTTGTCTTAACGACCGAGGCGGTTATATCAAAGTTTTCAAGAAAATCTTCAAGCTGTCCGAGTTCCTCCTCAACCGTGTTTTTAAGCTCGGTTTCGACCGTGCTTGTGGTGTCTGCAAGAGATTTTCCGAAGTTCAGCGAAACCACCGACGATTTAACGATGTTTTTGAGCGTTCCGCCTTCTGCACGGTATCCGCAAAGCTGCCATGCAACCGATCCCGAAAGGGTCGTGACGCTTTTGGGAAGGGAATAGCTCAACTTTTGATTCTGGGGGGTTATGGGAGCGCTGATAATGCTGTTTTGTCCGTCGTTTGACGAAAAGAGCATTCTGAAATATCGGCACTCTTCGGGGAACTTTTCAAATTCCACCGATATTGCGACGGCGTTGTGCTCTCCCTCGCGGCCGGCAAAGGCGCTGCTCTTGACACCTCCCGATTCATCGATTATAATATTAAGTGTTCTCAAAATTATTCTCCTTTCTTAATTTCAGACCGTTTTTGGCGGTCTTTGGCGGGGTGCGGCCTTTGGCCGTGAATAATTCGGGGTACATATATTAGCGCGAAAGCAACGGTTTGTTGCACGTTTTCGTGCAACTTTAAAAAAGATTTTTTTCAAAAATATTCTTTATTTTCTTTGGCCGATTTTCGGCAGAATGGAGCAGCATATGGACGTATTTTTCGAACAAATCATTAAAAAGAAAAAAACCGCATCCGAGCTTGCCGCCGTGGCCGCTATTTATGTGGCAGGGCTTGTTGTCGGCTGCGTTATTGTTTATTCGGTAATAGAATTTATTCCGCACTTCTTTTTGTTGGGAATTATGATTGCCGGGCTGGTCTTTTTCGGCGCCATAAAGCTTGCGGCCAATTTCAATGTGGAATATGAATACTCGGTCACCCTCGGTTCCTTTGACATAGCCAAAATCGTCAACAGAAGCAACCGCACCCGCCTCATCTCGGCAGATATTTCCACATTCGACGATTTCGGAGCATACGACGAGAAAAAATTTGCCCAAAAGCAGTTCGACGAAAGGATCGTGGCTGTTGCCGACGGCAAAAGCGGACTTTATTACGCCTGTCTGCGCCATCCCAAAAAGGGCAGGGTGCTTGTGGTTTTTCAGCCAAGCGAGCGCATTCTTGCCGAGGCGGTAAACTACCTTCCCTATCAGCTGAAGGTTAAGTTTAAAAAGGAAAACGTATGAAAAACGAGGTTGATATGACCGGCAAAACCGAGAATCGGGCAATTGCGAACGTGCCGCCTCAGCCGGCCGAAGCTGCCGAAACCGCCAAAACGGGCGAAACTGCCGGAATGGCCGAGGCCGCCGAAGCCGCCGAAGCCGCAAATATTACCGACTCTTATAAAACCGATAAACCTTGCGTAACTGACGAATTCTCAGCGGTCCGCGGGGGAAACGACCTTTTATGCCGCCCGGCTGATTTTGCCAAATACCTTTTAAAGCGGAAAGAGGATGCTCACAAGGGCAATTTCGGCAGGCTGCTTTGCGTGGTCGGCTCATACGGTATGGCGGGAGCGGCAATGCTTTCCATGAGAGCAGCCCTCAGATGCGGGGTGGGCATTTGCGAGGGAATCGTAAATCAAAGTATATACCCCATTCTGGCCTCGGCCGTTCCCGAGGCGGTTTTCTCGGTTTATGAGTATGAAAAGGGCTGTGCAAAGGAACTTGCAAACACCGTGGAAAACGGGCTTGAAAAGGCCTCTGCCGTCCTTATCGGCTGCGGATGCACAACAGGAGAAGCCACCGAAAGGGCGCTTGAAACGGTCATTAAAAGCACAAACCGCCCCATTGTCATCGATGCCGACGGAATAAATGTCCTTTCAAAGCATATAGATTGGTTAGAGGAACATTCGGGCACGGTGGTTTTGACCCCTCATCCCGGGGAGGCTGCAAGGCTGCTTAATGTAAGCACGGCCGACATTCAAAGGGACCGCATATCTGCCGCAAGGGCAATCAGCGAAAAATACAATGCCATAACCGTTTTAAAGGGACATCATACGGTTATTTGCCAAAAAGATAAAAGCATTTCGATAAATCCCACCGGCAATCCAGGTATGGCCACCGGCGGAAGCGGGGACGTTTTGGCCGGCATAACGGCGTCGCTGCTTGCTCAGGGAATACCCGATGAAGCGGCGGTCAAGGCTGCGGTTTACATCCACGGGGCGGCGGGAGACCGGGCGGCGCAGCGTCTTTCCCAGCGCGCAAGCCTGCCGAGCGACACCATAAACGAGCTTGCCCCCTTGTTTCTCGAGTTTGAGAACGGCTCGGCCTGCTGAATTTGCGGCGGCGCGATACCGCAGGGTTTCGGCTGCCGACAGATGTGCATTCTTCCGACAAAGTTTTTTGATGCTCATTTTCAAATCGAGTCTTTGCGGGAAATGCGGCTTTTGGCGGCCGGGGGCGGTGCAAGGGGCGAAAAGCTATATGAAAAAGATGATTTTTAAAACAGCGGTGATAACCTTTTCACTGCTGTTTTTTTGCGGCTGCAAAGCGGGGGACAGCGCCAAAACTCCCGAGGCGTTTTCGGCAAAGGTGAGTGCGGAATTTTATGGTATGGAATATACCTTCAACCTTGTCAAGGAGCAAACGGGGGGTTATATGATTACGGTCGATTCTCCCGAAAGCCTTAAGGGAATGGCAGTTAAATATTCCAGGGATAAAACGGTTCTTTCTCTTAACGGTGTGGAAAACACACTTGATTTTAAAGAAAAAAACTCGGTTTTTTCGCTGGTGACGGCCGTTTTGGACGATAGCTCACTTCCCGATCGCCTGACCTTTGAGGGAAAAGACGGTAAGGACAGAATCTTTTCGGGCAGCGTCGACGGCAGGACGTACAGAATAACATACAGCTTTGGGGAGGTCAAAAAGATATCGGTTTCCGGTACTCTTGAAGCTGAGTTTGAAAAATAAGAACGGAATCGCTGCCGAAAGATGAAAAAACGGAAAAGCGCGGACCGTTTGTTCAAAGAAACCCCGCCCACAGCCATTTGGCCGCGGGCGGGGTTTTATACTGCTGTCCTTTTTGATTATACTGCCGCGCCATCGGGTACAGCTTTTTGCGCACATAGATGATTTTTTTATCGTTGCCGTCAACATCCTCCCTGACGGTGTTCATATTATCAAAAGCATCATTAAACAGGTTGTCAACCGTCTTTCTTTTGCTCATATAATGAAGTGTAGACCGGTCTTTATTATTGAGGAGGAATGAATATGGCAACAATAACAAACCAGGCCACACTGACCTATAACGGCGGTTCGGCCAATTCCAACATCGCAACTGCCGAGCTTGTCGAAACACTTTCCATGACAAAAACCGCCGTAAGAGGCACCTATAATGCCGATTCCGACCGCGTGACCTATGTGGTCACCATAAGCAACTCGGGCACCGCCGCCCTCGCCGGGATGACCCTTCCCGCCAATCTCGGGGCATACACCTTCGGCACAACCACACTTTATCCCTTAAGCTATCGCACCGACTCCATTCTTTATTATAACAACGGCACACTTCAGACCGCTCCCGCCGTAACGGCCGGCCCGCCTCTTGTTATAAGCGGAATAACCGTTCCCGCCGGCGGAAATGCCACCGTAATCTACGAAGCCGACGTCACGAGCACTGCGCCTCTCGCATCGGGAAGTACCATAACCAACACTGCAGCCTTAAGCGGCACAGGACTGACCGCCGTTTCCGATACCGAAACGGTCACTGTGGCCGCCGCTCCTTCCCTTTCGATAAACAAGGCCATTTCTCCCTCGCCGGTCGTGGAAAACGGCAGAGTAACCTACACCTTCACCATCGAAAACCGCGGAAATACCGCCGCCGAAGCAGCCGACAATCTTATAATCACCGACACCTTCGACCCCATTCTTTCTGATCTCGCCGTAGCTCTTAACGGAACGGCTCTCACTTCTCCCACTGGCTACACCTACGACGCAGCAACGGGACTTTTTGCAACCGTTGCCGGGCAGATAACCGTTCCCGCCGCAACCTATACCCAGGATGCAACCACCGGCGTTGTCACAGTTACTCCCGGAACAGCCGTTTTGACCGTCACCGGAACCCTTTAACGGTTAAGTGCAAAGCATACGGTGCTCAATCGCTGCCTGCTAAAGTAAACGGATTGATTGCTGCACTTTAACAGTCTGCCGGCGCATTTGTCAACGTCCGTTTTTCGTTAATACTACGTCGGTCGGGCCATTATGGCGTTATGGCCCGGCCGATTTTTTGGCCTTTTGCGGATATGATGTATGTGTGTGCATTATGGTTAAACCATCCCTACCGCCGAGGCATTCTCGGCAGGGCCGAGACCGGAGGGAACATCGGTCGGCAGTCTTTTGAAAAAAAGAAAAGCTGTATTTTTTCGGAGCTCTTGCATTTTTGTCTAAGTCTCCCTCCGATCAGCTTGCGCTGATTGCCTCGGCTCCCGCAGTCCTGTGCCGATGAATTCGCTTTCAGACTCCGCAAGCCCGTTCAGTTTTGCTTGTCTCTGCAAAAAACCGCATAAACATTCGTGCTTTAAAAATGGAGCGCCGTCTTACCTTTATAGATTTAGACCTACTCTTAAAACTTGGCCGTTACTTTGCCCCGTTTATAAAAATATCAAAATATATGCTTAAAGGCCTTGTAAAAACGCGATATATAGGTTATTATATAAGAAAAAAGCGAATGGCGGCGACGCGACATAGGGAAAGATTGTTTAATCGGCCCGGTATCCTGCTGCTTTCGCCGAAAAAGGATTTTGGTTTATGAAAAAGTTTTATGTAATCATCTCAACGCTGATAATTTTCTCGCTGCTGCTTTCGGGATGCGGAAAAAAGGCCGAGCAGCCTGCCGACGATGCATCTTCTGCTGCTCCTGTTGTTTCCGAAACCGAGCCTGACAAGGGCAACCTTAACACCCTCACCGGAATCTACGGAACCCTTGACGATTCGGCCGTGGGGAAAAGGCCTGTGGCGGTTATGATCAACAACATTTCCACCGCCCAGCCCGTCCAAACCGGTCTTAATAAGGCCGATGTGGTTTTTGAATGCCTTGTGGAGGGCGGAATCTCCCGTCTTATGGCGGTGTTCTCCGATCTGTCCCAGTGCGAAAAGCTGGGCACCATTCGTTCGGCAAGATATTCCTATGTCCAGCTTGCAAAATCTCTCGATGCCATATACGTGCACTGCGGTATGGACGACACCTACACACGTCCCTATGCAAAGGAAATGCCCAATTTCGACTTTTTCGATCTCGGCGCTCAGAGTGACAGCCTCTCAATGAGAATTAAAAACGGACTGGCCTATGAGCACACTCTTTACATAAAGGGAGAAACGGTTGAAAGTGCCGTTTACGACAAATATCGCAATGACATTTCCTCCGACCTTTCGGGCAAGACCCTCTTTAATTTCGCCGAAGAGGCAGGCGTTCCCGCAAACGGCAATGAATGCACTTCCATTAAATATTATATGTCGGGAGACAATTACTCCACCTTTAAATACGACAGCCAAACCAAGAAATACCGCCGCTGCCCCTTCGGAAAATCCCAGACCGACTATTTCACCGACGAGGCCTTTGAGTTTGATAATGTATTTGTGCTTTACGCTCCTACCTATGATTTCTCCGACGGTTACCACGTCCACACCGATCTCGACGGCGGAGAAGGATACTACATCTCGAACGGTGTTTATAAGGAAATAAAATGGACAAAGGGCGACGCTTCCGACCGACTCAAGGTTTATGATGCCGACGGCAGCGAGCTTTCGGTCAATCCCGGAACCTCTTTTATTGCCTTCCCCGAAAAGAGCCTTTCAAACAGAACGGTTATAGAGCCTGCTCCCTCACAGTCGGATGTATCGGCGTATGAAAGCTCGGTAAACGATTAAAACACAACGCCGAAAGACGGGCGGCACAAGAATGTTTCACGTGAAACATTTTGAAGTTTAGATCTGCTGATATTGCCCATCGCAGCAACGACAACGGCAATGCCGCCGGAAACGGAAAGTAATAAAAATAACAATTGCAGCAATAATATCAATATCGGCGGCAGCAATCCTGTGACGGTAATTGCTGCCGCTGCAGTCCTTACGGCGGAAAAAGCTGTCGAGGATATAATCGAAAGCAGTATATTATAACTACATTATAATGACAGTAACAGAGGGCAATATGAAAAAATATCTTTTTGTGTGCACCGGAAACACCTGCCGCAGCCCAATGGCCGAAGGCATTTTAAACGACATTGCGAAAAAAGAAAGGCTTGATATCTGCGCCAAAAGCGCCGGAATATCGGTCTCTCCCGGGAATCCCCCTTCACAAAATGCGGTGGCGGCCTGCGCAGAGCTTGGTGTGGACATTTCAAAACATAAATCTTCTCAGCTTACAAACGACCTTTTCTATGAGGCCGACGCAGTGGTTCCATTAACCGAGACCCACCGGCTTATTATGCTCGACGCCTTTAAAGATGCCGAAAAAATAATGCCTGCACTGGGCGTTTTCGATCCCTACGGCGGCAACATAGATGATTACCGCAAATGCCGGGATATGATTCTTGAAAAAATACGGGAGATTACCCATGAAGATAATCGATCTTGAAATGCGCCACGTCGGCGGGGTGGAGCGTATCGAAAAGCAGAGCTTTTCCACTCCGTGGACAAGGCAAAACATCATCGATACCCTGCAAAACGGCCACAGTATCTTTCTCGGTTTTGACCGATGAGCGGGAAGATGAAAGTCGTGACGACGGCCAAATGAAAGGTTGCGGCCAAAACCAAGAGGGAGGACAGGTCCAAAACGCCTGCCGCTGTCAAGTCCAAGACGGCGGCCAAGACGGCGGCAAGGTTGCAGGATATATTTCGGCCGATGGGGTTTGCAAAACGGCATACATCAACAATGTGGCGGTGGACAGTGCCTTTCGCAGGAAAGGTGTTGGAAGTGCGCTTATCTCGGCCCTTGAACAGCGGGCGAAGGCGGCCGGCTGTACCGAGATAACCCTTGAAGTGCGGTCGAAAAATGCGGCGGCTAAAAATCTCTATCAAAGCTGCGGATACAAAAAATGCGGTGAGCGGAAAAATTATTATCGCAACCCGGTCGACAATGCCGAAATAATGACAAAAAAGCTTTAAAGTCAGGAAGTTCTTTTCCTTCTTTACAGATTTTCTTTTTGCCTTGTTAAAGGTATATTGGATTCGTTTGTCTGAACGTTGCTTTGTGCGTTATTTGTGTCGTGCATTATTTGTAACTATGTAGCGGCAAAAGCCGCCGAAAGGACACCCGACTTACCAAGGCCTTTCAAATCAGGGATACAGCGGCCGCTTACCCTTCCCTTTAACTGTCACAGTGCCGGCTTTAAAAGGGTGTTTTACCCTCTTTGTCGACCGGCTTTTAGACCTCGCCGGGATCAGGTATAATCTCCGGCAGGGCGGCTGTCACGCTCGCGGAAAAGCAGAGAAATGCACCATATTCCCGCAAGGGCCACAAGGGTATAAACAATACGGCTGAGCATAGCATTCTGTCCGCCGAATATCCATGCAACGATGTCAAAGCGGAAAAGGCCGATGCTTCCCCAGTTGAGTGCGCCGATAATGGTTAAAATAAGCGCGATTTTGTCCATAATCATAAAATTCACCTCTCGGAAAATATTTTGCCCCCTTTGCCCGGATGTATTCAAAAATTTTTAAAATGTTTTTATAATAAAATCCCGCCGGCAATGTAAACTGCCGACAGTGTGTCTGCCGAAAACACTGTTCATCAATAACGTAATCAGCCGATAGAGCATCTGCCGACAACGCAATTCGTCGATAATGTAATCTGATGATAACGCTGTCTGCCGACAAAACAATCTGCCGACAGCAAAATCTGCCGATAACTTATCGGTAAACAACTTAATCTTATCTCAACTGCAAAGACCCCCGACAGAAGCAAATTTCTGCCGAGGGCCTTTGTTTTTTATGATGAGATATTGATTTTATTTTGCTTTGCTGGCGCTATGCTGCCGTTCCGGCAATTGCCCCGCTTAAATGATGTTGTACCGACCGTTAGCCGGCCGGCTGCAGGTTTATAAAGCATCTGCTGCTTAACCGATATTATTCCGACAGGCTGATGGTTGGCTGCCGGGCTTATAAAGCGGTGGGCGCTATGGCTTCGCTGCGGCTTTCTTTAAATATAAAGTGTCTGACGCAGTCCCACCGCATACTGGAGAATATACAGCGCATCCGAGACGGTAATCTCACCATCGTTGTTGATGTCGGCTGCATTAAATGCCCTTTTGTCGAGAATGCGTGTGCCAACCTGCGCCTGCAAGGCATACAGCGCATCGCTTACGCTGATTAAATAGTCGCCGTCAACATCGCCCTTTATATCGTTAACGTCCATAAATAAAAGTTGATTTTTCTTGGCAAAACTTTCAGCCATTGAGCCTTTCTCGCCGATTATGAAAAAATCCGACGTGTCGGCAAAGGCCTCGGGATCAATGTCGGTTACGCTTGCCGGAATTGCAACATACTCTATATTTTTGCTGTCGGCAAAGGCGTGTATACCTATCGACTCAACGCCGTCCTCTATAACAACGTATTTTAAATTTTCGCAGCTTCCGAATGTCCGCTCCGGAATGTTTTTCATATAATTTTTTATGACAAAATAAGGCCCAAAGCTGCAAGAGGAAAAGACGCCGTCACCCATTTTTTCGACATTTTTCACCATATCGGTGTCTTTCAGCAAAGGGCATGATGCAAAGGTTCCGCCCTCAAGCTCCTTTACGCCGTTTGGCAAAGATACCTCTTTTAGCTGCATGCAGCAGGAAAACGCACCGTACCCGATAAAATCAACCTCTCCAAGCACGTTCAGTTTTTCAAGCTGATCACATCCGAAAAACGCGTGGTGCCCTATACGTTTGACACTTGACGGAATGGTGAGATCTTTAACTCCGCATTTTTCGAAGGATTCCGGGCTGATTTCGGTTATTCCTTCGGCAAGAGTAATGGTATTAAGGTTATAGCATTCGAAAAAAGCCGCAGGGCCTATAAACCGGACCGACGAGGGAATGTTGATTTTTTCGAGAGAAGAGCATCCTAAAAAGGCCGAGTAGCCTATGCTTTCCACTCCGTCGGGAAGGGTAATATCCGAAAGGGCTTCCATACTGAAAAAGGCGCTGTCATCTATATATTTCAAACCGTCGGGGAGGGCGACCTTTTTAAGGGTGCTATTACAGGCAAAGGCCCGATACCCTATCTTTTCGGTTCCGTCTTTAACGGTATATTCTTCTTCCAGCTTTTCGGCATATGTCGCAACAAGGCACTTTCCGAAATAAAATTCACCCTGCTCTTTTGCGGCCGAAAGAAGGGGAGTGTTTTTAAAGCATTCTTCGGTTACATTCAGCACGCTTTCGCAGCCGGTAACGCTTTTGAGCTTTGTATAGGCTAAAGCGTTGCCTTCGATAGATACAACGCTTTGAGGAAGATTGAGTTTTTCCAGTTCATATAGTCCGAAAAAGCAGCCGCTTGCTATTGCAGTGACCGGATGCCCGTCGATTTCTGAAGGCACAGTGATTTCAGAACCGCAGTTGTCTCTGTTGGTAAAGCGAAGCAGCACTGCGTTGCCGCTGCCGTCAACTTCATATGTGTATTCAGACGTGTCGGCGTATGACGGAATTTCCAGACACATCATTGTTGCCAGAAGGCAGAAAGTGAGCAGTAAGCTTATGATCCTTTTCATAACACGTCTCCTTTTTTGATTGCGGGTCGTTTGTCCACTGCAGGCTTTGACCGGCAGGCAGCGGCCCTGAGCGGTGTCAGATTGACACAGACCTGTACCGGCGAAAAAACCTACCGTGCCCGGCTGCTGTCGGCCCAGGTTTTGTATATTCACATTATACCATGTATTTTTAAGTTTTGTCAATATATCGTGCGGCTTTTTGATAGGTGTTTTATGTGGTTATGGTTAATCCTAACGATATTGTGCCTAGTTGCCCGTCTATTTCCCGCGGGCTTTGCTTGTTTCTTGATCACGCCGCTCCGTTGCCGCTCTGTAAATGAGATGACAGAGGCCCTGCTACGGATTGATCGCTGAGGCAGTCTCGGCGGAGCCGAGACCGGAGGAAGCAGCAATTATGCATCCTACCCGAGAAGGAAAAACCGCTCTTTTTAAACCACACCTGTATGTTGCAACAGACTCCCTCCGATCAGCTTGCGCTGATTGCCTCAGCTCACCTAAGCTGCGTGCCTGATCTTGCGCCTTCCGACCTCGGCAGCTTTGGTAAATGGTGCGGCCGATAAATGCAAGGCATTACAAATGCTAAGCAAATATGTGATCGGCAAATGCAGTGCTGTGCAATAGATAAGTCTATCTACAGGGCAAACCTGTGGCCTGCGGGAAAAAATATCCCGCCCTGTTACCAAAAGGATAGCAGAGCGGGTTTTTATACAAAATCAGATTTTCAGAATTTCATAATTCAAAATGCCGAATCGCAAATATAACAATAGGAAATTCTCACGGCGATTATTCTATATCGCCCTTGGCCTTGGCCTCGGCAATGACCTTCTCGACCACTGCGGGGGGAGCGGGATCATACCGCAAAAAATCAAGGGTGAAGGAGCCGCGTCCTTGGGTTGCCGAACGGAGCACGGTGGAGAAGTTGCCCATTTCGGCCATGGGAACCTCGGCCTCGATTATGTGCATACCTTCGTCGTCCTGATCCATTCCCACCGGGCGGCCTCTGCGCTTGGTGATATCGCCGTTGACATCGCCCATATTGTCGGCCGGAACCGATACCCTTAAAAGTCCGATAGGCTCAAGCAGGGTGGGGTTGGCGATTTCAAAGGCGTTTTTAAAGGCGATGGAAGCGGCGGTTTTGAATGCCATTTCCGAAGAATCGACCGGGTGATAGGATCCGTCGTAGAGTGTGGCTTTAATTCCGACGACCGGGTATCCGGCCAGCGGGCCCTTCTTCATACTGTCGCGGAGTCCCTTTTCAACGGCAGGGAAATAGTTCTTGGGAACCGAGCCGCCGAAAACCTCCTCTGCAAAGACCAGATCGTCCGACTCGCAAGGCTCAAAGCGAATCCATACGTCGCCGAACTGGCCGTGGCCGCCCGACTGTTTTTTGTGTCTTCCCTGAACCTCAACCTTTTTCCTGATGGTCTCGCGGTATGCAACCCTCGGAACACTCAGCTCGACCTCAACGCCGAACTTGGTCTTGAGCTTGGAGCACACAACGTCAAGGTGCTGCTCGCCCAGTCCCGAAAGTATCTGCTCGTGGGTCTCGTGGTTGGTGGATTGGGAAACGGTGGGATCCTCTTCGATAATGCGGTTGAGTCCGGTGACTATCTTATCTTCATCGCCCCTCTTCTTGGGTCTTATGCACATGGAAAGGGAGGGAGCGGGGAAATCTATTCCTCTTGCGGCAACAACATTGCCGGGGGTGCAGAGGGTATCGCCGGTTTTTGTGCCCGAAAGTTTAGAAACCGAGCCGATATCTCCGGCCGGAATTACGGCAGCATCCTCAGCTTTCGCACCCTTTATAAAGAAGAGCTTACCGATTCTTTCGGTCTCTCCCGTGCGGGAGTTGACAAGCTGGCTGTCGGGGGTTACCTTACCCGAAATGACCTTGAAATAGGACCGTTTACCGACCTGAGGATCGGCGACGGTTTTGAATACGACGGCGACGGTGGGAGCGTTTTCATCGGGAGTAAGCTCGATGGTTTCATCGCCCTTCTGTCCCGGTTCATTGCTCTTTTCAAGAGCCGAGGGGGCGTAGTTTACCAGTCCGTCCAGCAAAAGATCGACGCCCTCGAGGGTCAGCCCTGCACCGCAGTAAACGGGAGCAAGCTCGCCCGATTTGATGGCGGCGGGAACACCCTTTAAAAGCTCCTCGTGGGTGAATTTTTCGCCGTTGAAGTATTTTTCCATAAGCTCATCGTCGGTGGCGGCGACGGCTTCGTTTATCTGTTCGATGTATTTCTCAAAGGGGGCAAGATCGCCGGGAACCTTAACCGGTTTTCCGTTTTCGTAGCTTACGCGGTTGCCGGTAAGCAGGTTGACGTATGCCACGACCTTATGATTCTCCACCAGGGGCACGACAATGGGGCAGACGGTGTTGCCGAAACGGTCGATAAGCGACTGGAGAGCATTGTCGAAGTTGGCTTTGTCGGAATTCATTTTGGAAATGAAGAAGAACTTTGCCGCGCCCTGTTTTTTTGCAACGGCATAGGCCTTTTCATCTCCTACCGCGACCCCCGATTTACCCGAAACGACTATGACGCAGGTGCCCGCCGCGCGGAGACCCTCTCTCATTTCACCGGCAAAGTCAAACATACCGGGAGTGTCGATTATATTAAGCTTGTAATCCTTCCATTCCACCGTGGCGACCGCCGCCGAGATGGAGGCAGCTCTTTTCTTTTCCTCGGGGTCAAAATCCATAACGGTATTTCCGTCGGACACCTTGCCGAGTCTGTCGGTTGCGCCGCTTATGTAAAGCATGGCTTCGCACAGAGAAGTTTTTCCCTTTCCGCCATGGCCGGCGATGGCAATATTTTTTATTCTGTCTGCAGAATACTGTTTCATTTTGAACACCCTTTCAAATTGCTATTAAAAACAAAAATTGCAATAATTACTCGCAATTATTATGCAGTATGCTCATTATACCACGGTATAAATATATATGCAAGAGTTTTTTTATTTATATATGCCTTTTTTTACACATAAAAATGAGAGGTGTCGCAATTGTCCGAATAATCCGCCGTATATACAGCTTTTATCGCCGGAATTTCCGATGTTATTTCTCCACTCGATTTCGGGAAAGCCCATATTTTCTGATGGGATATTTTCTGATGGACGGGTGTGGTGTTTTCGACTTTCCGGGAAGGTTGCTTATGAATCGCATGGTAAAATGCCGTGAGGGATGCCGCTGCTCGCTGCAGTGAAAAAACATATGTTTGCTGTGACGCGAAATGCAAAAATAAGGAAAAATAATATGACGTAAAACCATAAAATAATGTAAGGTTTCTAATTGACAGATAAAAATTATAATGTTATAATGTGAACAACGATAAAACGCAAAATAATCCATTGGGAGGCAATAAAATGAAATCAAAAAAACTATTGTCAATCATAATTTCGGTTATGATGATTGTGACAATGCTTTTGCCGGCGACCGTTTACGCGGACGACGAAGGAGTATATGTCAGCGATTGTGACAGCACAAGCGGTTGGTCCTGCTATATCGGTGACGGAATGGCGGTGGACACTTCGGTCAAGACCCAGGGCAAAGGTTCGCTTAAATTCTGGCAGACCGGCGGCTTCTGCGGACTTTATAAACTTCAGAATACCATCGACATTTCTCAGATGAGCTATTTCGTCTTTGATATGCTGCCCCAGGCCACCGATTGGTTTGAAAAGGCCGGCTATGCATATTTGGTGATCTCCTCCCGTCAGGACGGCGGCGGATATGAAGAACCCGATTCGGCCGAGTGGACCGAAAAGGCCCTTAAGATTTCTCTTAAGGGCGTTAAGCTCAACGAAGGCTGGAACACGGTCAACATACCCCTTGATTTCTCGGCTGCCGCTTCGGGATTCGACCCCGCCAAGGTCACCAAGGTCGGTATATTCGGACTGGAGTATTATCAGCGTCAGGGCGAAAACGTCAACTACATCGATAATGTTCGTTTTGCCAAAACTGCCGGCTCGGAAATCGTTCCGGTAGATCCGCTGATCACCTCCACAAAGGCGCTTTTTGACAAGGCTTTCGGTATTTACGACGCGGGCAACACCGCA
>ERZ857629.2565-NODE-2565-length-16957-cov-3.799728_pt1 | contig 16957 bp, 13 predicted proteins | sample MGYA00519700_ERZ857629 | MGnify/ENA primary metagenome ERZ857629 (study PRJEB31778, sample SAMEA3449351) | human gut metagenome | biome: human gut; feature: human-associated habitat; material: faeces | place: United Kingdom | collected 2010/2012 ...
CTGCGCGTGGCGCACGAGCGTCACCGTCGTAATCTGATTCATGGAAGCCCTCCCTCATCGCTCGAACGGTTTCGTCGGAATCCGATTTTGAATATGGAAGGATTCGCCGTTCGTGAAGAAACCTCCTTCAAGTTTCAAAAAGCCGTCACAATTCTCCATGCCGCGGTAACACCCGCTTCAAGTTGAGGCGGTACAATATCCATTGGCGGATATTCTCATTCGCTCCCTCGCGTAATCCGGCGCCCGGTCGGGCATGCTTGCGTAGAAGGGGGCGAGCGCATGCGGGAACGCGCAATTTTCACCATACCCAATCTGCTGTCCGCGTTCAGACTGCTGCTGGCGGGGCTGATCGCGGGACTGTACCGCGCGGGCGATGTGCCCGGCGCGGCGTGCGCGTTTCTTCTGTCGGTGGCGACCGACGGCGCGGACGGCTATTTTGCCCGGAAGTACCACATGGTTTCCGACCTCGGCAAGGTGCTCGATCCCGTGGCCGACAAGCTGACGCAGGTCGTGACGCTCTGGCTGCTGGCAAGCCGCTGCGCGGGCTTTCGTCCGCTCGCGGCGCTGCTTCTCGCGAAGGAAGCGTATATGGCGGCGTGGGGCGTTTTCATGGTGCGGCGGCTTGGCCGTCCGCTGAGCGCGCGCTGGTACGGCAAGGCCGCGACGGCGGTTCTGTTCGCCGCCGTGGGCATTCATCTTCTCTGGCAGCCGGGCGCGGCGCTTTCCGCCGCCCTGATCGCCGCGGCGCAGGCCGGCATCGTCGGCTCTGCCGCGCTGTATACGGCCCGATACGTTCGAATCCTCGCCCGGGGCGCCGGGTATTACAAATGCCTGCCGGCAGACGCAGGGAAAGGAAGATCATCGTGAAAGGCAATCGCTTACAGACGAAAACCCTTACGAACCCCGACAAAGCCGAGTTTATCCTCTACGCGGCGTTCACGGCGCTGAACGTCTTCTCGCTCATCCGCTCGATCGTTCTGCACAACACGCTGTACATCCTTTCCAGCTTCGCGGGCATGTTCCTCATCTATATGCCGCGGCTCGCGGAGCGCGTGATGAAGATCACCATCTCGCTCGATCTGAAGTGCGCCTACATGGCGCTGTCCGTCGGCGGGCCGGTGCTGGGCAACGTGTTCAAGTTCTATCACATCGTGCCCTTCTGGGACAAATACATGCACGGCCTGAGCGGCTACGCCTTCGCCGCACTGGGCTATTGCCTGCCCGACCTGATCGAGAAGAAGGAGGGCGGCCATTCGTGGCAGATGAAGGTTGCCTTCGCGTTCTGCTTCTCGCTGACGATCGCGGTGCTGTGGGAGTTCTTCGAGTACTTCCTCGATCTGCTGTTCCACATGGACATGCAGAACGACACCGTTATCACCGACATTTCTTCCTATATGCTCGGCGAGCGTACCGGCGAAATCGGCGCCATTTCGGATATTACCTCCGTGGTGATCAACGGCGAGCCGCTGCCGGTGAACGGCTATATCGACATCGGCCTGATCGACACCATGGACGACATGATCACCTGCTCCTTCGGCACGCTGATCTATTGCCTTGTGGTGAAGTTCAAGCCCGAGCGCCGCAAGTTCTCCGGCATCTGGCCGAAGGCCGCCGCCTGATTCCCGCAAAGGAAACCCTCGCCCGACGCGTCCATATAAACCACATTATCTCAAAGGGGCTGTCTCATCCGATTGCGTGAGACAGCCCCTTGCGTTTAGCCGTTGTTCTGGAAGTATTGCGCAGCGTCGTAGTACGTGAACGCTTCCGGGCCGTACTTCTGCCTGACGACGGCGTTCAGCGCTTCGAGATTGCTCATCGACGAACCGGAATTGAGCCAGATACCCGTCGTGTACACGAGAACACTTCCCTCCCGCACCGGATGCAGCGCCGTGACGTAGCAGGGCGAATCCTCCGCGAGCTGGAAGGCAATGATGCAGGTGTTCTTCAGCCCCGGCACGTCGGCGACGTCCAGCCGGCTCAGTATCTCCGCAAGATACCGCACGCTCGGACGCGACTCGCCCGTCTGGTTGATCATGTTCATATTCCAGATCGCCTGCCACGCGAGACCCGCTTCGCCCAGGTAATCGCTTTCCACGTTCGCGTTTTTGAAGATATACCGCGCGTCGAATTCGTCCGTGGGCAGCATCGCATACACCTGATACGGACGCGCGATGTTCTCCTCGGTGTACGAAGCCGCAAGCTCCGGGTCAAATAAGTCCAGCGCGCGCGACTCGTCGTTCCACGTGCGCGCAAGCTCACCCATCTCCCCGCAAGCCAGCGCCAGACATTGATCCAGCACGGGATGTTTCCCTTCCTCATACATCTCCGCCGCCGTCGCCCGCGCGCCTGCGGACACGAGCAGCGCCATAACCATAAGCGCAAGAACCGCTTTTTTCATAGCCCTCATCCCCACTTTCGTTATACGATGATCATACCGCAGCTTACGTGAATTGTCAATCAATCCCATAGAAAACCGGATGCCCTCCGTGGTTGGAGGGCATCCGGGGTTTTATGGGGTTGGGATTACAGCAGCAGGGCGACCAGCATTTCGGCGAAGTCGGCGCGGGTCATGGGGGCGTTGGGGGCGAGAAGGCCGTCGGCGGTGGGGTACATAAGGCCGTTTTCGAGCATCCACGCCCACGTGCCTTCGGCGCCCTCGGCGACCTCCGCCGCGTCGGGGTATTCGCCCAGCGTCAGCTCCTGAACCGCCACGCCCATGGCGGCGCAGAAGTTCGCGCCGCAGGTTGCGGCGTCCTCGCGGGTCAGCTCGGTATCGGCGGGCGCGGAGGGGACGATTCCGTACTGCGCGAGGAAGGCGATGGCTTCGTCCGCGTCGGCGGAGCCGCCAACCGCCACATACAGCGGCACGGCGAATTCGCCCAGCGTCAGCGTGCGGTCGGGCGCGAACGCGCCGTCCTCCGCGGTCATCAGGCCGCCCTCGAAGGCCCTGCGAATGGCCTCGTAGTGCGGGTTATCCTCTGAAACGTCCGTGAGCGTCACCTGCGACGCGTCCACCGCGCCGAAGGGGTTGGAGACGGTCTGGTAGAGCTCCGCGTTCGCGTTGATGATGGAGGCGGACGAAATCGTTCCGCGCACGCCGTTCGTCATCAGCCTGGAGAGCACGGCGGCGTATTCGGGCAGCTTCTCGACCTTCACGGACTTGAGCGCTTCCATGTTGGCGCGCTTTTCCTCCTGCGACTGGCCGGTCAGCAGGTTGCCCAGCGCGTTGTAGCCGTCGGTCAGCTCGCCCTGCGGCAGCGCGTAGGTGCTGTAGCTGGACAGGATGCAGCCGTTCAGCGTGTCCTGCGTGATGGAGGTATCGTTGGCCAGCATGTCGCCCATGCGGCTGAACACGTCAAATGTCTCGGCGACGTTCGGGTCGCGGTAGGTGAAGGCGTATATGCCGTACTCGACCGCGCACAGATACGCGCCGTACGCGCCGCGCGCGTCGCGCAGCTCGGGCATCATGTAGCGGTCGCTGATCAGCGAGCAGATCACGTCCCAGTCGGCGGTGTACTTCTCAAGGCCAAGGTCTTCCCACGAGGCGAAGGCGATGTTGAAGCTGGTGTTCACATCCAGAATCATGCCCTCGGACGGCTCGACCGGCGCGAACTCGTACTTCACGCGCTCCTTCGGCTCGGCGGTCATGCCGGACAGGAAGGCTTCGACCGCGGCGGTGTTGGCCGTGCGGCCTTCCTCGCTGCCGACGTAGCCGTACACAACGCCGTTTCCGAGCGCCATAAGCGCGTCGCGCGTTTCATTGAGCTTCGCCACGACGACCGACGGGTCGGAAGCCATGGCTTCCTCCACCTCGCACAGGAAGCTGTAGTAGGGCAGCTGGCTCATGTAGTCGTAGACGGCGTAGCCCTCGTTGCCGTGGCCGAACATGCGGCGCAGCATGAAGAGATAGCCCTCGGCGTTCACGGACTGCTTCAGCGAGTTGCGAATCTTGCCGACGCGGCCGGAGAGCGCCTCGGTGTTCGAGAAGTCGGTCCTGAACAGGATCTCGGAAACCAGATTATACGCGGCGGACAGATCGTCGTCCAGCGCGTTGAAGACGACGCGCAGATAGGGCGTGTAGCCGTATTCGTTGTCTTCCTGCGGGTCGATTACGCCGATCTGCAGGCCGTTGGCGTAGCGGGTCATCAGCGTGGCCAGCTCGCTGCAGGTGTGGTCGGTGGTATCCATGTCGCCCAGCAGGTTCACATACAGGGACAGCCAGTGCAGCTGCTCCTGCGGAAGCGAGGAAACGTTCAGGCGAAGCATCGTCTTGCCAACGCCCGCGCCCGCGGCGTTCACATACAGCCTGCGAACGTTGTTTTCGAGCGTTTCGTCCTGAATGTCGTACACGCGGAATTCCTCGGGCAGGGTGTCGACGGTCACGGCGCTCAGGGACGCGACCATGTCGGCGGTGTCCTCGTCGGCTTCGTTCGCGGCGGCGACGAGCGCGTTGATTTCATCCTCGGTCATCGCGGCCTTTTTCTCCGCCAGCTTCCCGGCCAGCGCCGCGTCCTCCGCTTCCTTCAGACCGGCCACGGGTTCGGTGACGGCCAGCGCGCGGATGGGATTGTCCACGATATACGCCTTCGCCACACGGCGGAAGCCGCCGTCGTTCACATAGTCGGTGAAGTGGTTCAGAAGCTCGATGGAGTCCATATAGCCGTACAGGCGGCCGGTGGAGGCCCAGTAATAGGCGATGCTCTCAATGATGTTCACGCCCACCTCGTCGCCCTCGGATATGAGCAGCGCCTCCAGCTTCACGCCGGCCTCCAGCGCCTCGGCCTCCTCCAGCGTAAAGCCCTCTTCGGCGATCTTCGCCATGGACTCATCCACGACGGTGCGGAAGGCGTCCGCGTTCGAGGCGTTCACGCCGGTGGCGCAGAAGTACACGTTCGGCACGCCGCAGAGGTCGATGTACACGCTGCCGCTCGCCATGGGCAGCCTTTCCTTCAGAAGCGTTTTATACGCGCCGCTGTCCGCGTTCGCCATGGTGGTGAACAGATCCAGCGCATCCAAATCCTCGTCGGAAGCGCCGTCGCAGCGGAAGCCGTAATAGATGGCCGCGCCGTTCGCGGTGTCGGTGCCCGCCTCCACGGGGTAGGAATACACCTTCTCCGCCGCCTCGGTCAGCGGCCGGTAGTCCGCGTCGGCGAACAGGCCGCTCACGTCCCGCGCCTCATAGGCGCTGAACACGCCGTCCAGCAGCGCGAGGAACGCTTCGGGATGCTCGATCTTGCCGTACACAAACGAGAGGCTGTTGGACGGATGGTAATACGTGTCGTGATACGCGCGCAGCGCGTCCCACGTCATATCCGGGATGGAGGCCGGTTCGCCGCCGGACACGTTGCCGATCACGGAGCCGGGCGCGAGCGTGCGCTTATAATTGTAGTTCGCGGCGCTTTCCAGCGTCATGGCGCCCTTCATCTCGTTGTACACCGTGCCGGTGAGCGTCATTTCCTCGTCCGCGCCGGTCAGCGAGTAGCGCCACGCCTCGCGGCGGAAGATGCTTTCGTCGGTCTGAATCATCGGATGGAAGCACGAATCCAGATAGAAATCGGCGTACTTCAGCAGCTGATCCTCGGACAGCGAGCCTACGGGATACGAGGTCATCATCGGATAGGTGCCCGCGTTCATGTAGGTGTTGTAGGTCTGGTAGCTCAGGTTGAAGAAGAGCTTCTTGGACGGATACTTTTCGGAGCCCGACAGCGTGGCGTGCTCAAACACGTGCGGCGTGCCCGTGTTGTCCTCCGCGACGGTGCGGAAGGTGACGTTGAACACGCGGTTGGTGTCCTCGTTGAGCAGCAGCATCACCAGCGCGCCGGTTTTGTCGTGCCTGAGCGTGATCGCGTCCGCGCCGATGAGGTCAAAGGCGCGCACATCGGTCACGGTGAAACCGTTGTTCGTGTCGCCAACCTGCCACGCCGGGCCTTCGGCCTGCGCGGGCAGCACGGCTGACAGCAGCATCACGCAGATGAGCGCCAGAGAGAAAAAGCGTTTCATGGTTCCCGCCTCCTTTATCATTATGCCATGGGGAATAGCAGAACCCCTCAGAAAAGGCGTGCGCCTCTTCTGAGGGGAATCTTCGAATTTATTTGCCGATGACGGCCTTGATGCGGCGCACGCCGGCGGAGGAGGATTCCTCCTTGAGGATTTTGAAGCTCTTGAGGTCGGCGGTGTTGCTCGCGTGCGGGCCGCCGCAGATTTCCTTGGAGTACTCGCCCATGGTGTACACCTTGACGCGCTCGCCGTACTTGCTCTCGAACAGGCCGATGGCGCCCTGCGCCTTGGCTTCGGCCACGGTCATTTCCTCGCACACGATGGGCGCGGCGCCCTTGATATACTCGTTCACGAGCCGCTCGGTCTCCTGAATCTCCTCGGGAGTCATCTTGCGATGGAACGAGAAGTCGAAGCGCAGGCGCTCGGCGGTGATGTTGCTGCCCTTCTGCGCGACCTCGTCGCCCAGCACATGGCGCAGCGCGGCGTGCAGCAGGTGCGTGGCGGTGTGCAGCTTGGTGGTTTCCTCAGTGTGGTCGGCCAGACCGCCCTTGAAGCGCTGCTCCGCGCCCGCGTGGCTGTTTTCCTGGTGCTGCCTGAAGCGCTGCTGGAAGCCTTCCTCGTCCACGGTGAGACCCTTTTCCTGCGCCAGCTCCATGGTGATTTCAATCGGGAAGCCATAGGTGTCGTAGAGCTTGAACGCGCTGCGGCCGTCGATGACGTTCAGGCTGCTCAGGAACTTCCTGGCTTCGTCCAGCAGCGCGGCCTTGTCGCCCTTGTCCTTCAGAAGCGCGATCAGCGCCTGATGCTCGGGACGCGGCGGCAGCGCCTTCGCGGCGGCGTCGGCGGCAGGCGCGAAATCCTCGTCCTTTTCGATGGACTCGACCACCGGCTTCACAAGGCCGGACATGCGGTTCACGTTGAACAGCAGCTTGTCGAATTCCTTCATGCCCTGCTTGAGCGTCTTCTGGAAGCGCTCCTCCTCCAGCAGAAGCTGCTCGATGATGTGCGCCTCGTTGCGCTTGAGCTCGGGATAGACGTCCTTATACTGCTCCACGACGACCTTCGCGATCTCGGCGGTCATGCCCTCGGGCATTTCCAGCTTCATGCCGTGGCGCACGCTTCTGCGAATCAGGCGGCGCAGCACGTAGCCCTGATCGACGTTGGACGGCGTAACGCCGCGGTCGTCGCCGATGATGATGGTGGAGGTGCGCAGGTGGTCGGCCACCACGCGGAACGAACGGGCGTACTCGTCGTCCGGGTTGTATTTTTTGCCGGACAGCTCCTCGATCCTGGCGATGATGCCGGAGAACAGGTCGGTCTCGTACACGCTCTTCGCGCCCAGAAGCACGCCGATGGTGCGTTCAAGGCCCATGCCGGTGTCCACGTTCTTCTTCTCAAGCGGCGGGAAGCTGCCGTCGGCCTGCTTGTTGTACTGCATGAACACGTCGTTCCAGATTTCCAGATAGCGGCCGCAGTCGCAGGCGGGCGAGCAGTTCGGGCCGCAGGGCGGCTGATCCTTGATGACGAACATCTCGGTGTCCGGGCCGCAGGGGCCGGTGATGCCCGCGGGGCCCCACCAGTTGTGCCTGGCGTTCAGATAGAAGATGTGGTCGTCCTTCACGCCGTTGGCCTTCCAGTAGCCGGCGGCTTCGTCGTCGCGGGGCGCCTTGTCGTCGCCGGCGAACACGGTGAAGGCCAGCTTGTCCGGGTCGAGACCCAGCCATTCGGGGCTGGTGAGGAACTCCCAGCTCCACGAAATCGCTTCCTTTTTAAAGTAGTCGCCCAGAGACCAGTTGCCCAGCATCTCGAAGAACGTGCAGTGGCTCGCGTCGCCCACCTCGTCGATGTCGCCGGTGCGGATGCACTTCTGAACGTCGGTCAGGCGCGTGCCCATCGGGTGCTTCGCGCCCAGCAGGTAGGGAACCAGCGGATGCATGCCGGCGGTGGTGAACAGAACCGTGGGGTCGTTCTCCGGAATGACGGAGGCGGACGGAATCACGGCGTGTCCCTTGCTCTTGAAGAATTCCAGATACATGCGGCGAAGGTCGGCCGCGCACTTGATGTTCTTGTTCATGGGGAAAACTTCCTTTCTGCCTTGCTGATGTCCAAAAATAAACGCGCCCAATCCATCCACAAGGACGAAATGGCGCTCTTTCGCGGTACCACCTTGGTTGACCGCGCGCCCGGCGCGGCCCTCTTGAACGCAGGATAACGATGCGACCCGCCGCCCCATTTCCTGAGCGGAGCGCGCACGGCGGCTCCCTGCGCGGATACGCCCCGGCTCGCACCGCCCGCCGGCTCTCTGCCCGTATCCCGCGCGCGACTCCGCACGCTTAGCTTTCATGCCGCTAATTATAGAACCATTCCGCGCGGGTGTCAAATTAATTTCTTGTGGATGACCCATACATTGACGGTTCCGGAAGCGTATGGTATACTGATGGTGATTCTACGAAAGGACGGATATTTATAATGAAGCGATTTGCGGCGCTGGTTCTTCTGGCGCTTTGGGTCTTTCTGGCGTGCGGGGCGGCGGAGGAAAGCGATAAGGGCGAGCCGCAGCGGCTGGTGATTACCGCCGTGGGCGACTGCACGCTCGGCGGCGATGCGCAGAAGGGCGGCTCGAACGAAAAGTTCTTCCAGAAGTTCGTGGACAAATACGGTTACGAATATTTTCTGAAGAACGTGAAGTCCATCTTTGAAAACGACGACATTACGATCGTCAATCTGGAGGGGCCGCTCACCTCGGAGAAAAAGCACAGAAGCGGCAGGTTCATCTTCCGCGGCGCGCCGGATCACGTGAACATTCTCACCTGCGCCAGCGTCGAGGTGTGCAACGTGGCCAACAATCACGCGCTGGACTTCCTCGAGGCGGGCTTTCAGGAGACGCTGAAAACCCTCGACGAGGCGGGCATCGGCGCTTCGGGCTATGATGTGGAATACTACATGGACATAAAGGGCATCACCGTGGGCTTCGTGGGCTATTCCTATCGCGAGAACAAGGCCGACCAGATGATCGCGGGGGCGAAGAAGGCGCGCGAAAAGTGCGACCTGCTGATTGTCAGCGTGCACGGCGGCGAGGAAAACAACTACAAAATGACCAGCTTCATGCGCACGACCACGAAAAAGCTCGTGGACGTCGGCGCAGATCTCGTGCTGTGCCATCATCCCCACGTGTACGGCCCCATCCTGACCTACAACGGCAAGTACATCGTCGGCAGCCTTGGCAACTTCTGCTTCGGCGGCAACTATATTCCCAAGGATAAGGACACGCAGATTTTCCAGCAGACGTTCCTCATCTACCCGGACGGAACCATCGAGGACGGCGGCATCAACCTGATTCCCTGCTCGGTGTCCTCCGAAAAGGCGCACAACAACTTCCAGCCCACGCCGCTGGAGGGCAAGGAAGCGGAGAAGCTGTTCAACAAATTCATGAAGCTTTCCAATCTGAAGGTGACCGACCTCAACTGGATGCCCGGAAGCTACCCGGAGCTGGCCGGTCTGCTGCCAACGGAAGAAGCGGAATAAGACGTTAGATTTCCTGAACGACCTCTGCGACAAGTATTGTGCTCCCTCTGATGGTTGATAAGTACCTCGCCGACACGAATCGTTTTTCAGACGAATGGAGGACGTTTTTCATGAAATGGAAGAAGTGGCTGATCATCCTTGGAATTGTGCTTGTAATCGCGGGCGCGTGCATCGGCTATAAGGTCATGCGCGGTTACTGGAAGTGGTCTGTGCCGCGGTCGCTGCTTGAGCGAATCGATTTTGACCGACTGATCGAGAACACCGACGCGATGCTTGCGGACGGATACGAGGATGCCACCGAATGGAGCAGGCGCAACCCTGCCATTTACACCGTGCTTATAAAGAAAGTTTCTCCGAATATCGACGTCGCAGTGTTTCTGATCAAGGACGCATATTACAGCGAGCTTTGGAGCGGAATCCGATGCGAGGGAAGCACATGGTATCAGCAAGGACAAACAATGCGTCGATCGGGAGATTCCCTCATCCAGATAGACAGACCTCCGTATATGAACTCTGTGGACGTGCATTCCGACATGGGATACATTTACATAAGCATTGACGCCGAACGCCCGCTGGACGGCCGCCGCTGGACGATCGATTTCCTGAACGACTTCTGCGACCGGTATTGTACGCCGTCCGGCGATTCCTGAGCGCACGAGTCGCAGCGGTTTATTGGCAGAGAACCCCCGAAGCTCGCATGGAGCCTCGGGGGTTCTGGTTTAATGGGGAGGGGCTACTTCAGCAGGTTATTGCCGTCGAAGTAGTCGATTTTCATGGCGTGGCGCACGTCGCGGAGGGTGGCGGCGGCGGTTTCCCGCGCTTTCTGGCTGCCGGATTTCAGAATTTCCAGAACGTCCGGCAGGCGGGTTTCCGATCGTCGCCAGCCGCATCATCGACTCTGAGCGCTCTGCCTACAACGAAGGCCATGCCTTTATTCCCCGCCTTTAAGTTGTTTTTGAAACGGCCACCGCCGCGCACAGCTATTCTATGCGCGGCAGTGGCCGTCAAATCAGCGATTCGTATATACAAGCTCTGTGGAAAAGCCGCTCATGTCCTTATCTGTGGAATAGTCGTGGAACAAAGCGTGCATCGATTCAGCGGGTGCCGTGCCCGCGCCCAGCTTCATGCATATGATCACTCGATCGCCGCCTGTCGCCTGTTCCGTGTATATGGGCTCCCCCTGCGCGTTAAAGCACTGCACGACGGAGCATATACTGCCGATCGTATCATCGCCGAACTGTGCCTTCACGTCGATGGAATTAAGTCGCTCCAGATCGGCCGCGCTTGCTTGTTCGGCAACACGGCAGGTTATATACAGCACCGCGCCGATTTCCGAGCGAAGAAGCTCCACCGATTCCGCCGTCATAAGGCCGTCCGCGACCGGCTGATCAAGCTGTGCATGCGCCTCCGCTGCATGCGTTGTGGGCGTTAGTTCGACAGTCCATTGCTGATCCTCCCAATCCGCGCCGTATTCGTATTCGCGGACTTTTATATCGATGCTGCGCGGCGCCTCTATCCGATTTTCCTTAAATGCAAATTGCAGCCCCAGCCGCATTGTGCCGTCTGAAAAATACTTTTCGGATGCCTCCGAGCCGAAATACGCCAGCTCCGGATTGGTAACGTCTACGCCAATGCCGGATACGATGATCCTCTGGCCGTCGCGGCCTGCCTTCTGCGCAAACGTCTCGGACAGGTCGCTATCCTCCAGCAGGCGCGTATCCTCCGGCTCATACATATAGTCGGACATAAGCAGCACGTCGGCGCTCTTCGGCGCAACCTCCACCATCAGGTAAACGTTGCATCCGTCAAACGCATACTGCTTGAGCGTATAGGTAGCGCAGGCCGTTTCGTATCTGTCATTCGGCGCACGCGTCAGAGCCAGCAGCTCAGATGCGCTCAATGTGGACTGCGTCGTCGGCTTATCGTATACGTTCACAAAATCGAATACAGTTCCCTTTGCGCCGTCCGCCATGCCAACGCCCGAGATTTGCGCCGCGCACAAGGCTGCGACCAGCAGTACAAGCATCCATCGTTTCATCTTATCCATGATTCTTTCACTCCTCTTCATTCAGTAAAGCTCAATTCCTCTTTGCACATTTCAAGCACTCCGTATGCACCGAGCAAATTCCTCCCTTCCACAGAGCCGCCCGGCTTGTGTGTTCTGCATACATTAGACGCTCGGGCGCCGTCCGCGGATTTTGGCAGGCATCTGTTATATAAAAAAACGGCTTCTCCGCTCGCCGAACCCTTTCTGTCCGTCGATGGGAGAAGCCGCCCCGCATGGAGCGAACGCTTCTATTTCAGCAGGCTATCGCCGCCAAAGTAGTCGATTTTCATGGCATGGCGCACGTCTCCGAGCGTCGCCGCGGCGGTCTGGCGCGCCTTGTGGCTACCGGATTTCAGAATTTCGAGCACGTCTGGCAGGCGGGTTTCCCACGCCTCGCGGCGCTCGCGAATCGGGCGCAGCTCGGTCTGGAGCACGTGATTCAGGAATTTCTTCACCGTTACGTCGCCGAGGCCGCCGCGCTCGTAGTGCGCCTTCAGTTCGTCGAGCCCGCTGTATTCGGGCAGGAACTCGGCGAAGTGCTCCGGGCGGCAGAAGGCGTCCAGATAGATGAACACGGGGTTGTCCTTCGTGTGGCCGGGGTCCTCGCGGCGCAGGTGCGTGGGGTCGGTGTACATGGACATGACCTTGGTTTTGATGTCCTCCGGGCGCTCGGACAGGTAGATGCAGTTGCCCAGCGACTTGCTCATCTTCGCCTTGCCGTCGATGCCGGGCAGGCGCAGGCAGGCCTGATTTTCCGGCAGCACGATTTCCGGCTCAATGAGCGTTTCGCCGTACACGCGGTTGAAGCTGCGCACGATTTCCCGGCACTGCTCGAGCATCGGCAGCTGATCCTCGCCCACCGGCACCGCCGTGGCGCGGAAGGCGGTGATGTCCGCCGCCTGACTGATGGGATAGCAGAAGAAGCCCACCGGCACGCTGGCCTCGAAATTGCGCTGCTGGATTTCGGACTTCACCGTGGGATTGCGCTGCACGCGCGATACGGTGACGAGGTTCATATAATAGAAGGTAAGTTCCGTCAGCTCCGGAACCATCGACTGGATGAAAAGCGTGCACTTTTCCGGGTCGAGCCCGCAGGCGAGATAGTCCAGCGCGACGTTCAGAATGTTCTTTCGCACCTTCTCCGGGTGCTCGGCGTTGTCCGTCAGCGCCTGCGCGTCGGCGATCATGATGTAGATTTCGTCGTATCGTCCCTCGCTTTGAAGGCGCACGCGCTCCTTCAGCGAGCCGACGTAGTGTCCCACGTGCAGACGGCCGGTCGGGCGGTCGCCTGTCAGTATAATCTGCTTCATGCGCTTGTTCCTTCCGCGTTTTTGGTTACACCTTCGGCAGGGTCTCGAAGCTCTTTTTCAGGTCTTCGTCGGAGGGGATGAAGTCGGTCATCCTGCCGTCGTTGAACTTCTCGTAGGCGTACATGTCGAAGTAGCCGGTGCCGGTCAGGCCGAAGAGGATGGTCTTTTCCTCGCCGGTTTCTCGGCACTTGATGGCCTCATCCATGGCGACCTTGATGGCGTGGCTGCTTTCCGGCGCGGGCAGGATGCCCTCGACGCGCGCGAACGCCTCGGCGGCTTCGAACACGTCCGTCTGCACGACGGAGCGCGCCTCGATCAGCCCCTGATCGTACAGCTCGGACAGAACGCCGCTCATGCCGTGATAGCGCAGGCCGCCGGCGTGGTTCGGCGCGGGAATGAAGCCGCTGCCCAGCGTGTACATCTTCTGAAGCGGGCACACGCGGCCGGTGTCGCAGTAGTCATAGGCGTACACGCCGCGGGTGAAGCTGGGGCAGGACGCGGGCTCGACGGCGATGAACTGATAGTCCTTTTCGCCGCGCAGCTTTTCGCCCATGAACGGGGAAATCAGGCCGCCCAGATTGGAGCCGCCGCCGGCGCAGCCGATGATGACGTCCGGCTTGATGCCGTATTTGTCCATGGCCGTCTTGCACTCAAGGCCGATCACGGACTGATGCAGAAGCACCTGACTCAAAACGCTGCCCAGCACGTAGCGGTAGCCCTCGTGAGTCGTCGCGTCCTCGACGGCCTCGGAAATCGCGCAGCCAAGGCTTCCGCCGGTGCCGGGATGCTCCTTCAGAATCTGGCGGCCGACGTTCGTCGTCTCCGACGGCGAGGGCGTTACCTGCGCGCCGTAGGTGCGCATGACCTCGCGGCGGAACGGCTTCTGCTCATAGGACACCTTCACCATGTACACGTGGCAGTCCAGCCCCAGATACGCGCACGCCATGGACAGCGCCGTGCCCCACTGGCCCGCGCCGGTCTCGGTAGTCACGCCCTTCAGGCCCTGATTTTTGGCGTAGTACGCCTGCGCGATGGCGGAATTCAGCTTGTGGCTGCCGCTGGTGTTGTTGCCCTCGAATTTGTAGTAAATCTTCGCCGGCGTGTTCAGCTTCTTTTCAAGGCAGTACGCGCGCGTCAGCGGAGAGGGGCGGTACATCTTGTAGAAGTCCAGAATTTCCTGCGGAATCGGGATTTCGCGCGTGTCGTTGTCCAGCTCCTGCTTCACGAGCTCCTTGCAGAACACGTGCTCCAGCTCCTCGGCGGTCACGGGCTTCAGCGTCTGCGGGTTCAGCAGCGGCGCGGGCTTTTTCTTCATATCCGCGCGCATATTGTACCAATATTTCGGCATCTCATCTTCGGACAGATAGATTTTGTACGGGATTTCCTGCTGGCTCATGGTTTCCTCTCCTTTCCAAATTCGACGTCCGGAACAGAAAAAACCCCTGTCCCAGAACAACTCTCGTGCTGGGACAGGGGAATGAAAATTCTTCTCCTGCGGTGCCACCCGGCTTGACGCACATCGCGTCCACCTCAACCGTACAACCATACGGCAATCTTTGTTAACGGAGGATTCTCCGGCGCGCATACTCGGCCATGCCTTTCCGCTTGCCCTCGGAAGCCCATTCACCGGCCTCATCCGTATCGCGCTTTCACCGCCCGCGACTCGCTGAGACGTCCGAATCTCCGGTTACTTCTCTTCCTCATCGGTTTAGCTTATTAAACCACGCATTCCGCGGTTTGTCAACGGGGAATATGATTTTTAACAATCCTTCCAGCGCACCTCTGCGCGTTTCTTGAGCATGGTGAGATTGAAATCAGCAACAACCAGGTTGAAAACGCCATCCGCCCTTTTGTCGTTGGCCGGAAGGGATGGCTCTTTGCCGATACACCCCAGGGTGCGGAGGCGAGTGCAATCATCTATTCGCTGATGGAAACGGCAAAAGCCAACAGCCTGCGGCTGGATGACTATCTGCTTCATCTGCTCAGCATATTGCCTGAGCGCGCGGAGCGGAACAAGGACTTTGGGATTGATGATCTGCTCCCCTGGTCAGAAGAAATGAAGTCGTGGTTCTCGGCAGTGTGAGTGCTGGGAACCACGACTTTTCTGTATCGGGGGATTATTGGAGCGGTTACGTAGAAGAAGTGCAAGTTATCCGAGGGTTGTTTCATTGTGTGGTTGATTACCCGATCATTAGTCCACATTGTAATGCTGTTGCGTAAACTCGATTACGTTGTATTCTCGGATTTACAACTGTTCATTGATAATGTAGCACACTGACGCATGACGCGATGATTTGTGTTTATTTGTTGATCAATGCCAGTATGCATTCCGAATCACTCATGGAACTGTAATATGGTATCGTTCCAGTTGGAGTAGAGAATATAGAATGAATGCTTTGGGAATCCATAAAGAATCCGATTTCTGTTCTCACATAAACACCAGATCCAGACGTCTCAATTATATGGAAGTATGCGCTTGATGGCGTCACAGTACCCATTTCTCGAGCACATGCATCAAAGCCATTGATATACTGAGCACAGTAAACATGGTCATCTTTTCGTAATACAGCGAGGCGATCATCTGATTCTCCTATATACAGCTCGATTACTTTATCACCATATTCCCACGACTGAAGTAATTCAAGCTTCGACTCCTTGACTGTTGAATAAAGACCATACCATGAATCGGATATCGCTGAGATTAAAACAGGGCAATTAAGATTATCAATCACATTGATTATTTCTTTGTCAAAAGCCATAGTTGTCCCCCCCTTGCGCCATTTGAGTAATAAGCAAAAACACTATTATGCATAGAATTGAAAACATCCTTTTTACGCGTTTCATTCCCAATCATCCCTCACAATCAAATAAAGTATATCGCTTGTGTAAATTGAACTCCATGCTCCATCAGAATCAGGGGTCGTTCCAGTAGGCAAATATTGGATTGCAGTACTCCCCGGCTTATGAGACCACACGCCGTTATCCAACCGCATAAAGTGGTAATCACTACCCACATTATAGGGACCAATCGATACATACCCATCTGAATCCGAAATACTGCCTGTTCGAAGAGCAATCATATGCCAGCCGTCTGGAACAGAAGAATCAACACCGTCAACAATCAGAGCATTTTCGTCTCCCCCCAAATCACTTATAACAGCAGCTGCTGTATCATAGACATCGAAATAGTCTTGCTTAATTTTATACGGCTTGTCCTTGCGCATGTATTTCAACTGTCTCGTATCCCCGCCTGGGTTCAGAATATGATTTTTAACAATCCTTCTTTTTCCACTGGATGCCGGACAGCAGCCAGCCCATCTCCGCCACGGCAATGCCGGTCACCATGTCCCAGATCACATGCTGGCGCGTGAACAGCGTGCTCAGGCAGACCAAAAGCGAGAACACGCCCGAGAAAACCACGTAGCCGCGCTTCACGCCGCGGCATTCGCGGCTCAGAAGCGGACGGAACGCCATCCAGCTCACGAAGCAATGAATGGACGGCAGCAGGTTGTTCGGCTCGTCCAGCGCGTACACCAGCTTCAGAAGCCACGCGCCCGGGCCGGTAAGGCTTTCCTTCGCGGGCTGAACGATGGTGGAGGGAATCGCGAGGAAGCACACCAGACACACCGCCTTGGCGAATGCGTCCGCGCGGAACAGCCGCCAGCCGAGCGCGTCGTTCTGCCGCGAAATGAGAATGTAGTTCGCCGCCCAGTACGGGAACGCCAGAATGTACACATACGTAAACGCCGGCACGGCGGGAATGCGCGCGTCCAGCGGCAGCGAAAAATCATACAATTCGCCCAGTCCGATCAGCCGGGGCAGATAATACGCAAGCAGGTCTGTCACCAGACAGAGCGTCAGCGGCACGCGAGCCGAATCGGGGATGAACCGCGTGAGGTGCTTAAATTTCTGATAGAGCTTCTTCATGCCTGTTTCTCCAACCTTCGTTTACCGATCGCTTCTCCCAGCCAGACGGAGACCTCCGTTTCGGCGGAGAAGTGTGCGTCAGGCTCGAACGCGCCCTTACTAAACCGTCTTATAGCCGCTTTCCAATCGCTTCTCCCAGTCGGACGGAAAC
>ERZ857629.2567-NODE-2567-length-16948-cov-7.325046_pt1 | contig 16948 bp, 14 predicted proteins | sample MGYA00519700_ERZ857629 | MGnify/ENA primary metagenome ERZ857629 (study PRJEB31778, sample SAMEA3449351) | human gut metagenome | biome: human gut; feature: human-associated habitat; material: faeces | place: United Kingdom | collected 2010/2012 ...
TTCGATAAGATATTTTAAAATAAGATCTTTAAAAGTTATATTATTTTCATTCATAACAACACCTACTTAAAGTTATGTTATTTTTATTTATTTTATTATTATTTAAATTCATTTTATCCCCCCCTTTTATTCAATAAAAAATCCCTATATTATTTTTATATAAGGACTATTATTCATTTATAACTGAATCAATATTTTTTATAATATATTCCATTAATAAAGTTTCCATTATAGATTGTATTGTAATTTTTTTATTTTTTAAAACTCTTTTAAGAGCCATTTTTGTATGATCATCAATTCTAAATTTAACTTGATTATTTTTTGCTAAAGCCATTTTTTCACTCTCCTTTCTAAAAATCGGTACTATTGTACGTACATTAATTTTTAAATACTATTTTAGGAAAAGGATTTTGATAAAGCAGGATAAACCTGTTTACAAACAACTCACCAGTGGTGAGTTTTACCTTATTTTATAAGCATTTATAAAATTAACTAGTGTTTACACTTTTCATATTTGTTATACAACTGTATACTTTTGATTCCTTATATTATAAGGTGCGTTATACAATCGTACACATTTTTTAAAATAGCTAACTAAGTTTTTTGGTACTAGAAATATAAAAATACAATTAATACTTAGTACCAAAAATTTTTATATTGAATTTAAAGAGGGATTTTTGAATATGAAAAAAGCACTAACCTTTTCTGTGAGATCAATGCTATAAATACATCTAATTGCATTATTATTTCATATTCTACTATATTGTATCACATGATTGTTGAAAGTCAATTAGTAATAAATGTCGTATTTATACTGATAAAAATGTTGTATAAAATCTATCAAAAGACATATAAATACTGCGTTTATCCAAATAGATACTTTAGTAAATATTAAAATATTGACAAATACAGATAAATTTTTTCACATGTTTTTTTTACAAAATTTGGGATTTTTTTAATTTCATGCTATAATGAATGTGAGGTGTAAACTTATGTCAAAACAAAGAAATGATTTAACTCCAAATCCAAATCAAAAGAAAATATTAGAAATGGAAAAAAAATATTTTAATAAATTAGAAGAAATAATCACTTCTAAAGATTTCTTAGCTGATCTAAAAAATATAGAAAGAGAAACGAAAACCAACTATAGATTACTTGCAAAAATATGGAATGTAAAAAATAAAATTAAAATTCCGGCAGAAAGATTAGTAAGATATCATATATATAAAACCTTATTTAACACAGATGAGGGTTGTTCATTTTTTCCATCTCCAGTCAGTTGCGATTTAGCAGTTGAAACAGAAGATGCAATTTTAAATATTGATGTAAAAACTGACGACATAAATAGTAATAGAAGTGATATATATAATACTCAATTAGAACATAACCAATCATCGTTTAACAACAAGAGAATTGGTGCTAAAGGAATTTTTAAAGGATTAGAAGCAATGGCTAATTTAAAACCAATTGACGAATATTCTGGAAAAATCAATCTAACATTTTTAATAAAAATTATATATAGTGATGATGGCTATGACTTTGAAATAAGTAATGATAAAAATAATCCTACATTAACACTAACATGTATTCCAAATGGTATTTTAAGTGAATTATTTGATTTTGATTTGTTATCAAATTTTAAAACATACAAATATTACACTCAATTAGATGGCGAATATTTTAAAGAAAAACTAATTGGAAATAGCAATATATTTGATAATACATCAGATACTCAAAAATACGAAATTATTGAAAACAATATAATGATCCCAGAAAATTGGATTAAGGGTAAAGTCTTATCTAAAGTTGGTTATTATGATCCAGATAAAGATGTAATATGGTTATACCAGTTAAAAGGAAGTAGCAATAAAAAATATTATCTTTGTGCTGTTAGATGCGGTGACTCATCTAGATATAATTCTAGTTATTTAAAAGATAGATATGACTCAAATGGAAACAAATGGGAAGGTTTAAAGGAATACTACGAAATGCTTAATAAAATTTAAAAAGAAGAATTTCATCAATTTGATTCTTCTTTTTCTAATACATCATAAATTTCTTTAGCTATTTGTTCAGCCAATTTAACAGGAACAGCATTACCTATTTGCTTATAAACGACATTTAAGCTCCCCACAAATTGATAATCCATTGGAAAAGTTTGAAGCATAGCACACTCTCTTGCACTTAATCTTCTTTCCTTATTAACATGAATTTCAGGACCTGTCGCTGTAATAGTATCACTTGGCCTATCCCAATTAGTAATTCTTAATGACTGTTCAAATTTTATTTCTTTTTCGACCATTGTAGTGACCTTTTCATCATATTTATCATCAAACCCTAGTAGTTTTTTTAACTCCCACCAATCTGATGGTTTTGGGATACTACCTGAATTGTTATCTTTTCTAAACCAATGTCCAGCAGTATATTTATATCCAAAATGATCGTCTACTTTTTTTGTAGTATATCCTGCTTTATCACGCCATTTTTTTAAATAATCACATATTGCAGATTGTTTTACTTTATATTTTCTACCCCAAAACTTATCATATACATTAGTTGCAGCCATATGATTATATATTATTGTACCATCTTCTAGTGTTATAGGATTATCACTAAGTCTAACATCACTTAAAAATCCTATTGTTTGTTCAACAGTTACTGGCGCTTTCAATCCCTTTTTAGTTTCATATGTTTTGCTATCAACCCAATGAGTCGGTTTCGGATATGGATTGTTTACCCCAATTCTATTTCCTATTATGACTACCCTCTCTCTAGCTTGAGGGACACCATATTCTGCAGCATTTAACAACCTTGCGTCCACTTCATAACCCAAAGATCTAAAATCTTTTTTTATCATTTCAATTACTTTACCCTTTTTCATAGACAGAATCCCCTTAACATTTTCTGCCACAAAAAATTTCGGTTTTTTATCTCGTATAACACGTAACATCTCTTTATATAAAAAGTTTCTTTCATCTTTCATACTTCTTTTAGTGTTGGCAACAGAAAAGCCTTGACAAGGGAACCCACCGATTACTAAATCTATTTCATCAGGCATTTCACTACTATCAATTTGGGTAATATCTCCATACACAATTCGATCATCAACATTTTTCTTATATGATTCTACTGCTTCTTTAAAAAAATCATTTGCCCAAACAATATCGAATCCAGCATTTATAAAACCTAAATCCATGCCACCAGCACCTGAAAACAATGAAATTACTCTATATTTTTTCTTATTACTCATTATTTATCACCCACTACTATTCAAGTATAACAATAATTACTTTAAATTGCAATACTTGCAATTAAATTTATTATATAATTTTTTTTTACAATTTGCAATAGTGGCGAACTGATTTTACAATAAATCATAATAAAAACTTTTTTAATTCTTCATAAATTATTTTATTATCCACAAAATATTTTAAAATTTCATCATCTATTATCACACCTAAATCTGTAAATTTAATATATTTTTTATAACTAACATTATTTAAAGCTCTAGCAAGATAAATAGAAAAACCTTCTTTAATTAGTTCAATTTCAAATAAATCATTTGATTTATATTTTATTAAATTATATAATTTTTCATCAATAATTGTATTATCAATCTCATTTATTGCTTCAATAAACGGTATTAACTTATAGGAAATAAAATCTTCTTCTACTTTCACTTTTATAACACATATATTATATAACTTCTTTACATTATGATTATTAATTATCCATAATCTCTTTAATCTAATAGGTCGCCCTAATTTATCAACCCTAAGAAAGCTATAACCTGAATTACATATAACTAATTTTTCATCAATTAATTCCGCACATATCTCTCCACGTTTACCAACATAAATTAATTCTCCATCTGATTTTTGATTATAATATCTTGTCATTCTTAAAGCCTTCTCTTTAACTGTTTTTCCTTCAATAATCCATTGCATTAATAAAGAATAAAAATTTCTTGCCGTATTATTAGATAAACGAGAAATAGATATATCATCTGATTTTTCCAATTTAAAAATAGTATTTATTGCAGATAACAAATCATTAAGATTACTTATTCTTTTTCCATAAAATCTTGATATTCTATCATCCAATAATTCTTTTTGTTGTTCGTTTAATACAATATTATTTAATAAACATTTATTTAATATATCACTACAACTTGACGTTATATCCTCATTAAAAACCGATTTAACGTCAATATTATCATCGATTAACTTAATTTGTTCCAAACTAGAAATATATTCTGAACTTTTATCCTCTTTTGAATATGCAATTAAATATTCATTATCTATCTCATCTTTATGATAAATACCATAACAAGGATCTATTATTTTATTCCTTATTTTTTGTTTCTTGTAATCTGATTGACAATTAAAATGTGTTTCGCAAATAATTTTTTCTAAATTGCCTGTCTTTACAATTTCATTAATTCTATTAATTCTTCCTCTTAAATTTATAAAGTCTTGTGGTTTCATCATTCCTACACCTATATTGTAATCATATATAAATAATGCATCGCTAGGTGTATTTACTCCTTCTAGGACACTAGAATTTGTAAATAAGTATTTTATATCTTCATTATTTCTATACACATCTAACAAAAACGACTTAATTATATCTGGCATTTCACCATGAATATAAATTATTCCTTTTTGTATAATGTCCACTATGTAATAATCTTCACCAATAAAATCTATTAAATCAGTGCAGTCTATATTAATTTTTAAATCTATATTTTCAGAAAATCTTAACGCTATACGTTCAACATCTTTTGGCGAATTTAAAAAAACTATATTTTTGGATTTTGAATTTCTTAATATATATTCGTCAAAATTCAAATAATTAGTATCTAATATATAATCACTGGTCATTCTGTTTGTGTTTGGAATATAAATTTCTTTGCAGTTATTATGAAAAAAATAATAATGATAACATTTCATATCCCTAATACCATTTACCAACTGTAATTCTTTTTTATGTACCCCCTTAATTTTAACAGAGCTAGGCTCATATAATACAGGTGAATAATATTTAATACAACAATTAAATTTTATTTTTAATAGAAAAATAATTTGAGATAATTTATAACTGCGTTCGCCTTTTCCTAAAAGCTTATGAGCTTCATCTATAAATAAATCTGTTATATTTTCAAATTTATTTTTTTTTATTAATTCAAAACACCTTTCTTGAGTCAATATATAAATATTTTTATAATTATTACTTCTTTTTATTTCATGATGAGTTATCAACTTTACATTTATTTTTTCTTTCTTGGCCAACACAGACAAATCCTGTTTCACCTGTGTTAATAAAGCCGTAAGCGGAACTATTATTATGCAGTCACCTTTAGATTTTAGTGAACTTTCTAACATTAAATCTGTTTTCCCAAAAGATGTTGGTGCAATAATTGAATAATCATTGTTTGTTTCTATCATTCTATAAATAATTTTTTGACCAGATGTAAGTATTTTATCATTATATTTATTATTTTCTATGTAGTAATTAGCAATAAAATTTTCTATTTCTTTGTCAGTACTAACTCCTATTTTAATATATATTATGTTTAATATAGGAGAATAACCAAATATAATTGAAAACTCTATTAATGGATTATAATCTTTAAATTTTAAAGTATAATTTATTATAATACTATAAGCAAAATTTAAACTCAATTCATCTTTTTTCTTTATTAACAAATAGAAAGCATAATTTAATAATCCTTCTATTTTAGATACATCACCTCTTAAAAAGTCTATATAATCTTTAACAAATTGCACATTTAAAGGTTTAATTTCAATCATTATAATCACCATACTTCATCAAAATATAATTATATAAAACATTATAATCATAGTTTCTTATGCACATAATAAATAATTTTTGACCAGGCACATTTTTGTCTTTTAATCTTTCTGCATATTCTTTTAAATAATCTACGTTAAATTCGTTGTTACTACATATTATCATTGTACCTAAGATTTTGTTATAATTTGTTTGTTTAGTTTTTGACAATAATTTATATATATTAGTATCATTTAATTCATCTTGTGTTAGTTGATTATGTACATAGCCTTTGGTTTTTTCCCATCTATTTATATCTTCATCATTAACCTCTTGTTCAATTTGATTAGCAGCAACTATCAATTTTGTACGATTATCTTTATCTAAATCCGTACCTTTTTCTTTTGATTTCACTTCCGTTATCCAAATTTCATTCTGAGAATAATAGCAACCATCAAATCCCTTAAAAAAGCCCTGATATGTGTCACTATAACCTATTGTTGGACAACAAGAAAGAAATTTAAAAGACACTTCTTCTAATCTCATAAAACAATGAAATAGAAATTCTCCAATTATTCCTACCTTTGCAGTAGATGTCTTGTTTTTTTTCAAAATATATTTTGCAGCGTCTTTTATAGTATCCCCAATAGTATCAGTCGTTTCTCTCTCAGCTATCATTTTACCCTTAATTATTTCTAAAAAATTATCATCAATAAATTTTTTTAGATTGTCATCATATTCATCAATATAAACAAAGCAAGCCTCAATATTCAATTCTAAATCCAATAATTTATACTTCATACAACCACTTCCATACTACAAAAAAATAAACAGTATCCATCTTAAAAAGATTAAATACTGCTTATCTTATATAATAATTATACCATATATTTCCATATTTCTTATATTTTTGCTAACATTTTATAGTTAAAACTTAGTTTTTGTATCCTTTTTCTACATTTTTTCAATTTTAATATCTTAATACCCAATCATTTCTTTGCAGTAACAACTGAACTCTGCACCACCAGCATTAATATGATTTGATATAAGTATTACATCTGATCTATTACCGAATGCATTCATTATTCTATTTATTCTTTCTTTTCTGTCTAGTGTTTCATCTGTTGTTCTTGTTATTTTTACTGGGACTCCTAATTCGTTTAGTCTATTATATATATAAAGAGCTGCTTCTAATGTGAAGTCTTTTTCTTGGAGACCGTTTGCTACTGCTCCTGGGTCGACGCCACCGTGTCCAGCGTCTATAACTATTTTATAATTCATTAAAATCACCTAGATTATTTTATGCTATTTGGGTGGGTTTTGTTATATATAAATAAAAACTACTTTTTTTAGTGGTTTCATTTTTTAATACATATGTTATATCACAATTTGAATAATATATCATTAGTTTTATATAATTTACTTGTATTATTGGATTGTTTTAATATATAATATTATTATAGGAAGTGGTAATGTGATTGGAATTGTAGATGCCTTTATAATTGGTATTATTTTAATATTTGGTGTTGGTGGTTTAAAAAATGGCTTTTTTAAACAGACTGTTATTACGATAGGTACAATATTATTATTTGTTGTTTCTTATTATCTTAAGGATTTTGTAGCGGATTTTTTAAGTTATAATTTGCCATTTTTTGATTTTGGTGGAGATATGATGGGGCTTGTTTCTCTTAATATAATAATGTATCAACTTATTGGGTTTATTTTAGTGTTTGTAGTGTTATCTGTAATATTTGGAATAATTGTTAAGATTACTGGTATATTTGAAAAGATTTTGAAGTTTACTATTATACTTGGTATTCCTTCGAAGATATTAGGTTTTTTACTTGGACTTGTTGAAGGGTATGTTGTAGTATTTATTGCACTTTTCTTTTTACATCAACCAATAGTGGATGTTAAAGTGCTTGGGGAATCTAAGTTTATGAATCCTATTTTATCTTCTTCACCAGTTTTATCTAATGTTGTATCTGATACTAATGATGTAATTAGTGAGGTTTATGTTTTAGTGGATGATTATTTAAAGGATAAGGATGTTCATAAGTTTAATGTTAAGTCTATTGATACAATGTTAAAGTATAAAGTTATTGATGTAGATTATATTGATAAGTTAATAGAGAAAGATAAGATTAATATACCTGGTATTACTATGGTTGTTGATAAATATCGTTAAGGAGGAATATTATGTTAAAGTATTTAGAAAATGAAAGTTTTAATGAAATTATTAATCAAGATAAGGTTTTAGTGGATTTTTATGCTGAATGGTGTGGTCCATGTAAGATGCTTACTCCTGTTTTAGAAAGGCTTGGAGAGTCTTTTGAAATAGTTAAGGTTGATGTTGATAAGCATTTTGATCTTGCTAAGGAATATGGTATTATGTCTGTTCCTACTTTGTTTATTTTTAAGAATGGTAAGGTTGTTAAGCAAATGATTGGTTTTATGGGGTATGATGAATTAAAAGATGAATTAGAAAGGGCTTAGGTCCTTTTTTGATTACTTTGTTTTATTTTTCTTGAAGTTTTAATTTGTTTATTGTATAATTTTATTAAGATATTGAGGGATGTTTATGAGAAAGATATTTACAAGTATTGATATTGGCACTAATGAGATAAAGGTCGTTACTGTTGAAGAGTTTAACGATAGGTTTAATGTGCTTGCAAGTTCTTCGGTTAAATCAACTGGTGTTAAGCAAGGTTTAATAGTGGATGCTAATTTGGTTAGTTCTTCTATTAAGAAGGCTATTAAAGATAATGAGAGTAAGCTTGGTGTTAAGATTGAAGAGACTATTGCTATTGTTCCTTCGAATAATATGGAAATATGTATGAGGCATGGAAAAGTAAATGTTCATGATGATATGATTACTGGTGATGTAATTTTTGATTGTATGGAAAATGCTTTAAAAGAAGAAAAAGTTGCAGGTATGGAGGTTACTAATGTTTCACCAATAGAGTTTAGGATTGATGAGTCTAAGAAGGTTAAGAATCCTTTGGGGCTTTCTGGTAAGTGTTTAGAGTCTAAGAATATAGTTTGTTATGTTCCTAAGAAGAATGTTTATTCTGTTATTAGTATTATAGAGAGTTTAAATATTAAAGTAGTTGATATAGTTATTTCTTCGATTGGTGATTATTATTCTGTTAAGAATAAAGAATTGGATGAAAGAGTTGGTGCTATTGTAAATATTGGAGAGGATAAGAGTGTTGTTTCAATATTTAATAAGGGTGTAATAATGAGTGAGAATATTATACCGATTGGTTCTAGTATGATTGATAAGGAGCTTATATTTAATTATAAGATTGAAGATAGTGAAGCTATTAAGATTAAGAATACTTTTGCAGTTGCTAGTAGGAAGTATGCTGATGGAGAGGAAACTTATGAGTTTGTTAATAGAGTGGGTAATGAAGTGTCTATTAATCAGTATCAATTAGCAGAATTAGTGGAGACAAAGTTAGTGGAAATGTTAAAAAGTATAAAAAATGAGATAAATAACTTAACAAAACGTGAAATTAATTATATAATAGTAACTGGGGGAATTACTTCTATGTTGGGATTTAGTTCCTTAGTTGAAGAATTGTATGGTAGACATAGTAGTGTTTTATCACTTTCTGTTATTGGAATTAGAAATAATAAGTATTCTACTGTATATGGTTCTGTTAAGTATTTTAATGAAAAACTTAATTTAAGAGAAAAAGATTATACGATGTTTAGTGAAGAAAAGATAAATGAATTGACACAAGTACGTAGAAAAATAGGGGCAGGTAGTGTGTTAGGTAAAATATTTAAAATATTTGATTAAGGAGATGATGTTATGTTTGATATGTCGATGGTTGACCAATTAGCAAAAATAAAAGTAGTAGGAGTCGGTGGTGGCGGTGGTAATGCTATTAACCGAATGATTGAAGCAGGAGTTCGTGGGGTTGAGTTTATTGTTGTTAATACTGATGCTCAAGTTTTAAATGCATCAAAAGCAGATATTAAGATTCAATTAGGTCATGGACTTGGTGCTGGGGCTAAACCAGAAATAGGTAAGGAAACTGCAATTAAAGCTAAAAAGGAAATAGAAGAAGCATTAAAGGGTGCTGATATGGTATTTATTACTTGTGGTATGGGTGGAGGAACTGGTACAGGTGCTGCTCCAGTTATTGCTGAAATATCACAAAACTTAGGTGCTTTAACAGTTGCTATTGTTACACGTCCTTTCTCTTTTGAGGGTAAAAGAAGAATGGATAATGCTTTAGCAGGAATAGAAGAATTAAAGAAGAGTGTTGATACTTTAATAGTTATTCCTAATGATAGATTAAGGGAAATTATAGATAAATCTACTTCAATGCTTGATGCATTTAAAGAAGTTGATAATGTACTTCTTCGTGGTGTACAATCTATTTCAGACTTAATTGCAGTAGTAGGGTTAGTTAACCTAGATTTTGCAGATATTAGATCTGTTATGGAAAAATCTGGTAATGCTATTATTGGTATAGGTATTGGTATGGGTGAAGATAGAGCTATTGAGGCTGCTAAGCAAGCTGTGTCATCTCCTCTTTTGGAAACATCTATTCATGGAGCAACTGATGCTATTATAAATATTACTGGTGGTGCTAATTTAACATTATTTGAAGCAGAACAAGCTGCTGAGGTGGTACGTGCTGCTGCTAATACGGATATTAATGCTATATTTGGTTCTGTTATTAATGAGAACTTAACTGATGAGGTTATTGTTACTGTAATTGCTACAGGTTTTGATAAGAAGTCAAATAAACAACCTTTATATAATCAAATTAATCAAACTAATAAAAGATCTGAGAATAGATATGATTTAGATGATGATGAAGATAGTTCTTCAAGTAGTTTTGAACCTACTGAGATAGAAATACCTACATTTATGCATAAAAACTTTTAGTTATTAAGAACCTCTTTTTAGAGGTTCTTTACTTTTTACTAATATTATGTTATACTAAAGCAGTTTTATGGGGGAGTATTATGTTAGTATTAAGTGAAAAAAATAATAAATTAGTTGTATCTTTTGATGGGCTTGAAGATTGTTATATTTTAGATAAATATGATGAGGAGTATTTAAATTGTTTGTATGCTTCTTATAAGGAAAAAATTTATGATTTAAATAATTCATTTCTTTCTTGTTATGTAAGTGAGAACGATCATATTTTTATAGATATAGATGCAATTGATAATTTTGATTTATTAAAGGAATTTATTAATATGATTAAAAATATAGATATTGTTATTAAAGCTAGTAATACTGAAAAAGTTTTTAATTTTATATCTTCATTGAATGAAAATGAGGTAAGTAATGTTTATATAAATTATCAATTTAGTTCTGAGAATGCAAGTGTTAAGGACTATAAGAATATGATATCTAAATTACATGATCTTGTTCACACCATAAAAAGTCTTAATCTTTCAGAGCTTGAAACTGTAATGGTGGTTTATGATATAGTAAAAGCTAATGAGTATAAGAAGAAGTCTTTTGATGATCCTTCTCTTACTAGAGCAGTGCATAATGTAGTGCTTGGTGATGGTTGTGTTTGTGCAGGTTTTAGTAATTATTTTAATTTTTTATTAAATGAGCTTGGTATAAAGAGTTATCCTGTTATTTTAGATCATGATAATAGAATTACTAGACATCAAAGAAGTATTATGTATGTAAATGATAAGAAATATGGAGTAGAGGGTATATATATGTTTGATCCTACTTATGATTGTAAAAAAGATGATAATTTTGTTAATAATTATGATTATTTTTTACAAAGTGTTTCTTACTTTAAAAAATGCTTTGGAGATGAGTATATTGATGCTAGTGGTTTAGGTAATCATGATGTTTATACTTTGCTTGATACTAGTAATAAAGATTTAGATGATATGGAATTGATTGATTATGGTAATATTAATAAAACTATTTCTTTTTTAAATAGAATGTGTGGTAAGAAGAATGATTATTCTAGCATGTTTGATTTAGAAAAGAATAAGAAATGTGTTAATAAATATAAGAGATTATTATCTAGAGAAGTTAATTTTAATAAATTTATGAATTTATTATTTAATGTTAAACAAGTTGAAGAAGAAATTGGTATGATTGATGGATATAGTACTGATGAAGTTTTTAATACTGTTTTTAGAAGGTATAAGAATATGTATGCTAGACTTAAAGATGCAAAGAAATTATTGATATTCGTATTACAATTTGGTAGTGATGATTTCTTGTTTGATGAAGAAATTGATAAAAAAATTAAGGAAATAAAGTAAAGTACTTTATTTTTTTTTTATTTATTGATATAATCAATATGTATAGTATAGAGTGCTAGGGAGTGATACTTGTGAATAAGAGTATGAATAAAGAACAAGTTATTAAGATGGTGCCTGCTTTATTAGTTTTATTTATTTTAATAGCAGTAGGTACATATGCTTTTGATAAAGTGGATTTATTAGGGGTACAAAATCTAGGAATAGTAAATAATCAAGAGACTTCTTTAAGATTAGTTGAAGGAGATAAAGATATTTCTATTAGTGGTACTCCGATGAGTGATGCTGATGGTAAAGCTCAAACTACTTATTATGATTTTACAGTAGAAGGGACTTCAAATGTTGCGATGGATTTAAAATATTATATATATTTGAGTCCTAAAACAGGTGGGAATAGTGTTGATTCTAAGTATGTTAAATTGTATTTAACTAAAGTAGAAAATAATAATGAGACAGTAGTAGTTAATCCTAGTAGTATTAGTAGTTTAGATTTTTTTGGGGATGATAAGTTAGTTCTTAATAATACTTTTAATTTTACTAGTAATGTAAAGACTACAAAGACTAGTACTTATAGACTTAGAGCATGGTTATCACAAGATGCAGTATTACAAGAAGAAACTAATCCAATTGTTGATAAAACTGATGATGGTGTAAATATATCTGGTATGTCTGGTGGATATCAATTTAATATTGGTGTTACTACTGATTTAGTAAAACCTGCGCTTACTTTTGCTAAATCCAAAGTGGGAACAGATGGATTAGAATTAGTAACACATGAGATAGATAATACATTACAAGTAGACAGTAAGTTTGCAACTGAATATAGATATCGTGGAGGAGACTCAGTAGTAAAGAACTATGTAACGTTTAACAATGAAACATGGAGAATAATAGGAATAATACCAACTGGGGATACAGATGGTAATGTAGAAAGTAGATTTAAGATAATAAAAGATGAATCGATAGGAAATATGAAATGGAATGAAACATACGATACAACAACTCATTCATATAACAATTGGGTAATAGGAACATTAAACACATATTTAAATAACGATTATTATAATACATTAAGTAGTGATGCAAAAAACATGATTGGAACAGCAAAATATTATCTTGGGGGATATGATTGGACCGATGACACATTCACCTCAGATATAATGTGGCAATACGAAAGAAAAAAAGCAAATGATGCTTCAGGAACATATTATTATGGGATAAATCCAATAATGCAAAATAATGCAAGTAAAAAAATAGCATTAATGTATGCAAGTGATTATGGATATGCAGCATCAAAAGAATGTTCAAAAGGATTGTTTTATTACAATGAAGATTATAATTGTATAACATCAAATAATTGGTTAGATAAATCACAAGAGGAATGGTTAATTCCGCAGTATTCAGATAATTCCCTCAACGCTTTCTTTGTGGGCTCGAGTGGCTATGTCAATAACGTCAACGTCACCGACCGCGAGTTTGGCGCGCACCCAGTCCTAAGTCTTTCATCTAACGTAAAGATTTCAGGTGGAGAAGGGACTTCTCAAAAACCGTATATGCTTAGTATCAGTTGAGTAACATGAGCGAGCCTGCAAGGTAAAATCTTGCGGCGAGCAGTAGAAAATTAGTTATAGAGTCTAGCAAAGCTTTTTGCTTTGCTAGATGTATATAATTATTTTAATAAGATATATTTTTATATAAAGTATATTTTATTAAAATATATTATATTTAATATTTTATTATATAAAGAGGTGCTTATTTATGAATTTTTTTAATAAGTTTGATAAGTTGAAAGTAAAATATAAGGATAATCCTGGTGTTAAAATTAGTTTCTTATTGGGTATTATTTCTATATTATTTATATTTGTCGGAGGATCTTATGCTTTTATATTTAAAAGTGTTTATACTCAGTCTATTAATACTATTAGTGCAGGTAGTTTAGTAATAACATTAGAAAATACTACTCCTGTTATTAGTGTTAATAATGCTATTCCTACTCCGGATGATGTGGCTCTTAGTGATAGTACTACTTATGATTTTACATTAAAGAATACTGGTAGTATTAATGCTAAATATAAGTTATCACTTATTAATAGTTGTACTGTTGGTAGTTCTTATACAGTAGGAGATTCTTCAGTTAGTGCTGATGTTTGTATTCCTTCTCAATATGTTAAAGCAGGTATAAGTAAAGATGGAGAAGATTTTAAAGTTGTAAAAGTTGATAGTGATGGTAATATAATACTTGATTCTGGTTTATTAGAAAGATCTGCTAGTAGTTCTTATAAATTGAAATTATGGTTAGATTATGATACTCCGAATAGTTATAATGTAAAAGATAAAAATACTATAATGAGTTATAAAATACAATTATATAGTGAACAAACTACTGAAGGTAATCTAGATACAAGTGGAGCAAATGAACCGGCATTAACGAGTAATATGATTCCTGTATATTATGATAGTACTAGTGATAGTTGGAAGAAAGCTGATAGTAATAATGCTAAAGAGGCTAATAAGTGGTATGATTATGATAATAAGATGTGGGCTAATGCTGTAACAGTTACAAGTACCAATAGAGATACATATCTAAATGCAAGTGTTGGAACAACTATACCAATGGATGCAATTAATACAATGTGGGTATGGATACCTAGATATACATATACAATGCTTAATACTTGTGCTAATATAAAAAATCCGACTGAATCTGCTAATCCTAAATGTTATGAGTATGTGTATAAAGATGAGTATCATGATGATTTAGTTAATGATCTGGTTAGTAATGGCTGGGTTTCTGATGAAACCGAGGCTGAAGAAGTTATAACAGCGTGGAAGAATGGAGAAGTAGATGGTTATATTGGTGAAACATTTGAAGGCTTTGCGGATCCAGATAATGGATATACTGAATTAACATTTGATAAATCCTTTATCAGTACAAATGTTGGTGAACAGTCATTTGATATTAAGTTTGAAAGTGGTACTCAAAGTACTGGTACAATAAAATGTGTTGATAATGTTACTGGAACATCAAGTACAAGTGAAACATGTACTGATACAACAAATGAAGGATTAAAAGCAGGAACAAGTACATATACACATCCAGCATTCTGGTGGGATAAAAATGATAACAATGTAAGAGAATCTGGTGAAGAATTAACAGGAATCTGGGTAGGCAAGTTTGAAATATCAAGTGGACAAATAATAAAACCAAATATAACTTCATTAAGAAACAAAACAGTGAGTCAATTATATACAGGTATATATAATATGAGAAATAGTGGCAATGCTTTTGGATTTAAAACAACTGATGAAACCCATATGATGAAGAATATGGAATGGGGAGCAGTAGCGTATTTATCACATAGTAAATATGGAATAAATAAAGAAGTAGCAATAAATAGTGCGAATACATTGACAACAGGATGTGGCCCACAAAGTGAAGGATCAACAAGTAGTGGCGATACATGTAATTCATATACAACAACATTAGGACAAAGTGCATCAACAACAGGAACTGTATATGGAGTATATGACATGAGTGGTGGAGCATTTGAATATGTGATGGGTAATATGGTAAACTCATCAGGAGCATTCTACTTATCAAGTTCAGGCTTTAGTAGCACTCCTAATGCAAAGTATTATGATAAATATAGTTATGGAACAAGTGATACAGAATATACAAGAGGAAAACTAGGAGATGCAACAAAAGAAATGGCGCCAGTATCTTCATCTAATACTTCATGGTATTCAGATTACGCCCACTTTCCTTCCGGTTCCAGCCCTTGGTTCTTCCGTGGTGGGTACTATAGCAATGGTGCTAACGCCGGCGCGTTCCACTTCTACCGCAGCCTTGGTTCTGCCAGCAGTAACTACTCGTCTCGCGCTGTGCTTGGCGTTCTGGACTGACGAAGTCAGTGGCTCCTTTGGGACAGATGAAGGACAAATTGTTATTTGAAATAATAATTGATTACTGTGACCAAACAACGTTGGTGTCAGTTCGGGCTCTTTAATACCCGTACTGACCCAGTTCGTAGAACTGGCACAGCATAAAATATAATGGATAAAAATAAAGATTATTTGATTACTATTCCTTTAAATTTTCTTTTTTAAGAAAATTTAAAGGTGGTTAATTTTTTGAAATCTATCATTTTGTAACTCATCGTGTTAATTAATATTTTAGATACTAAAAAACAAGTTATAAATATATCAAAGTTAATCTTTTGATATATTTTTCTTTTATTATTATATCTTTTAGTATATAATACTGCTTGAGATGATTACTTTTATCTTAGTAAATGAATTAAAAAATGGGATTAAGAAATATGATAAGAAAGAATTAGAATTTATTATAGTATCTTTATACAAATGTATACCTAAAAAAGTTAAAGAAGAATATGATATAGATTCTTATATTAAAAATATTGATATTAATAAGAAAACTGATGTTGTAAAAAAAGAAATACCTTTTGATGAAATATATAATGAAATTATATATTTCATCGAATGTATTGATTTAGGTTATTATTGTAGTCCTAATAGAGTTATTGCTAAAAAAATAGAAGTACTTGGAGATTTAAAGTTAAAAGGTTTTATAAGGAATTAAATAAGATAAGTCCTGATAGTGAAAATGGTAGTATTGCTACTTCTTTACTTATTGAATTGTTTAAAAGACTTAGTCGTGGTACTTCTATATTGTTATTTACTAATTTGAATACATTTGGTGCTAGTGGAATAGAACAATGTGATTATTATGATGTTCTTATTAAAAGAATTACTTTTAATGGTCTTACTAAAGAATCTTTAAAAGAATCTGTTGATTTAATTTCTGTTGATAAAGATCCTAATGGTTATTCTTTATTTAATGCTTTTATTAATAATTTAAAAACTATTG
>ERZ857629.2570-NODE-2570-length-16929-cov-25.316108_pt1 | contig 16929 bp, 34 predicted proteins | sample MGYA00519700_ERZ857629 | MGnify/ENA primary metagenome ERZ857629 (study PRJEB31778, sample SAMEA3449351) | human gut metagenome | biome: human gut; feature: human-associated habitat; material: faeces | place: United Kingdom | collected 2010/2012 ...
CCCCGACTGCCCGGTTAAATATATTATATTGTCAAGGTGCCCGCCCCGGTGCAGAGCACCAGGGCGGTTTACTTTATTCAACTTCAATAATGTCTGCTTGATATCGGGAGCTTCTGTATCATTCAGAAGGATTGCCCTTGGTATTACGGTACTAGGGGCAATTTTATATTTAAAAATCTAATTTACTTCCTTTGGATCTATTACATCTCCAACATAATGTTTGTAAATTTTCAACAGATGTGATACCACCTTTTGAAATCGGAATAATATGATCGACTTCAAGTAATAGGTTTGGTTCATTTTTTTGTGAAGCACCACATTTCTGACAGGTATATCCATCACGTTCCAAAATACTTTTTCTTAAATTACTTGTCATTAAAGCTCTTTGGCCAGCAGCACTTTTTTTGAATTTTACTAATTCTGACAGATAAACCACAAACCGGTTTAAATTATCAAGGTTGAAAACGACATCACATTGTGTTGCGGCATTACCACCAGAACTTGTGTATTTGAATATGTACTTTGGAAAATAAATTGTGCTTAAATCAATAGGTTCGAAACCGAGTTTTTTCTCTAAATTTTTTTTGTCAAATGTTTTAATCAAAAATGGGATTTCGGAACTAATTCCATTGATAATGTTGTTTTTTTCATTTACCAATAAGTTTTTACCATTTTCAGCAGCTTCAAAATTATTCAGCATATTTTCAAATTGTGCAAGGTTTTCCTCGGTGCTCTTAATATTAAAATATTTGCATACATATTTAAAGGGTTGCTTTCGAGCTGAATCGCAAACGTTTCTTGAACAGTTACAAATATTTGGTGCAAACACCTGTTTTTTCAATTCCGGACGCTTGTAATTGTAATTACTTGCATCCTGATAAGATGCTTTTCCATAATCTAGCTGATCTATTCCTATGTGGGTTCTTTTTAACTCATAAATATGATCATTAAGGTCATTGCAGTCTTTTGTATATTTTTCAATTTTGTTTTTCAATTCAATAAATGAATTGCTTCTATAGTATATTAATTTATACAAAAACCAAGCTAAGATTAATAAGATAATAATGACTAATAATGGCATAACAAAAATCCTCCTATTTTTCAAAAAGTTTTTAATCGAAGCTCTATAAGAGCCTGTTCATATCCAAGCAACCTGGAAAGCTGCTCGGTAGTAGTTTGTCGGTTCTCAAAAATGATTTCATCCGGGATCAGAAGCTCTGCTGCAAATGTGTTTGCTTCAATTTCTAATTTTGATGTGAGCATGAGAGTTTTATTCCGGATAAAATAACAATTTTCTTTTCGATGCATGATAGCATGTCCAAGCTCGTGAGCCATGACAAGGCGCATCTCATTTTCTTCTAAATCCTCATTCAGAAAGATGCATTTGTGGTTCTTAAGAAACATATAGCATCCAGCTTGGCGTCCAAGCTCACCGATTTGGACTTCTACATTCAGACACGCTGCAAGTTTGTATGGATTTCGTGTATTGAATTTTCTTACATAATAATTTACTAACTGCTTTATGTCTTTTCTCAATTATGTAGCACCTACTTTTTATTCTTATTAGGATTGTACTTCTCTTTATTAATAGGTTTCAATCTGTGCATCATTAACTCGATCTGACCGAGTAGCAACTCTGCGTCTTCTGCAGGGATTGGTTCTCCATCGTAAGAGAGAGGACCATCTGTACCATTCATTAATTTTTGTCGAATGTTTTCCATGTCTTTTGCAATGTCACGTTCATCCTTGGGCGTCAGTGAGTTGCTACTTAAGTCTCCGGCGCTATTTCCAGTCATTATGTAGTCGGTGGTTGTGTGCAAGAAGTCAGCAAGTTTTGCCACTTTATCCATGCTAGGCTTATTTTTGTCAATTTTACATAATGAACCTCTTGCGAATCCTAATGTCGCCTCTGTTCCGGTTACAGTCACACCATTTTCTTTGCATAATTGTTTAATACGGTCATAAATCAACATAATAATGCTCCTAAAAAAAGTTGAAAAAAATACGCAAAAAGCATTGACATATTGAAAATATTACGCATAATAAAAGTACAAGTTGAAAAAAATACGTAAACAATATGTGTTCTTTCTGTAGTTGGTTTGTGGTTATTCTGATTATAGAATATTTTACGCATATCGTCAACACGTTTGCGTATTTTTTTCGGCAAAATTATCGAAAGGAGTAGGAGCGTGTCAATTTATCAAAAAGTAAAGGTAGCATGTGCGGAAGTTGGCATTTCTGTTTATGCGTTAGAAATGGAAGTTGGACTTCCGCGTAGCAGTATTTGCAAATGGGATAAAAGCATTCCTGCAGTGGATAAGGTGGGAAAAGTTGCAAAGCGATTAAAGAAACCCATTGAATACTTCTTAGAAGATACCACAACATCTGTCCCACAAAACGGACAGTAGGAAGGAGGAAGATCATGGAATATAAGGCAGTAAGAGAAATATTGATTTCCAATATCAGAGAAATCATTAGAGATAAATGCCTTAAGCAAAGCGCAGTAGCAAAGAAAGCTGGATTTACACCGAATCAGTTTAGTTCCATGTTGTACGAAAGAAAAATCATTTTGGCAGAGTATATTCCGAGCATTGCCTGTGCCCTGGGAGTACCAGTAAACGAGTTGTACAAGAAAGGAGAGGAGTAATCAATGAGCAAGGTAGATGAGTTGATAGATGAACTGTCAGATTATATTAAAAAGCGCATTGCCGAGGGCAACAATATGGAAAATGAGATTGCCGAAAACACAAAGGCTCTCGCAGAGTTGGTATCCGCAAGAGCCAGTCTGAACTAAGAATTGCCATTTAATTCTACTAACTTGTTGTAGATTTCCTGCATGAAATCAGCAACATTTTTACCACCTTCGGCAGAAATGGAAATGTTGGTATTGGATAATCTGGCAATAGTAATATCTTTTGTCATTTCAATAAGATATTTATTGATTCTTGGATCCATTGAAAGCCCTCCCTTCTATAAATATAAACGAATGAACAAATGTTCCTTTTATATTATAGAAAACAAATGTTCGCAAGTCAATGAAAAAATACAATATATAGAGAGAAAATAATTTTAAATATCAATATATTGTGAAAAACATAACAAAAATTATGGAAATAGAAAGAGGTGATCAGGTGAAGGGAAGCGATATTAAAGTATATCTGGTAAAAAATGGACTTAAACAGTCGCATATTGCTAAGAAAGCAGGAATACCAGAACCAATTTTTTGCATGATGCTGAATGATAAAAGAAGAATTGAAGTAAATGAGTACATGCGGATTTGCGATGCGCTTGGGGTTCCGTTAGAGCAGTTCAAGCCACGTATGCCGGACAAAAAAATAGAAGGGAGGAATTAAAATGGCAAAGCAGTGCTTAGTCTGCGGGAAGAATACAGGGATAAAAGAAAAAGATAATTTCTGTCCTAACTGTGGAGCAAAATTACCCGAGAATGTAAAGCCAGCAACTTATGTCACAGAGAGAGTAGTTAATATAAGCGATTTGGAAAAGTACATTGAACAGGCACATTTGTCCACGTTCTCCATAATTCATGGAATTAGAGCAGGTGAAATTACTAGCGTCCTTGAGATAGCAGACTGTCTAGAGAAAATGGATAAATTTTTAGAAAAGGCTTATAACTTTGAGTTTTGTGTGGAGAGAAGAACTACCATAAGTCATTAAGTGAAATCGTATCTGGAAAAGCGGATGAAAAATCACAATGTCCACCCTGGTATGTGCATCGAATATATTTATTTTCTTCACTTTGCTCATCAACAGGAAGTTGGCTGTTTTCTATGATAGGGCATGTTGCGTAACTGAATTTAGCTTCGTAGGGATTTAACTGATTACGAGTAAGCACATATTTTCCGGTTAAAGTTATCGTTTCGTTAAAACAAGGACAGGTAAATGCTTTTCCAATGGTAGTGTATGTAGGCATTATTTAAACAACCTTTCTTGCCCAATTTGGGTAGGAAAATATTAACATAGGCGAAAGAAAAATTCAAGTAATCGAAACGCAGAGTAGAGAAGATTACCACAAAACGGACAGTAGGAAGGAGGAAGAAGTGATTACTTGTAGCACAGCTAGTTATATCAATCAGAAAAATGTGGAAGTTATGCTAAGCATCCCCCAAGATTTGTGGGAGGTTATTGAGAAGTCAGAGGAGTGGAGAAGAATCCTGTGTGCGGAAGATTTGACAATACCGCCCGCTAAGGAGAGTTCGCTCCAGAGCATTGCTGAATCATTGAAACGTATTGCAGAACATTTAGACAGGCAGGAAACCACCATTCAAATCAACGATGAGGAGGTAATAGGTAACTATAAAACCTGTGAACTGGTGGAGGAGTTAAAAACGCGTGAGGGCGTAGAAACACATTGGGCAGAACCCTATGAGGATAAAAACATTCAGGTAAATGGTCCCGCCCTGGTGCTTGTGGTTATTGATTAACCGATTCTGGTATCGCCATATCGTCCTTTGATATAGGCATGAAAATATTTACCATGAGACGATGCGCCCATTAAGCCAGTGTAAACACTGGGAGGAACATTGTAATAAGCATAGAGTCCTCCAGAATGAAAGCGAATATGCATGGTAGTACCTTCATAACCAACACTGGCTATATCAGAAGAACTAACAGGAATCATATTCATGTAAAAATTCCCCCTTTCTTTTACTCGGCTGGTGCAACAGCCTGTACATAAATTATAGAGAACAGGGAGAGGAAACACAAGCAGGAAGGAGCGGTAGCGATGGAATATCCGAAGCCAGTGATGCGGATGTCGGAACTCAAAAAGATGGGGTTCCCAGAAGAATATCTCCTGCGAGCCTACCGAACCCGGGGACAGGCCTTTGCCTTTAAGGTTCACCCGGAAAAATCCAACAGCCCCATCATGTTCGACACTGCTGGATTCAACAAGTGGCACCTCAAAAATACTGGTGTAAGGAGGTGAGAACGATGTTGGAACAGAGACAGATCATTCCAATCCAGAGAGCACCGGATGTAGTTGCCCTGGCATTGGAGAAAATAGGAATCCTGGAATTCACGGATTCCGGTATCAGAGTAAAAGAAAAAGTAGGTTCCCCAGCCGACCAAAGCGATGAACCTACTTAAATCACAAAATAGCTACGCTATCTTTGGCTCTATGGTAGCACAGCAGAAAGGAAAATGTCAAATGGATAATGGAATGTCGTAGATGTGGCTGCCTGTGCGACCCAGGGGACATTATCGGCGGTCTTTGTGACGACTGCCGGGAGCAGGATGCCCAGGAGGAGCGCAAGAGCAGTGAAACAGGAAAAATGATAAATTGCTCTTTTGAGCAAATGACCTTGAATTTTGATAAACAGGAGGAAACAGGATTGAGAATTGTTAAATTAAAAATCAGAAATTTGTTTGGAATTAGCGAATACAGTGCTGGTGGTGAGAGCGTGGAACTCTTCGGGACAAATGGTGTGGGCAAATCATCTGTGATTGATGCCATTAAGTATGCACTTACCAACAAGTCTGACCGGAAATACATTGTTAGAAACGGAGAGACAGAGGGCGAAGTGCTGATTGAGACTGATACCGGTCTTAGAATCAACCGTAAAGTGAGAACAAATCAGGCAGCTTATAAGAGTGTAAAAAATAATGGGGTTGAGGTTGGAAGCCCGGAAGCCTTTTTGAAGGATATTTTTACAGAACTGCAGCTTAACCCGATTGAATTTATGAGCATGACGGAGAAACAGCAGAACGCCATCATTCTGGATATGATCGAATACCCGTGGGATATGAACAAAATTAGAGAGTGGTTTGGAGAGATCCCGGCATGGGTTTCATATGATCAGAATATTCTCTGTGTTCTCAATGATATTCAGAGCGAAAATGGAGAGTATTTCCGAAAAAGAACGGATATTAACCGTGATATCCGCAATAAGAAAGCCTTTGTAGAGGAAATTGGTGCAACCATTCCCACAGGTTACAACCTGGAAAAATGTGAGAACGCAAGTACCGGGGAAATCTACCAGAAGATTGAACGTATCCGTAAGGAGAACGAAGAAATTCAGAAAGCAAAGTCTCTGCTGGATGAAAGGGACAGTAAGGTTAGAAAGTTTGAGGCCGACAGGGAGATCAAGCGAGCAGCACTTACAACAGAGTTTGGTAACCGGAAAGTTCAAATCGATAAAGATATTCTGCAGTTACAGGAATAGGTAAAAGCATTACAGGCAGAGAAAGACGGGCTGGAAGAAAGACTGGCAGACAAGCTGTCCCTGGCAGAGCAGGAGTATAAAGCTAATGTTGCCAGGTATGATGCTGAAGTTGATACCTACAAGGAGTACCGCGATAAAGAAGTGGTGGATGTGACTGATCTGATTGCACAGGCGAATGAAATCGAATCAATGAAATCTCACATCAATGAATATAAACGGATGCTTAGCCTGGAGGAAGATATTGAGAATCTGACAGAGGAATCCCAGGAACTCACCAATAAGATTGAGAAAGCACGTTCTCTGCCGGGAGAAATCCTTGCGAACTGTAAAATCCCTATTGCGGGTCTTACCGTCAAAGATGGCACACCTCTGATTAACGGACTTCCGATTTCCAACTTATCTGATGGGGAGAAGCTGGATCTGTGCATTGATGTGGCAATTCAGAATCCCAAAGGCTTACAGATTATCCTCATTGATGGTGTTGAGAGATTGTCTACGGAGTGGAAGAACCGCCTGTATCAGAAGTGCAGGGAAAAAGGCTTACAGTTTATCGCAACCAGAACTACGGATAGTGAAGAAATGTCCGTGGTGGAATTATAGGAGGATGAGTATGGAGAATACAGAATTTGCAGTAGGCAATGGGGCAGTTCCTGCAGAAGCAAGAAGTGGCAGTAACCAGATGATGATTAGTCGGCAGACACAGGAAGTACAGGCGGCTATGGTTATTGCTAAGAAATTTCCCAGAGATGAATACGAGTCTACCGAGAAGATTCGGCGAACTTGTCAAAGGTCTACATTGGCAGAACAGGCAATTTATTCCTATCCACGCGGTGGGCAGAATGTAGCGGGTCCGTCTGTCAGGCTTGCGGAAGCTCTTGCACAGTGTTGGGGGAACATTGATTACGGCATCATTGAACTGGAACAGAAGGTCGGTGTGTCTGAGATGATGGCTTACGCATGGGATTTGGAAACAAATACCCGTGTTACAAAGATATTCAGTGTGGAACATAAGAGAGATTTAAAAAAAGGTTCTTATGTATTGACAGATAGTAGAGATATTTATGAGGCAACAGCAAATTTTGGTGCCAGACGTATGCGTGCGTGCATTCTTGGAGTAATCCCCGGTGATGTTGTAGATATGGCGGTAAATGAGTGTAGGGAAACTCAGAAAAAAAGCTACGGTGAATTGCCCAGTCAGGAAAAAATTAACAAAATTGAAAAGCTGTTTAAAAAGGATTTCGGAGTAACCAAAAAGCAACTTGAAACATATGCGGGACGTGGAATGGCCTCGTTTGGAGCAGAAGAGATTACCGATCTCTGGGGCGTATATACCGCTTTAAAAAATGGACAAGCCAAGGCAGCAGATTACTTTGAACCGGAAAAAAGGGAAACTACAGACGAACCTTTACAGAATGTGCCTGATAATGTCAAACAGGAAGCGGAGGAAGTATTTCAATGATATTAACAGCAGAAAATTACTATTCACAGGAAGCAGACAGAGAATACTTGTCTGTTTCCCAATATAAAAAGTTTGCCGGATGTCTGGGACGCCCCGGATGCGAGGCACACGCGATGGCACAGCTTAATGGAGAGTGGCAGGACAAGACCACCACAGCCCTGCTTGTCGGCTCTTATGTGGATGCCCACTTTGAAGGCACTCTTGATTTATTCAGAGCACAGCATCCGGAAATCTTTACCCAGAAAGGTGAGTTGAAGGCAGATTATAAAAGAGCAGAAGTTGTGATTAACCGAATTGAACGTGACGAGTATTTTATGGCCCATATGGCAGGAGAAAAGCAGGTAATCATGACCGGAGAACTGTTCGGAGCCAAGTGGAAAATCAAAATGGATTCTTATTTCCCGGATGTGCTGATTGTCGATTTAAAAACCATGAAATCCCTGGGAGACAGCTTTTATGTGGCAGACTTCGGAAATATGGATTTTATCCGCAACTGGGGATATGACATCCAAGGGGCTGTGTATCAGAAGATTGTAGAACTTAACACCGGCAAGAAACTCCCCTTCAAGATTGCGGCAGCATCTAAAGAGGAATACCCCGATATTGAGATTATCCAGATTGAACAGTCCTTACTGGATGCGGCAATGGAGGAAGTGAAACAGAATGTTCCAAAGATTTTGGCACTGAAACGCGGGCAATATGCACCGGTACGCTGTGAAAGACGGGATTGTGATTACTGCAAGCATACAAAGGTGCTGACACACTCCATCTGGTCTGATGAATTGTTGGTGAACTTATGAGAGATTCCATCATCGTAGATATGAAATACGCCGGATATGATCTGATAGACGGGACACCAAATGCAGAACGCCATCACTGCTTAATGGGACCAGACAGGGAGAAAGCGGACGAGGATGGGCTGTGGGTGCCATTGACAAAGGAGCATCACACGGCTGGAAAGATAAGCGCACACCAGTGTAAGGAGATGAGGGTGTTGCTCCAGATGCTGGCACAGGCTTGCTGGGAGCGTGACCGATGCGCGGAAGGGATGAGTAAAGAGGATGCAAGAGAGTCATTCAGAAAAAGATATTTTAAATCGTTCCTGTAACGTGTTTACCATCCGAGGAGCGTTTTGCGGAGATAAGTGTTTTCCCTCTTTGAATCAGTACATAGCTGAATTAGGAAGAAATCCCCGGTGCGGTGCCAAGTATAAAAAGCAGTATGTCATGATAGCCACAAACGCCATACGGCGTGATATGGGGCGATTTAAAACGGACAAGCCTGTTATATTGCATTATACCTTTGCAGAGCCGAGAAAAGGCGCTAGGCGTGATTTCGGAAACATATTTGCGCTGGCAGATAAGTTTATCGAGGACGCGCTTAGAGATTGCAGGGTAATACCGGATGATAGCCCCAGATATGTTAGAAATTTCACTCACGAATTTGTCTATACGGACGGGGATCCTTACATCCGTGTGGAAATAGAGGAAGTGATGGGTTGAAACACCCTGGGGAACCTAAAAGAAACTGTTTATGCAATAGTATCACAACTTAATCAAAAGCCAATATTGCCTACATAGCCTGTCAGAGCCCCCACTCTGATGGGCGGAAAGGAGGAGCATGGAACGATTTGCAGTATACACGCCGAAAACAACACCAACGCCACCGACGGTTACCATTATAGATTTGATTCCCACAGGACGCGATAATGCAATCTCACGGGACTATCTGGTCACTCTCTGTGTCCAGAACGGATTAGTTGATGAGAACAAGAGTCCAGAGTCCAAGGATAGAGCGATGCGCCGGCTGCTGGAACGGGCACGCTTAGATTACACCATTCTGAATTTGTCGGATGGAGAGGGCTATTATAGACCATCTAAGGATGATTTGCAGGACTTACAGAAATACATTCGGCAGGAGGAGAGCCGAGCGAAAGCAACATTTCGCAATATCTCCAACGCCAAAGCGTTATATGAGGACTACAAGCGAGGGAGACTGACAGAATGAATTATCTTGCTGAATTGAAAGCGTTCTATGATAGGCTCGAACTAAATCCGCTACCCTCACCCGCCATTGCCTTATGGCATGCGCTTATGTCCATAGCAAATAAAACGGGTTGGCAGCAAGAGTTTACGGTAGCCGTATCAGTCCTGGTGCTGAAATCGGGATTGAACGCACAAGCAATTAAAAGGGCAAGGAACCGTCTGGAACAGGATGGGTATATTACATGGAGGTCTAGGGGAGGAAATCAGTCAGCAATCTATCATCTGAATAGTCTTGTGGTACAAAATGATTCAAAAAATGTACCACAGTGTGAACCACAAAGCGACCCACAGACCGACCCGCAGAGCGTACCACAGTGTGAACCACAAAGTGTACCCATTAATAAACATAAACTAAACAAAACAAATATACCCCCTATATCCCACGCGGAGACATTTGAGGAATATTGGTCTGCCTACCCGAAAAAAGGTAACCGGTCACTGGCGGAAAAGGCATACGTTGATGTGCTGTTGTCTGGAGTCTCTGCTGATGATCTGCTTTCGGCAGCACACAACTACGCCGAAATGGTTCGGATTTTGGAAACGCAGGAGAGGTATGTTAAGAATCCAGATAGGTTTTTGAGTGATAACACGTTTTTAGAGTATCTGCCAGGAGCCTACAAAAAGCCGGAGAGAGAAAAGAAAAAGAACCAGTTCGGTGAATTTCAGCAGAATAATTATGATTTCGATGCGCTGGAACGGGAACTGTTAGGAGGATAGCAAATGTCAAAGCAAATGGTATATGCTGCAGCAATGTCCTTATACCCCATCGGCACCAGGCTACGCCGGGAGAATGATTACCCCGGAGACAGCCATGAGGTCTACGGCTACACCAACAATGCAGACGGTGCCTACATAGAGTTCCGGGACGGGAGCAGATTAAACCTGGCCAATATCGACCAGATACGGGAGGTACTGTGATGGTAGATTACGACTGGTATAAATCACGAGGGATATGCGTTCAGTGCCGGAGATACAATGCATCACCCGGGAGGGTGCGTTGCGAAGTCTGCCTAGCAATAAATGCGGAGAACTCCCGTAAACATAGGGCAAAGATGCAGAGCGTTTCACAGGCAGAGAAAAGCCGTAAGTTACGGGAAAGTCGGAAAGAACAGGGACTGTGTATCTGGTGTGGAAAACCCAGGAGCAGTTATAGTAGCGTTTTCTGCATTGATTGCAGAATTAAGAACCAACGCAAGAACAACTCCAGGAGAAATGGTGTGGCGCGGTCAGAAAGACCATTGTACGGAATGTGCTACAGGTGCGGAAAACAAATCTATCTGGGAGAGCGGCTTTGCCCGGAGTGCAGAAAGCAGAGCATCGAAAATCTACCAGAAAAGCACATCATCCAGTCATGGAAACAGGACAACAACAGAGTGTTTGCAAAAGGGAGTGCGAGATAATGTGCTATCTGGCACAGAAAGAATAGAAAGGAGCCGAACCTCCGGCCGGGGTAACGATATATCGGGTTCCTTTGAGAGAAAATGATAGGTTTTGAGTATAAAGGACAGGCTGCCTATGTTACGAGATTGGATGATTTTCGTGAGTACATGGAGCCGGAAATTTATGAGGCTGTCCAAAAAGCCTTTGAAAATGGGTTTGATGGCAGACTACGGCAGGAATATGAGGAACTACAGGAGGACTATAAAGACCTGCAAAGAGAATATGACCAGCTTGAATGTGAAGTAGGGGACATTGAGGAGGTTCAAGAAGAACTGGATGAGTGCGAGGAGGAGAGAGATGCCCTACAGGAAAAGTATGACACAATAACCAATCGCATCAAGGCTCTCGTAAATCAGTATTATCAACGCTACATAGAGCCGGAGGATATTATTCCGGAACTGGAAAGGGTAATGTGACAATTTAAAGCGTGATTTGCTTAAAATCCTATTGGTTGATGAAATTGTTGCCTAAAACACAACATAAACAAATTTGGAGAGTGTTAAGGTAAATAACAAGAAGATGGAGGAATTGAATAATGAACGAAATTGAAGTATTTAAAAATAGCGAGTTTGGAGAAATCCGAACAGTCGTAGTAAATGATGAACCGATGTTTTGCCTTAGTGATATTTGCAAAGCATTGGAACTGACACAACCATCAAAAGTAAAGGAAAGACTGAGTGAAAAGGGTGTGAATACTATTCCTACCCTTACCGCAAGAGGAACACAGAACCTGTTATACATAAATGAATCTAATCTGTATAAGACAATCTTTCAGAGCCGTAAAGATAATGCAGAGAAATTTACCGATTGGGTCACCACAGATGTTCTCCCATCTATTCGCAAAAACGGTGGATACATCACGGGACAGGAAACTTTATCTGATGAGGAATTGCTTTCCAAGGCACTGATGGTTGCACAAAAGAAGATAGTTGAAAAGAATGAGTTGCTTGCGATGCAGGACTCCAGGATACAGGAGATGCGACCAAAAGAGATTTTCGCAGATGCAGTGGCAACCAGCCACACATCAATTCTCATTGGAGATTTGGCAAAGCTGTTAAAACAAAATGGTGTAGATATTGGACAGAAAAGATTGTTTGCCTGGATGCGTGATAATGGCTATTTAATCAAACGGCAGGGTTCTGACTGGAATATGCCTACCCAGCGGAGCATGGAACTGGGATTGTTCGAGGTAAAGGAAAGCACAACCAATAACCCAGACGGTTCAGTGCGAATCAATAAAACTACTAAAGTTACAGGGAAGGGACAGCAATATTTTATCAATAAGTTTCTGGGAGAGGTAGCATGATATCCTAGTAAGGATATGAAAAGCCCTTACCTAGTCGGTAGGGGCTTTTTCGTGAGCAATAGGAGTGATTCTTTTGGGTAGATTTGCTATATTTTGTTTACGCATAGCCATTAACTCCTGCTGAATCATCAATAAGAATGATTGAGAAAAAAAATCATGGTCATCGCAATAACCGATGCCTAGTTTTTTATCAAATAATCCTAATTCTGAGATATGTTTATAACAATCTTCATCCTGAAAGGTATCGTCATCATAGAAATAGTCTAATTCCAAAAATAAATAGTGGGCTATATTTTCAAACACATTGCCAAATAAGACTTGGTTTAATGCAGAAAGATAGATGGAGGCAGTAGCAGGAGTTGAGTCAAAAGCATCTTCAGGTTCACGAGTAGCATTGGATTGATAACCAGCCAGTATATCTATTGAACGCAATGTAAGCCCAGTTTTTTCTGCAATAGCTCTAGCTTCTATATTTTTTGTGCGTATGTCTGTATATCCAATAAGGTAATCTATAGTAACATCAAAATAGCTTGCCATTTTTATGAGCATGGCAATGTTGGGTTCATTTTTTTCCTGTTCATATGCAGCCAAAGTTGTTTTGGCAATGCCGAGCAGAGATGCAAATTCACTTTGAGTCAAATTTTTTTCGGAACGTAATTCTTTTATGCGTTGACCAATCATGATGTATTCCTCCTTGTATATATAATAACTCACATTGCAAAAAAAGTACATAAAAAGTGTAAAATACTATTGACAGTACATAAAACATATAGTAACATGTGAAAGTACACAAAAAATGTATTGAAAGGAGAAAGGAAAATGAAAAGAGCAACGATAGTTCTGGAAGATAGTGTGCATAAAGCAGCCAAGATAAAGGCTGTAATGCAGGACAAATCTTTCATCCAGTATGTAGCAGACCTGGTGGAACAGGATGTGCAAAAAGATTTAAAAACAAAAAAAGAGCAAACACGGTAACTTTGGCGAGTGGCGTGATTGCTCAAAACAAGAACCCCGTAAACGGAATCTCTTTGTTCATAATAAGAGATTCTAGCCTAAAAATCAAGGAGAATTTTAAGATTATGAATCAGATTGAACAGACATTATACAGCAGAGAAGTAGCAGAAATGGTGGGTAAAGACCACAATAAATTATTGCGAGATATTAGAGAATATATCGTGCAATTAGATGAGTCCAAAATTGGACACACCGATTTTTTCACAGAATCAGAATATGTGGACAAGGCAAACAGAAAGAAACCCTGCTACCAGGTAACAAAGAAAGGCTGTGAATTTATCGCTCATAAACTTACGGGAGTTAAGGGAACAGAATTCACAGCACGTTACATTAACCGCTTTCATGATATGGAAGAACAAATCCATAAGCCTAAATCAGCCCTGGAAATGTTACAACTCCAGAGTCAGGCAATATTTGAAGTAAACGAAAAGGTAGATACTGTAAGGCAGGAACTTGATGATTTTAAACAGGACATGCCACTTTTGGCAGTGGAGTGCGATAGAATTACATCGGCGGTAAGCAAGAGAGGAATTGATTCACTGGGAGGAAAAGGGAGCAACGCCTATAAGAATAACTCCATACGAGGTAAGGTGTATAGAGACATACACCGAGAACTGAAACGCCAGTTTGGTGTCACTACATATAAAGCAATCAAGAGGAATCAGTGTGACCTTGCTGTGTCTATAGTGGAGGAGTACGAACTTCCCCTTATCCTGCAGGAGCAGATTAGAGACTGTAATGCACAGATAAGCATGGAGGTAGAGTGATGGGCAACGATGAAGTGATGCAAATGATGATTGACCTGGTAGAGATGCCAGAGAAAAACTTTAATGACTGCCAGGAATATGTCAAAAACATAGATGCCTCCGACAAGACAAAAGCATTTTTTGAGGAAATGATGCGGGTGGCACTGGTAAAACGGGAAAAACTGAAAATGGTATAAGGAGAGCAAGGGCATGGAGCGCGAAGAAATAATTAAAATTATGGAAAATGAGGCGGATAATCAGCCGATGGCAAGTAAAAGAACACAGGCTGCCTATTCTGCATTGGATGATGCTTTGAATGAATATGTAAATGCAATTCAAGAGGATGCGTTTTATTTTGGATATATGACGGCAATGAAACAATGCGGAAAGGCGGGGATGGCAGTATGACAGAAAAAGAATTTTGTATATCCATTATCCCGGAATTAGCAAGACTGATTGTACTCTTTAAAGATGTTACACCGGAAGAAAAAGAGGAAATCAAACAGGAAACATTAAATAACTGCAAGGATAGACCACAGGCACTTAAAATTATGGAAAAGTGCTGGATGGTCATAGACACACAGTTACAGGAGATGCACGCAGTCTGAATGGCAGTAACACAAAGTATAGAGGGCTTAGAAATAGGCTCTCTTTTCGTTTGAATATGGGAAAGAATTGTCGAATATTGTCGATGAATCAAAGTACAGAAGAAATTGAACATGGATGGTTTGAATGGTATAATTCATTCATTAACTGATGAAGGAGTAATGAGAAATGTGTCATATTGTGGAAAACTTATTAGTTGGAATAGTTGGGGGCTTAGCAAGTAGTGTAATTGTTACACAGATTTACAGGAATGTTGACAAGAAGAGAGATAGATTTGAGTATATAAATGAGTTGACAGAGTATGCTTACGAATTTTACAATCATTTATTTTATGCAGGAACAGTAGAAATAAGTGATGAATACATTATACGTTTAGCTGATTTTATTGTGAAGAATACATTGCCACGTAAAAAGAAATGGGTAAGGCTAACAAGAGTTGAGAATATGATATGTAATGATTTTGCTAATTTCTGCAAAGAATCATGTATTAAAATATTGGCATGTAAACTAGATATTCAGCGCATTGAAAAAGGCGAAGATGAATATATAAATGAGGTTGAGCAGTCTAAGATAGTTATTTCTAATACTATGCATTTAGAATCCCAATATTATTGGGAAAAATTAATGGAAATAAGAAAAAAATATATTGATTAGTTTATATCAAGTGTCAACCAAAGAACCGGTATGCGGAGAAAATCCATGTACCGGCTCTTTTACTTTTCTGGGCAGTCTTTGGGTGCAAAAGAAAAGGTTTGCAGAAAGCTACTAATCTGCTAATATTGATATATTGGGAGAAAAGAGAACATGGAAGTACATAGCGTAGGGAAAATCAACCGAGAGATTTATAAGTGCATAACCGAAGAAATAAGAACGGATGAGGTTATAATAACAGACGAAAGAATAGAGCACATTCGTGAACGCCGAGGAGAAGAATTCTATGACAGATATAGCAGCCTATTTGAAGAAATTCTCAGCACTCCAGATTATATTTTTAAAGAAAAAAGAGAGCATACCGCATTAGTTTGCAAAAGAATTATTGAAGATGGGAAGTATGTCAATCTAGTCCTAAGAATTGCGATAGAAACAGACAGTCCAGAGTACAAGAATTCTATTATTACGGCGATAGGAGAAAGCGAAAAACGATTTGCCCAACGTTTAAGAAATAACGCGGTACTTTACAAAAATGAATAAACGTGTTATTATCATCATATAATAATTGTGCTTTACCCGGATAGTTGTATGAGGTGGTAGATTTCGTAGCGACCACACGCCGATGGTACGACAGGGGAAACCCGAGAGATGCAGGAGCGGCTACGCCTGCCATATAATTATCCGGTTTTGCAATAAAAGTTTTATAGTATTTGAAGTAAAAGTTATTAACCATCACAGTTTGTGGTGGATTTTTTATGCCCGATTATTGAAACAAAACATCAGTTCTGATATAATATTCTCATGAAGGAGTGAGTGGGTTGCCCAAGGAATATTATTGGTTGCAATGCCCTAGGTGTGGAAATCCTAAAATGCAGGTTGTTAGGAATGACACTGTACTGATTAACTTCCCAGGATATTGCAGAAAATGTAAAGCTGAATCAATCGTAACAATAGAGCCTAAGCGCCAAATAGTTAATTCTTAATCGAATTGCTATGTGGCGCTTTTTTAGTATTGAGGAGGAAATGAGGAATGGGATGTGTTAAGGCAGGGAAAGAAAATGTAGGAGTGTGCCAGGATGAGGTTTATAGAGCTTGCCTGGGTGTAGACAGTTTTATAGCAAAAGAACTGGCAGAGAGCATAGTGGTAGGGACAAGCTATGACATGCTGGAGGCTCACTACGGCATCCTCCCAATCAGCAGGAGAAGTTTCTACCGGCGGCGTAGCACCGTGCAACGACTCATGCGCCAGAGAGGGATGCGATACATAGAAGAAAGGAACGGACAGTTGAGAATGGTTTTCCACGGGAACCGCTTGATATAGGGACTGGAAAGGAGAGGGATAACAAACCTCTCTTTTTTAATTCCCGTAAGTTGGCACAAATCCTCTGCCTGTCTGCTTTACAATAATAGTATGAAAGGAATGCTATGTATAAATCACAGAGAAATTATGAAAATGCACAGAGAGCAATTTATAACGGAA
>ERZ857629.2572-NODE-2572-length-16914-cov-3.168397_pt1 | contig 16914 bp, 15 predicted proteins | sample MGYA00519700_ERZ857629 | MGnify/ENA primary metagenome ERZ857629 (study PRJEB31778, sample SAMEA3449351) | human gut metagenome | biome: human gut; feature: human-associated habitat; material: faeces | place: United Kingdom | collected 2010/2012 ...
ACGCTTTTTCGTTGGGATGCACGCCTTCATTGGATTTGTAAACACTTTTCCTCAAATCGGTATGAGTCAATTCATTAACATTATAAATTTCAAAACCTGATTTTTTCAAATCCGCCCATTCCACATGCTCGATGTAAATATTTTTGATATTTTCTTCTCCCGACGGGTAAAGAAGTATCACGAATTTTGCGTTCGGATAGTGTTTTTCAAGGCATTTTTTTGATTTTATAAAATATTCTTTTACCAGTTCAAAATTTTTCTCTCTGTTTTGTTCATAAGAATATTTTTCAAAAAAGTATTTTTGGATTTTATTGTAAATATAAAAAGAATGAAGGTATTTTAAAACAGAATTTTTCTTTTTCAAATCACCACGAAAACGGGCATATTCTATATGCTCGACATTATCATTGCAATTACACGGCTGATAAAGCCTTCTCACGTGGTCATCAATAAAAGTATAAATCACAAATTCAGGCTCACTAAATTGCGAAAAATGATTTTCTTCCTCTAAAAAATAAAGCATGTGCTGAATGCCTCTTGAAGACATCGAAAAATTATAAACAGTCCGCTTTGTCCTGTCTGAAAGGATTTTGCCGAAGGATTTTTCGAACGGAAGAAGATACCCATACGAGTATGAACCGCCATATAAAACTATGGATTTTTTACCCAAATACTGCATGCCCGCAGGCTTTCTGATATATTTTTTATCCCTAAACAGGTAAAAAAGATGTTTTTCATACGGAACATACATTCTGAAAGGATGAGAGGCATCTATTTTTTTATCTTTCAAAAGAAAAACCGCATTAATTGCCAAAAAGACCAAAAGCAATGTGATAACATTTATAATTAATATTCCAAATGCTTTTTTCATATCAAAACTTTTGCATTAACCCGAAAACAGATTCTCTGAGTTCTGAATAATTCATCTCCAAAACCTTTGCTCTTGCAATGAAAACAACCGATATAACGTCGTTGAAATTTTTAGCATACTCACTTTTTAAATATTCTAAATAAATCGCCCGAAGTCTTCTCTTTATTTTGTTTCTCTTGACGGCACGTTTGTGGATTTTTTTGCTCACCACAAAACCTGCTTTTGTAGGAATAGACTCGTCTGACTTTTGTCTGCCCTTGTAAATAGTCAAAAAATCAGAACTTTTGCAGTTTTTCAAACGAAAAGTCGCCGTGAATGCCGTATTTTTTCTTAATCTGTACTTTTTCTTCAACATAATAATTAAACATTAAACAAAAGGCTGTCAAACCGACAGCCTTTTTGAAAATTAAGCTCTTTCCTTAGCAGTAATTGCAATTTTATGACGACCTTTTGCACGTCTTCTGTTGAGAACTTCTCTACCACCGTCGGTTGCCATTCTTGCTCTGAAACCGCTTACGTTTTGTCTTTTTCTTTTTGTTCCTTCAAGCGTACGTTTCATTTTATTTCTCCTTGAAAATTCTTTTCTTAGTTATATTATGATAAACAAGACAAGAAGTATTGTCAATCAGAAAAATTTAAAGGTAAATTATTATGAATTACAAAATCGGTTTTATTGGTGCAGGAAAAATGGCAACAGCAATAATAAAAGGTATTATTGACTCAAATTTCTGCGAAAACAAAAATATTTTCGTTTCGGACAAAAACGAAGACGCTCTTTCCACGATGAAGCAAAATCTTGGAATTACCCCGCTTAACAGCAATTGCGAAGTTACAAAAACCGCCGACATTCTCTTTTTTGCGGTTAAACCCTTTGTTTTGAAAGATGTTTTATCAGAAATTCAATCATCTTTGAACGAAAAGCAACTTTTAGTATCAATAGCGGCAGGCATTCCCACAAAAACGATTGAAGAATACACAAAGACTTTGCCCGTTATCAGAGTAATGCCAAACACTCCTGCCTTTGTAAAAGCAGGTATGAGTGCCGTTTGCAAAGGAAAATATGCGACAGACGAGCATTCTGATTTAATTTGCCAAATTTTCAACTCATTAGGAAAAGCAGTAAAAGAAGACGAAAAAAATATTGACATCATCACCGCAATAAGCGGTTCAGGCCCTGCTTATTTTTACTATTTCATAAATGAATTTGCAAAAGCAGGCGAAAAATTCGGGCTCAAAAAAGAAACCGCTATTACCCTTGCCGCCCAAACCGCACTCGGTTCAGCCAAAATGGCAATGGAAACAGGCGTTTCTCTCGAACAACTTATCATTAACGTAACAACTCCCGGCGGCTGTACAGAAGTCGGCAACAACATTTTAGCAGAATACAAAACAGACGAAATTATTGAAAAAGTCGTCAAAGGCACTATGGACAAAGCCATTGCTCTCGGTAAATAAAACCATTAATCAATAGTAAAATCTTTGAGTGCGGTATCGTCAGTATCTTCTTTCATCGCAGTTTCCAAAAGAATATACGTCATATACGCACCCAAGGCTACTGCTTTGGGGTCAAGTTCCGTGTTATTTGCAGCCTCAATAATTGCAGAATTTATCTCAGGATTTTCTTCCTTGATATAATGAATCATTTTCTTTCTCCAAGCATGAACGTCTTGGAATATTTCTGCAAAAACTAATGACGATTGTTCTTCTGTAATAATGGGTAACACGGGTATATATCCAATCTTAAATATACTTATAATATACGGGCGGAAAAATTTTTTGAAAAAATTTTTCCGCCTCTTTTATCTTATTTTATTCTTCGCTTCCTTCTTCGGGAACTGCTTCTGTTCTAATTGAAGCATTTTTTGAAGCCTTTATATATTTGCTCTTATGCTTTTCAACCTGACGAAGCAATTTGTCTGCCAACAAGTCTATTGCTGCATACATCGTTTCTGCCGTTTCTTCCAATTTAATCGAACCGGAAGTCATCTTGCAAATTACTTCTGCCGTATGGCTTTCACTTACCGACGGATTTTTAATTACACTCAAAACAACTTCTATGAGTTGTATTTGGTCATAGTGATTTAAAACCTTTCCGATTTTTTCCTTTGTGTACGCTTTGATTGCGTCTGTGATTTCAATGTTACGTCCGTTTACGATAATTCGCATAAAGTTTTAGCCTCCTACATGATAACTTTTTGATTATAAAACATATTTTCCAATAATGAAAGTATGTAACTTTATTTTGTTAAGCAATTTATGAAAATCTTAATCTTTTTTCAAAAAAAACTAATTCATTTTCGGGAATACTCTTAATTCCCCGTTGTCCATTCTCCATTTGAACCAGCCTGTTTTATAGACTGTTCCCGTATCCACAACCGTTACAAGCATCCAATTTCCTCTTATCATTCTTAAAGCAATGTATTCGGGATATGTAAATGTATCGATGACTTGTGCTTCTTCCGAGTCTTGGGAATAAAGTTTAAACGAAGATAAAGGCACATCTCTCATCAACTTTAAGCCGTTTTTCTTTCCGTATTTGTAAACAAACTCTTTCCACGTCAAGAAGTTTGATTTGCTCGGAAGTTTGACCCAGCCGGTTTCTTTTCCGTTTTGGTTGTAATATATCTTCATCCAGCCGTTTTCGGGATATTCATAAACCGTCGTATAAAATTCATTTTTGGTTGGAATATTTACCACGTACGGATTTACTGTTTTTCTTTTTTCCCTGACTATCGCAGATTTTTTTGCGCTCGGCAAAATAAAGTGATAGATTTTTCTTGCATTTGCATCAGGTTTGTCGAAAACATAAAAATCACTTTCGACTTTATAAAGTCCGATACCGTAATGGCGGATACTTTTGGACGAAGTCGGCACTTTGTCTGCAAATGCCGTCAACACAGTCGTTGAAAACACTATTAACAGTAATAATACTTTTTTTAGCATTTTTTATTCTCCAATTGAAGGAACTGTCTTTCTTAATTTAATTTCTTCTTCAATTTTTTCTGCAAAATCTTCTACCGTCAAAACGCCTGCATTACCTTTTGCTCTGACCCTTAATGCAATTTTGCCCGCTTCTGTTTCTTTATCACCTACAACGGCTACATATGGAATTTTCTTATCTTGAAGTGCTTCTCTGATTTTATATTGCATACTTTCCGAACGGTCGTCCAAGTGAACTCTTATGCCTTTCTCTCTGAGTTGTTTATAAACTTTTTCGGCATAATCATTGTGTCTTTCCGCAATAGGAACGATGCAAACCTGTGTTGGTGCAAGCCATGTCGGGAACGCACCTGCATAGTGTTCTATCAAAATTCCGTGAAATCTTTCCATTGAGCCGAATACTACTCTGTGAAGCATAACAGGTGTTTTAAGTTGTCCGTCTTTGTCTTGATATTTGATATCAAATCTTTCCGGTAAGTTGAAATCAAGTTGAATAGTTGCACACTGCCAAGTTCTGCCGATAGCATCTTTAACCTTGAAGTCGATTTTAGGACCGTAAAATGCACCATCACCTTCATTGATGTCATATTTCATTCCACGTTTATCCATTGCTTCTTTCAATCCTGATTCTGCAAGTTCCCAATTTTCGAGTTTACCTACATAACTTTCAGGTCTTGTTGAAAGTTCAACTTCAAAACTCATGTTAAATATCTTCATCGTATCTGCTACAAAATCAATGATAGCGTTGATTTCATCAACCAATTGTTCAGGTGTACAGAAAATGTGCGCATCATCTTGCGTAAAGCCTTGAACACGTGTCAATCCCGATAAAGCACCTGATTTTTCTTTTCTGTAAACAGTTCCGAGTTCTGCCATTCTCAAAGGCAAAGAACGATATGAATGTCTGTTTGCTTGATAAATTAAAATATGGAACGGACAGTTCATCGGTTTTACAATGTATTGATCTTCATCTTCATTTTCTTTTTGGATAAAGAACATGTTTTCTCTGTAATGGTCGATATGTCCTGAAAGTTCCCACAATTTAGACTTTGCGATTTGAGGAGTGTTAACGATTACATAGCCTCTTTTTCTGTGTTCTGTTCTCCAATAATTTTCAATTTCTTCACGAACAACAGCCAAGTTAGGGTGCCAAAGAACCAAACCGCCGCCGATTTCTTCTCTTACAGAGAATAAATCCAATTGTGTGCCGAGTTTTCTGTGATCACGTTTTTGCGCTTCTTCCATCATGTGAAGATATTCCGCCAAGTCTTCTTTGTTCCAAAAAGCAGTTGCATAAATTCTTTGGAGCATTTTGTTATTTTCGTTTCCTCTCCAATAAGCGCCGGCAACCTTCAACAATTTAATTGCATTTCCTTTGATATAAGAAGTATTCGGAACGTGAGGACCTGCACAAAGGTCGTTGAACAAAACATTTCCGTCTTTATCCTTTGTCAAATACAAAGTCGGATTATCGTTTCTGTGTTCTTCAAGAAGTTCAGCCTTGTAGATTTCACCTTGTGCTTTAAATTCGTCTATTTGCTTTTGAACATCAGGAATTTGATATTTTTCAAATACTAAATTCTGTTTAAGAATACATTTAATTTCATCTTCAATTTTCACCAAATCATCTTCCGTAAAAGAGTGTTCCGTATCAAAATCGTAATAAAATCCGTTGTCAACGGCAGGACCTATTGCCAATTTTGTTTCGGGAAACAATTTTTGTACGGCTTGAGCCATAATGTGCGATGCCGAGTGTCTTAGTATGTGTAAATTTTCTGCATTCTTTTCCATATCTTTTCCTTTGAACAAATTTTACATTCTCGTACTGTTATAACACTCAAATAATTATAATTCAATTATTTTGAGTTTTTTTTGAAAAAGTGTATCAACTTCTTATTATTTATAAAAAAGTATTTCTTTAAAGAAAAGATATATGCTATAATCAATACACTTATCAATGTGTAGAAAAGGTATTTTATGAAAAGAAACGGTTTCACTTTGGCAGAAATGCTTATTACAATTGCAGTAATAGGTTTTATTGCTGTTCTTACAATTCCGATTTTAACAAGAGTTAAACAAGACAGAGATATTGTTGCAAGGGTTGAAGTTGCACGCTCGGTTTTGGCACAAGCGACTCAAATGGCTGAATCTCAGTCGGGAAACCTCGAACAATGGGATTTGACAAATATGGACGAAAAAGAAATTTTCGACACTTATTACAAACCGACTTTAAGAGTTATCACAAATTGCTTTGCCTCAGGCAGCGACTGCTGGGTTGAAACTAGAAACTTCAAAAACGACTCTCCCGCAGAAGACGGTGCTAAATACGGCATTACGGGCAACAAGAAAAATTCATTGGTTTTACAGGACGGATTAAATGTTACAATGACAAAAGTCGCATCTGTTGATGACAAACTCGGCGTTTACAGTTCTTTGCCCACATCTCTCGTGTTCATGGTAGACGTTAACGGACAAAATTCTCCCAACAAAATGGGACAAGACGTTTTCGCCTTTGTTTTGACCGAAAACGGACTTCTTCCCGCCGGCACGGACAATGATTCGGGCAACTGCCAAAAGTCATCAGAACTCGGTGATGACTTCTGGGATTGCAGTGCCAGAGTTTTAAACGAAGGTAAACGCAACTACATGTAATTAATCTTCGTTCTCTCTTAATTTTTCAAGAATTGATTTTGCAAAATCCTCACTCGATTGAGGATTTTGTGCCGTTATGAGGTTTTCATCTTCTATAACATAAGAAGTAAAAGGCTTTCCGCAAGAGTAAACAGCCCCTTCTTCTTTCAGCCTGCTCTCTAACAAAAACGGCATCAAGTCCTCTGTTTTAGAAAGTTTCTCCTCTGCGTTGGAAAAGCCCGTAACGTCTTTGCCCTCAACAATGGGTCTGTTTTCCTTTGTTTTTGCGGACAAAAGAGCCGCAACACCATGACAGATTGCCGCAATTATTTTATTTTCATAAAAACAAAGCCCTATAAGTTTTGCAACGTCAATATTATCCGCCAAATCGAACATTGCCGCATGCCCGCCTGCAACCACGACGGCATCATAGAGTTCAAAATCGACATCGGAGAGTTTTTCCGTATTTTCCAAAACATCACAGACAAAATCCTTTTCGGGGTCAGGATTTTCGGGAATACTTGCGGCATCGACCATGACCATACCTCCCTCGGGGCTTGCAATTGTAATGTCATGCCCTTCTTTTTGAAGTTTCATATACGGAACGGCAAACTCATCAAGCCAAATTCCTGTTTTGTAGCCGTTTTTGGTTTCAGAAACGTTTGAAAGCACGAACAATATGTTTTTTTTCATAAAATTACTCCTTTTTAGAGTAATTTTAAAATATCTTTTGAGCAAAAAAATCACCAATCGGAGTTACCGATAAAGGCAAAAGCAAACACTAAAAAAGCCCCGAAGGGCTTCTTTAAAACTTATTAACCGAATGTTTTGAAAGATTTTTCAACGTTCTTGTCAATTACTTTTTTAACTGAATCAATTTCTGTTTGAAGTGCGTTGTGTGAAGTTTCAAGTCTTTGTAATTGAAGTTCTAATTGTTTATCTTTCTTTTCATAATAATCCATTTGAGTTTCGTATTCGTTAATAACTGCTGCATCATCAGAAGTATCAAGAACATCTTCAATCGAAACAACTGATGAGTAGTTAACTTGAACGTATTGTGCTTCACCAAATTCGTTAACAACGGTGGGATCTAATTTTTGTAAAGTCCATTCACCGGTTCTGAGTTGGTTTTCGAGGTAAGAAGAATCTAAACATCTGTCATCATAAATGCAAGATTTGTTTTCGATTTCATCTGCTTCTGCCAATTTTGCTTTGTAATTGAGTTGTGCTTGTTCCAGTTTTTCAGGATCTTGGTATTCCATTGCTGACATTTTAGTGCCTGATGCTAATGAAAATCCCATTGTATTCCAGTATTTGTTGAATTGAGTTGCGTTTAAACCTTTGATATTGTTTTGGAAAGTTCCTGCATCAACAATTTGACCGTTAGCATTCATAACTGTATCTTGTGCACCGAGGAATTTGTTGAAGTTTGAACCGTTAATTTCAGTGTAAGTGTCTTCACCTGCATCGTTCTTTGTAGGAACTCTGAAAACTTTTTCAGTTTTTGCTTCTGCTAAATCTTTCTTTGCTTGTTCTCTAAGAGCAGTTGCAGTTTTTTCGTTCGGACGAACTTCTGTACCGTATTTGTCGATTAATTGGTAGCCCAATCCTTCCGGATATTCTGCTGTGATTGTGTTGTATGTAAGTTTTGTTGAATTTACGGCAGTTGAACCATCGCCAACAGGAGTAACGAAAAGCAATTCTCTGTTGTTGATACCTTGTGTATACTTCAAGGAAATTGCTTCCATCTTATCAGCAATAGCACTTCTTGAATTGTTGATTTGTTGTGCTTCATACTCGTTATCATTTCTACGAGCGGTCAATTGTAAATATCTTGCTTGTGATGCTGAAAGTCCCATTTTTCTACTTACCTACTTACCTTACACATGTATAATCGACCAAAAACCATGTAACTTTAATACTTTGAGCAGTTTTGTTACAAAATGTTAACATGGATTTTACGAAAAATTTTCAAAAAAAAATGCTATTTCATATAGCATTTTTCAAAATTTATTTTTATTATTTTTTAAATTTTTCAATGAATTTTTGCAAACCGTTCATATTTTTTGTCAAAATTTCATTAATTTCAGATGCTTTTCGCATAATTAAATTTCTTTTTTCGGGGCTGTCCGTAAATTCAAGAGTTTTTTTCAAAACTGCCAAAGCGGATTTATAATCCTCTTGCTCGCAAAGGCAATCACAATAATCAATCGATAAATTGAAGTCTGCGGGAGCCAATCGTTTTGCAACCGAATAATCCGCTATTGCCTCTTTTGTGTTGCCCAATTTTTGAGAACATTTTGCCGCACGATATCTCAAATACGCTGATGATACATCGTATTGAGCGGCTTCCTTATAGTATTTCAAAGCATCTTTGTACTGTTTATTTTCAAAATACGCATCCGCTACAAAGATATAATATTCATTATTGTCGGGAGAAAGCGTAATTGCTTGCTTTGCAAACTCAATCGACTGATCATACAATTTGTTTGCCAAATAAATTTTTGCTTTCAAAATGTAGGCTGACGGCGTATTTATATCGTATTTCAAAATTGTTTCGATATTTTCAAGCGCTTCTGAAAATCTTTTTTGAGCAACATAAATTTCAGTCAATTTAATGTAGGCAAAAATATAATTTTCGTCCTGAGCAATTAATTCTTTTGCCAACTTTTCGGCTTCCGAATAATTTTTCGATTCAATATTGTAAGTTACAGCCTCACTTTTGTATTCCATAGAATCGGGATTATACTTCATTGCAGCATTGATTGATTCAATCGCTTTTTCCCACCAGCCCAATTTTTGAAAAACTTGTGCTCTTATGTACAGAGCATAATCATTTTTGGGTTCAAATTTCAAAACTTTTTTAAGAATTTGTTCCGCCGTAACAACATCGTTTTCGTCCGTACAAATTCTTGCCTGCAAAACCAAAGCATTTATATTGTCGGGATTTATCGCCAAAATGCTCTTAATTTTTTCTTTTGCTTTTGAAATTTGTTTTGTTTGATAATAAACCAACGCCAACGTGTAAACGTAAAACAGATTGTTAGGACTGAGTTTTACGGCATTGTAATAATTATCCTCTGCCTCTTTCAAAAATCCGTTTACGGAATAAGCCGTAGCCAAAGAGTAGTAATAAAGCGGATTTCTGGGATTTAATTTGCACGCCTTGCTGTAATTGTTAATAGCCTCATTGATATTATTCTCGGCAATACAGACTTCACCGAGCAAATAGAAGGTTTTGTGGTTTGTTTTTGCCACAGGACTTGATAAAATCGTCTTTGCAGCCTCTCTGTATTTGCCTTCTTCATAGAGAAGGTTTGCGCAACTGTAAACAATGTTGTAATCACTGTTGTCATACTGCAATGATTTTTGATAAAGTTCTCTTGCTTTGAGATTATCACCCAAAGCCAAATACGAAGATGCGGCATAGTAGTGAATTTTAGCATTTGTAGAATTTTTCACAATAGGTTTTTCATAAAATTCCACAACACCTTCAAAATCGCTTTCCAAATAAAGCAAGTTTAAAATTTCCGCAATATAAACTGAATTCAAATCTTTTTCACAAATAGAGCGAAGAAGCGGAAGTGCCTTTGTTATAAGGTTCACTTGCTTGTAAACTTTTGCTAACTTAAATTTAATACTAACGTTATCGGGATCGGACAACAGGGCTTGTTCATAATATCGGATAGCCTTGTCCGTGTTGCTCAACTCAAAGTACAACCCTGCAATTTCTGCGAGGATTTCCGAACTTTCAGGATCAATTTCCAAAGCCTTATAGAGATTTTCTATTGCTTGTTTAAAATTGCCTGCCGCTTTGTATTCAAAAGCCCTTTTAACGTATTGTGTCAAATTATTTTCAGTCATAGTTCATATTATAAAACTTATTAATCTTTTGGTAAAGAGGCTGCTGCAAACTCGTTTGTATAGAGTATAATATTTATTATTGCAAACACATTCAAAATACTAAGTCGTTCTTTGTCGTATAAACAGGTATAATATTTATTATGGCAAACAAATTCAAAATACACTCACCATATTCGATGTCGCCGACTCAGCAAAAAGCGGTCGAAGAACTTACAAACGGGTTAAATCAAGGGCTTGATGCACAGACGCTTCTCGGCATAACGGGTTCGGGAAAAACCTTCACCATTGCAAATGTCATAGAAAGAATGCAGAAGCAGACACTTGTAATTGCCCACAACAAAACTCTTGCAGGGCAACTTTACAATGAATTTAAAGAACTTTTTCCCGAAAATGCGGTAGAATATTTTATAAGTTATTACGATTATTATCAACCGGAAGCCTATATTCCGAGGACGGACACCTACATTGAAAAAACGGCTTCCATCAATGATGAAATTGACCGTTTAAGACACAACACAACCAGAAGTTTGTACGAAAGAGAAGATGTTATAGTTGTTGCTTCGGTAAGTTGTATTTACGGCTTGGGGCTGCCCGAAACTTATTTCAAAGGCGCAGCGATGCTGAAAGTCGGGGATTGTCTTGAACGGGACAGTTTACTTCATTATCTTGCAGAAGTCAGATACACCAGAAATGACGTTGAATTGCAGCGTTCTTCTTTCAGAGCGAAAGGTGATGTCGTAGAGATTATGCCGTCTTACGACACAAATGTAATCAGACTTTCGTTTTGGGGAGATGAAATTGAACAAATAATGAGAATTAACCCCTTAACGGGAGAAATTATTGAAACGCCCGATAAAATCGTTATCTTTCCTGCTGTTCACTATTTGTCGGACGATGATGACGTGGACACAACCATTTCCATGATAAGGCAGGAACTTCAATCACAGGTTGCAAAATTTGAAAGCGAAGGCAAATTAATTGAGGCTCAAAGAATTTCTCAGCGAGTTAACTACGATATCGAAATGATACGAGAAATGGGGTATTGCAACGGAATTGAAAATTATTCCAGAATTATAGAAAGAAGAAAAGAAGGCACTCCGCCCGCAACACTTTTAGACTATTTTAAGGACAATTTTTTGACCGTTATTGATGAATCACACGTAACAATTCCTCAATTGAATGCAATGTACAACGGAGATGCTTCCAGAAAAAACACCCTTGTCGAATACGGTTTCAGACTTCCGTGTGCAAAAGATAACCGCCCGTTAAAGGCACAAGAATTTTGGAAAAGTGTAAATCAAAAAATTTTCATCTCGGCAACACCGGCCGAATTTGAACGAAAAACTTCATCAAACCTTGTTGAGCAAATAATCAGACCTACGGGACTTTTAGACCCCGAAATATTTGTTCGCCCGACACTTAACCAAATAGATGACATTATTGCAGAAATTTCAAATACAACAGAGAAAAAAGGAAGAATTTTAATCACAACGCTTACGAAAAAAACAGCGGAAGCACTCTCTGATTACCTTATCAAAGCAGGAATTAAGGCAAGATATCTGCACAGTGAAATTACTTCAATAGAAAGAATAGAAATTCTAAGAGATTTAAGACTCGGAGAATTTGACGTTTTGGTCGGGGTAAACCTGTTAAGAGAAGGGCTTGATATCCCCGAAGTTTCTCTTGTAATCATCACCGATGCGGACAAAGAAGGCTTCTTACGTTCGGAAACAAGTTTGATACAAACAATAGGCAGAGCAGCGAGAAACGCCGACTCAAAAGTTATTATGTATGCGGATAAAATGACTGACAGCATGAAATTTGCAATTGAAGAAACCGCAAGAAGAAGAAAAATTCAAACCGAATACAATAAAGAGCACGGAATAATTCCAAAGACGATTATCAAACCTGTCGAAAACAACCTTTTGACAATGCTTGCAAGTTTCAGAAACGTTGAAGACGTTGTTGCTGAAACAATGGCACAAGAGCATATTGAAACCAAAGATTTGCCGAAGATTATTGCAAGACTTGAAAAAGAAATGAAAAAATCGGCGGGTCTTCTTGATTTTGAAAGAGCCGCCGAAATTCGTGATAAACTTACCGCTTTAAGAAATTTGCAAAACTAATTTTTATCTTGGTCGATAAGCAATGATTTATCTTTCAAATCGCCCACATTTTCAGTAAAGTCGATAGTTGTGCTCATCATAACAATTTCCATATAAAGTTGAGAATAATAAAGTGTAATCAAAAGTATCAACAATACCGCAAATGCAACCATGATAAAGAAAAATACCATTCCGGAACCAAACATTTGGAATGCTAAAAATCCCAGAGGGAATAACGTTATAGCGGAAATAACTCCAAACGCAATAATCAAGAACACCGCTTTTAAAGCAAAGTCAGCACAATATTTCAACAATCTAACCAAGTTATAAGCCGCAAGCGGATTGAGTTTTCTTGAATATTGAGTAATTTGCACCGCCAAAAATCCGAAAAGGATAATTTCCGCAACGGAAACACCTGCAACAGTAGCAGGCATCGGCAAGCCTTTTTGAACAAAAATCATATTAAGACAATATCCGACATAGACCATAAGTGCAATCATAGGTCCGAGAGCCAAAACACCGCCTATTCCCGCAAACAAAATTTTGAACGGGTTAATAAAGCCGGGGAGCAAAATTTCTTTTTCATTGATTAAGTTGTAACAACTTAGAATAATAAACCCCAGCGCAAAAACAATTGCAACGTAAGAAACGATACTCATTGTTGCAAACCAACCCGGGAAACTCGTATAAACCTGAAACAAGGGATAAGCCAAAATAATTGAAACGGTTAAAATTTTAAGAACGGAATGTTTTGAGCCCAAAGTAGTTCTTATCGTATCAATAACTGATGCCATAATAAAAAATCTCCTCTATCTCGTGATAATCTATTATACCTCATTTTAATGATTTTGTATATCAACAATATTGTTGAATATTTAAAAATGCGTTATTATAAATAACGGAGGAGATTATCCGTGTATAAAAACAGGAAAAAAGTAACAACACTAATTACTTGTTTGCTTTTGTTTTTATTCTTTTTCAATTTTAAGCAAGAAGTTTTTGCTGCGGATAACACAATCGAAAGAATTACCTATTCGGAAGACTATGATGCACAAGAGAGCATAGATGAAGAATTATTCGGCGAAGAAAGCGAATACGAGGAATACGAAGTCTACACGGAAGTTGACGATACGGAAGATGATACGACCGAAATGATAGTCCTTGCGCCCGAGAACAAATCCTCGAAAAATTCCGCCCCGCTTCAAGCAACAATCGAAAAAAGTTACTCCTTCCGCTCAGTTGAAGCCTTCAACACAATCTGGGACAGTTCGGATAATTTCAGAACTTTGTACAGAACAGTCCCGTCAATGATGCAAACAGCACCCTCTATTATTCATGCTGCAAACTATCGTTTCAGAACAGATGAAAACACTTCTGTTTATTGGGGACACGCCGCATTATCATCTTTCAACAATATTTCAGTCGGTTTTGTCGGAAAACTTGAAAGCAGTTACGATACAGGCTTAAAAATAACAACCAAAATCGGCGGTTTAAACATATCTTCCGCAATATATGACTCACTTGAAACCAACAACCCCGCAGGAGGTATGCTTGTTTCCACCGATGAAATCAAAATAAAAGGCATAAAAGGCTCATTCATTTTCGGCGGCGGAGTCTACGCTAACGAATACGGAGATAACAAATCCTCAGCAAACTCGGGCGGTGTTTTCGCAAAATACACCCAAGGCAGATTCAGCCTCGGAGTTCAAGCGGGAAAAACTCAATACGCAAGCAGTGAAGGTAAATACGGCACAAGCCTGTATCTTTACCCTGAATACAAATTGACAAAATCCATTTCTATCAGCAGTAAAATTGCAAGCCACCTTGACCAAAATTACAATCAAGAGGATATAGGCATAACTTACAAACCGTTCAAAAACAACCCGAACGATTTTTCACTCAGTTTAAGCACCTCACTATACAACGGCGAAGGAACAACAAACAAACAAAAATTCAAACTCAGCACGGAATTTAAGTTATAAAAAAAAGACAGAGTCCGAAAACCCTGTCTTTTTTATTTGAAAAGCAATTATTACATTGCACCTTCAACGATTTTAACGAAACTGTCTGCTTTAAGGCTTGCACCGCCGACCAAAGCGCCGTCGATGTCTGATTGAGCCATTTGTTCTTTAATAGTTTCAGGTTTAACACTTCCGCCGTACAAAATTCTGATTTTATCGGCAGCATCAGCGCCTGCAACTTCTTTAACAGTGTTTCTAATCATTGCGATTACTCTGTTTGCTTCTGTTGAATCGCAAGTTTTTCCTGTTCCGATAGCCCAAATAGGTTCGTAAGCGATGATTGATTTTGCAACTTCTTCTGATGTCAAATCAGCAAGTGCGTTTTTAATTTGAGAAGAGATGTGATTATCAGTAACGCCTGCTTCTCTTTGTTCCAAAGATTCACCGCAGCAAATGATAGGAACTAAGCCGTTAGAGAGAATTGCTTTTGCTTTTTTGTTAACCATTTCATCAGTTTCAGCAAAATATTGTCTTCTTTCGCTGTGTCCGATAATGATATATTCGCAGCCTGCATCTTTCAACATTTCAACAGATGCTTCACCAGTGAAAGCACCGCTTTTTTCAAAATAGCAATTTTGAGCGGCAAGTCTTACTTTTCCGCAGCCGCAGTCAGTAAGAGCCTTGTTTGCAACATATAATGAAGTGAATACGGGAGCAACGATAACTTCGGGAAGTGCTTCTTTGTCGTATCCTTTCAATCCTGCCATTACATCATTTACCAAATCTTTTGCTTCTGCTTGCAATTTATTCATTTTCCAATTGCCGGCAATAACAGGTCTTCTTGTCATATTTAAAATCCTCATATTAAGTACCTACGGGAAAATCCCACGACTTCACGATAACTCAAAAAAATTTTTTTATCAACCGAAAAAAACACTGTAAATTTTGATAAAGGTAAAAGATATAAATAATCATGATTTTGAAGTAAAATAAAAGTGAGGAAGGGTTAAGGCATGACATACGTACCTTTGCATTTACACACGGAATACAGTCTTTTGGACGGAGCAATAAAGGTCAAAAAACTCTGCAATTTTTGCAAAGAACAAGGCTGGCCGGCAGTTGCAATAACCGACCACGGAGTTATGCACGGGGCGATTGAACTTTACAAAACGGCAAGAGAAATCGGCATCAAACCTATTATTGGTATCGAAGTTTACGTTTATCACGGAGATATAAAAGAAAGAAAAGCAGGGCAAAACGAACTCTATCACTTGGTTTTGCTTGCAAAAAACAACACGGGCTATAAAAACTTGGTTAAAATAGCCAGTAAATCAGCCGTTGAGGGCTATTATTACAAACCTCGTTCAAATCACGCATTGATTGAAAAATATTCGGAAGGCTTAATTTGTCTGACGGCGTGTATTCAAGGGGAAGTTTCTTATGCAATCAGGCAAAACGACTATGAAAAAGCATTGGAAACCGCAAAATATTACAAGTCGATTTTCGGCGACGATTATTACATAGAACTCCAAGATCACGGGCTTCCCGAAGAAGAAAAGGCTAACAACGGACTTTTAAAAATAGCGAAAGAATTAGACATCAAAACCGTTATAACCAACGACAGCCACTATTTGAAAAAAGAAGATGCTTCTTGGCACGACACATTGCTTTGCATTCAAACAAACTCAAGTAAGGCGGAAAAAGAAAATCGTTTTCATTTTTCAAACGATGAATTTTACGTCAAAACACCCGACCAACTGAGAGATTCGTTCAGAAAACTTGATGCGGAAATTTTTGAGCAGTCCATAAAAAACACGGTTGAAATAGCGGATAAATGCAACGTTATCATTGAACTCGGAAAATCCAAACTTCCGCACTTTGTTGTTCCGCCCAGCCACACAATTGAAAGTTTTTTAGACTTCAAAGTCAGAGAGGGCTTAAAAAAAAGATACGGAACAGTTTCCAAAGACATTGAGGAGCGAGCGAACTACGAACTCGGCGTAATTAACCAAATGGGCTTTCCTGCCTACTTTTTGATTACATGGGACTTCATTAATTATGCAAAAGAGCACGGCATACCTGTCGGTCCCGGGAGAGGCTCGGCAGCAGGAAGTATTGTCGCATACGCCCTTGGAATTACAGACATAGACCCGATTTATCATAAACTTATGTTTGAAAGATTTTTGAACCCTGAACGTATCAGCATGCCCGATATAGACATCGACTTTTGTATTGAAGGCAGAGAAAAAGTATTCCAATACGTAGTTGAAAAATACGGTGCAGACAAGGTTTGCCAGATTATAACCTTCGGTACGCTGGCAGCAAAAGAAGCCGTGAAAGCGGTTGCAAGAACGTTAAATGTGCCGTTTGCGGAATCAAACGAAATTACAAAACTCATACCGTCAGACCCGGGAACGCTTTTGAACGATGACGGCAAGCACCCATGTGCTTTTAAAAACAGCCCCGATTTTCAAAAATTTTATGATGAAAACAAACCAATACCTATAGTATTTGACCAGGAAATAACCGGACCGGTCTATCA
>ERZ857629.2573-NODE-2573-length-16911-cov-9.877136_pt1 | contig 16911 bp, 17 predicted proteins | sample MGYA00519700_ERZ857629 | MGnify/ENA primary metagenome ERZ857629 (study PRJEB31778, sample SAMEA3449351) | human gut metagenome | biome: human gut; feature: human-associated habitat; material: faeces | place: United Kingdom | collected 2010/2012 ...
TTGAAACGGAGCCGCTTGAAACGGAGCCGCTTGAAACGGAGCCGCTTGAAACGGAGCCGCTTGAAACGGAAGCGGTTGAAACGGAAGCGGTTGAAACGGACAGCAGTGATGAAGCCGAGGAAACGCCGCCCGAGCCGACGGACACCGCGGCGCGGAAAGACAAAGACCACGGCGGAAGCCTGCCGGATACTTCGGGTGGAACCGCACCGAGCACACCGGGTGGAAACGGCAGTGACAACCCGAGCGCACCCGAGCCGGAAACACCGGACGGCGGCGATACCGGCGCAGGCGGCGGCGATAGCGGCGCAGGCGGCGGAGATAGCGGTGCAGGCGGCGATAGCGGCGCAGGCGGCGGAGATAGCGGTGCAGGCGGCGGAGATAGCGGTGCAGGCGGCGGAGATAGCGGTGCAGGCGGCGATAGCGGTGCAGGCGGCGATAGCGGCGCAGGCGGCGGAGATAGCGGTGCAGGCGGCGGCGAAGATACCGTAGTTGAGCCTGTCATTTGAGACATGAGCGGCGTGTATTCAATTGCTTGATGAGGAGAACTGATGTGAAAAGAGAGAGAAAGGTCTTTTACCGGTTTCTGGCGGTATTAATGATATTTTGCGTTGTTATGAGCGCAGGAGTATATTCATTTGCCGAAACCGGTGTAGAGCGCGCACGAAACAGCGTTGTAAGAGTGTTTCTTCCCGTTAATGGTACTGATGTTGTAACCGGCACGGGGTTTGTGGTTGGCACAGACGAAAATGACACGCGCATAGTTGTAACGAATAATCATGTTGTGGAAGAAAATCCCAATGCGGTATATGTGACGGAGCATAATGCAGATTCCGCGATAAGCGCAGCGGTTATTTACAGTGACGTCCAGAAGGACATAGCCATCCTGCGTCTGGAAAGAAGTCTTGAGAACAGAGTGCCGATTCCTCTGAAGTCGCCGCAGGAAATGACAATAACCGATGATGTGTGCTGTCTTGGTTTTCCGGGACTGTCTGATGTTTTTTCGGACAACGGAAGGCTCAATTCGGAAATCGATGATATCACTGCCACAAAAGGCTCGATAAGCAACCTTAAATATATTTCCGACGGGGTTGAATACGTTATGTCCGATGCCATACTCAACGGAGGCAACTCCGGAGGACCGATGGTGGATATGGACGGAAATGCGATCGGCATGAACACGCAGGTTATATGGGACACCAACGCAATGTCGCTTGCCCTGAGCATGGATTATGTAATGAGCGCTCTTGACAGACAGGGCATAGCATACATGAAGGCCGGCGGCGATGCGGATGCAGCAGATAAAGCGGGCAAATCGGAAAGCGCCGTCAAAAATATTGCTGTTCCGGTGATTGCGGGCGCGGCGGTTATCGGCGCGGCTGCTGCGGTCATAATTGTTTTGACAAAAAGAAACAAAAAAATTGAAGTAAAGTGCGTGACCGGTCCGATTGCCGGCAAAACAGTGGTCGGTAAAGGAAAAATTACAGTCGGCCGCTATGGCGGCGGCTGTCAGATGGAATTTCCGAACGGTACGCCGGGCGTAAGCAAGGTGCATTGCGAGATCGCTTTCAAGGACGGTAATCTCACCGTGACAGATCTCAACTCCTCATACGGTACATATCTTTCCGACGGGAGAAAGGTCATGCCGGGAAGGGCGGTAACGGTATCGCCGAATGACTATATTCTTATCGGCTCGGAGAAAGTTGTTGTATCCGCAAAATTACTGTAAGGAGGGGACAAGGGAAAATGTGGAAAGAAGTAAAGACTGTATTCAGAAAATATGCGGTTTTTGACGGCCGCAGCAAGAGAAGCGAGTATTGGTATTTCTGGCTGTTCAATCTCTGCCTTTCTATCGTAGTCGTCTCAGTGTGTTCGCTTTGCCTGTATCTAGCCATCATGGATGGAACCATCATGGATGAAACCGGAACAGGAATGATTGTGTCAGGCAGTATAACATGCATTTATTCTCTCTACCTATTGGCGTCGCTTATTCCATCTCTTGCCGTGACATGCAGGAGACTTCACGACACCAACCGATCGGGCGCATGTATTTTATTCGGCCTTCTAATGCCTATCGGCACAATATTCCTGATAACATGGCTGTGGGAGCAGAGCACCTACGGCGATAACGCGTACGGTCCAAGCCCTGCCGACACGGACGACGGAGTGAGCAGGGCGAGAGAAAGCGGCTATGCGGACAATCCGGTCACTGCTCCGATGCCGGCACCTGCAATTCCCGCAGGCCGCCGCCAAGCCGTGCATGAGCCTTCCGTAAGGATAAAGCTTCTGTGCAACACGGGCGCGCTGGCAGGACAGGTGTTTTCTTCCGGCGATACGCTGTGCATAGGCAGAAGCAAAAGCAACTGCAATGTCGTTTTTCCGGCGGAAACAAAGGGAATAAGCCGTATCCACTGCTGCCTGAAGCTTCGGCATGGGCAGGTCATGCTCATGGATATGGGATCAAGCTGCGGGACCTTTCTTCAGGACGGCACCAAGCTTAAACCCAACGAGCCGGTGATCGTCAACGATAATACGCGTTTTTATCTTGCAGGCAGGGAAACAAGCTTTACGGTCTATATGGAGATAGGCTGAGGAGAAAGCAGGCGCAAAAACAGAGAGGAAGAAATCCTTTTTTGTGATTTCTTCCTCTCTGTTTTTATTGGGAAATGATATCAGAAATTGACCCCGCCGATGAGGATTATGTTGGCGTAGGAGCTGGTTTCGCCGGTGCGCACAACGCACTTCGCGCCGGACAGCAGCTTTTTGAACTGCTCGTGCGGAACCGTTCGGTACGGCATATCCCCAAGCTCCGCCTTTATCTCCGCAAGCTTTGACGGGTTGACCGTCTCGATCTCCTCCGCAAGGATATACGACTCGCTTACAAGCTCACTGTTGACGGCTTTCAGCACGTCCATGAACGACGGAATACCGGCAGTGAGCGAAATGTCAACCGTCTTTACGCCGGTCGGTATGGGCAGCCCGCAGTCAGCAATGCAGAAATACTCTGTATGTCCGAGTGAAGCGACCGCAGAGAGAATATCGGGGTTGAGAAGTCTGTCCTTTTTCATATCAGAGTCTCTTGAACTGTACGTCTTTTTCGTACTTGTCCATTTCTTCTATCCAGCTCATGCCGACGCCGGTGCCGGTGGTGAGGCAGAGATAATCCCACACGGCGTTCAACGGCAGATTCTTGCACTCTTCAAGAAGCGCGAGACGCTTGCCGAGGTTGCCGGAATACTCCGCATCCTTCATGAGCTTTGTCGGCTCAAGCAGTGCCGCCAGCATTGCCTTGCCCGCGGCGCGGGAGCCGATTATCCATGCGCTGACGCGGTTGATCTGGGCGTCGAAGAAATCAAGACCGATCGCCACGTTCTTGCTGAACAGCAGATCCGCACGGACAAGCTCCTGAAAGACCTGGAAGAGCGCATCTTCCTGAATGAGGGTGTGGTCGGAGTCCCAGCGGACGCCGCGTGACAGGTGGAACATGAACCCGCCGAGGAAGGGCTTGAGCGCGGAAATCTTATCGGCAAAGTTTTCGGTGGGGTGGAAGTGACCGGTGTCAATGGTCAGACCGAGGTTGTTCTTGGCGGCGTATGCGATATAGAAATCATGCGAACCGGCGGTAAAGCATTCGTTGGCGATGGAGAAGACCTTGCCCTCCATGCAGTCGCAGATATATCTCTGGTCGAGCTTCTCGGCGTAAATTTTGTCGAGAGAATCCTTGAGGCGTTCCCTGTAACCGAGACGGTCAACTGTCAGATCCTTTACGCCGTCGGGCGTCCACGTGTTGTTGAAGACGCGGCAGTCAAGCTCCTTGCCGATCGCCTCGCAGATACGGCGGCCGTTGACGCCGGCCTTTACCCAGTATTCGCGCACTGCGTCGTCGGGGGAGGCGAGGGAGCAGCCGTCTTTCATCATGGGATGCGTGAAGTAGGAGACGTTATAGTCGATGGCTATCTTCTTTTCCTTTGCAAAGTCGATATAGCCCCTGAAATCCTCAACGTCATAATCGCAGCGCTCTTTTTTGCCCTTGGCTTCCGCGTGCATACTCTGAAGACCGAGACGGGAAGTGCAGGGAATAAACTTCATCGCCTGCGCGATATCCTGACGCAGCTCATCGCCGTTGCGCGCCTTACCGGGGTAGTTGCCGGTAACGGTGTTTTCCGAGTGCACCGCGCCGTCGTGTACCTCAAAGCCGGTCACGTCGTCGCCGGCCCAGCTGTTTATGGAGATGCCGACCTTTTTGAAATCGGCAAGCGCTTTGTCGGTATCAAGACCCAAAGAGGCGTAGACCTCTTTTGCGTCCTCATAATTGCGAAGAATAACCGCTTCGTTTGGTGCTTTGTACATTATTGCTTCTCCTTTTGTTTGACTAAAACTCGCGGCCAGCGTGCTTGACCGCGAGTTATAAAATTAAGAATCACTCGTTATAGAAGATCTGCTTCATATCAAAATAGTAGTCAGCATCGCCGTAAACCTTGTTCTCAAAGCAGGGATGTGTGCAGTCCCACCATTTCTGATTTATCTCGTCAGCCGCCATTTTCGCCATATCGGCTTCATAATCGTCCCCGATATATTCATAATAGGAGAAAACCATGTCCTCATAGCGGAAAATGGAATAGTTGACCAGATTGCAGTCGCGGATAAGCTGACGGATATGAGGCCACGTGTTGGCGTGAAGCTCCTCATATTCCTCTATCTTATCCTTTTTGAGCTTGCCTATCTGCCCGAAATACGCTTTCTTTGCCATAAGTCCCTCCGTTATACTTTCTTGTGCTGCCCGTTGGAGAAGTAGTCCATAATAAGCGCGAGGATAAGGACGCCGCCCCAGATAAGGGAGATATAATAGCTGGAGATGTTGTGGAACCTGTTGATGCCGGATTCAAGAAGCTTGAGCAGGACTATCGCCGTGACGACGCCGGAAAGTCTGCCGGTGCCGCCGTTGGGGCTGACGCCGCCGAGAACGACGATGAGGATCGCCTGCATGGTGTACTGTGAACCGTAATCGGCTCTGACGGAGGCGTAGTTCGACATCATAAGCATACCGCCCAGCGCGGAGCAGACGCCGGAAATGAGATAGGTCTTGATAACAAGCCCGACGTTATTCAGTCCGGAGAACTTTGAAACGTTCTGGTTTGTTCCAAGAAGCTTGATCTTAAGACCGTAGCTTGTCTTTTCAAGCATGAACCATATTATCAGCGCGACGACGATGAACAAAATCAGCCTGACAGGTACGATGCCTCCGATATTTTCCGAGAACAGCTCACAGAACTGCTTGGGGAAGGAGGAAACGGGGCTGCCGCCGGTGAGGACGATGCTGATACCCGTGAGCAGCTCATTGACGCCGAGGGTTGCGAGGATAGGCGGAACGCCGATAGTTGAAATCAAAAATCCGTTGAATGTGCCTGCCGCCGCACCGATGACGACGGCGAGGGCAAACATAACGACGGTGTAGCCCAGCGGCATTGTACCGTCCGCACCGAAGCGGGCAATGAGCATATTGACGACGAGAATGGATGTGAGGTTGGCAACGCCGACGCACGAAAGGTCGATGCCGCCGGTCATCATGCACAGCATACAGCCGAGAGCCATCAGACCGTATTCGGGGAACTGACTTGCAATGGTCTGGAAATTCTTAAAGGAATAGAACTTCTTGGGCTTGGTAAGCGCCATGAAGACCAGCCAGAGCGCGATAATGAGAAGTATGCGGAAAACCTGACGGTTTTTGTTGTACACTCTCTTTATGGTTTCCATCATGCTCTCTCCTTTCTTGCAAGCTCGGCGGCTTTTTCGGCGCGCTTGACCTGCATTGCGCTGATACCCACGCCAATCACGATAAGTGCGCCGGTGAACACGTTTTTCCATGTGGTGGGGATGCCGAGCATTATCATGGAGTTTTCAACCATGACGATAAGCGCGGTGCCGAGGAAGCACCCGGCCAGAGAGCCGGAGCCGCCCGTTATCGCCGTGCCGCCGAGAACGACGCCCGCGATAACGTTCATCTCCATGCCGAGCATATTCGTCGGGTGGCACTGCTGCATGACGCAGACGCGGCAAAGACCGCCTATGCCGGCGATCGCGCCGCTGATCACGTAGACAAGGAACTTCGTCCGCTCTACCTTGTAACCGGCACAGCGTGCGCTTTGCGGATTACCGCCGATGGCGTAGATGCCGCGGCCGAAGAAGGTATACTTCAGCAGGATATACGCAAGTATCAGGGCAATCACAAATATGATAAACGTCATCGGCATTTTTGATGTCAGCCCGGATACGGGGTTAGTAGAGGTAAACAGAGCGTCAACGCCGAATTTCTTCATGCCGGAAGGAATAACGGCGAGCTGCTTGGAGTTGAGCGCACCCTGCATTATCCCCTTGAACACGGACGAGGCGCCGAGCGTGACGATCATGGGGGTAAGGTTCATGTAGCCGATAAGGAAGCCGTTGAAAGCGCCGAGGATCGCGCCGAGGACAATGACCATTGCCAGCGGAAGAAGAATGCCGCCGGTGTAGTCAACGTCGAGGAGATATTTTGTGGTGGCGTAAACCGTGAGCGAGGCCGCGGCGGGGAAGGAGACGTCGATACCGCCGGAGACAAGCACCATAAATTCCGCTATTGCGAAAAGACCGGGGACTATCATTGCGGAAAGGATATCCACAAAGTTATTCGCGGTAAAGAACTGCCCGGAAGCTATCTCAATGGCGGCAGCAAGCAGAACGATAAGGAGAAAAGTATAGAACTCATTTTTGCGGGTGAGGTTTTTGATAAATTTTCCCATACCTGTACCTCCTTACATCATCTTGTCGAGGATGGCATCCTCGGATGCGTCCTCCGCGTTCATTTCCGCAACAAAGCGGCCGTCTTTTATCACGATAATACGCGAGCAGTTCTGAAGAATCTCGGGAAGGTCGTCGGAAATGATTATAACGGCCATGCCTTCCTTTGCCTGCTTCTGGAGTATGGCGTGAATATCGTGCTTCGAGCCGATATCAACGCCCACGGTGGGACCGTTGAGGATAAGCACGTCGGGGTTGACCGCCATCCACTTGGACAGGACGATCCTCTGCTGGTTTCCGCCGGAGAGCGTGGAGGCGGCATTGTTGTGGTCGGGAGTTTTTATCTCAAGCTCATCGACCCAATGATGCTTTTCCTCGTCAGCCTTTTTACGGTCAAATATTCCGGCGGCGCTGCTCAGCTTGTCAAGCTCGGAAACGACAATGTTGTCGCCTATTGCCTGCGGGAGGAACAGACCCTCGGAGAGCCTGTCTTCGGGAACATAGCCGATACCGGCTTTGATCGCATCGCGGGGGGAAGATATCCTGATCTCCTTGCCGTCCTTGAATATCTTGCCGCTGTCCGGCTTTTTCAGACCGAACATGGCAAGGGCAAGCTCAGTTCTTCCGGAGTCGAGAAGCCCCGTGATGCCGAGGATCTCTCCGCCTCTGACGCTGAGGTTTATATCGTCGAAATAACCCCGCAGTCCAAGACCGCTAAGCTCAAACACGGGCTTTTCGGAGAGCTTTTCAGGCTTGAAGATACGGCTTTCAAATTCGCGCCCGGTCATGTAGTATGTAAACTTCTTGTCGTCAAGCTCCTTGGTAGAGCCGGTGACAACAAGCTCACCGTTTCTGAAAATGGTGAACCGTTCGGAGATTTCAAAAACCTCGTTCAATTTATGGCTTACGAACAGAATTGCGATACCCTGTGCTTTGAGCTTGAGGATAATGTTGAACAGCGCCTTTACTTCCTTTTTGGTAAGGGCGGTCGTAGGCTCATCCATGATGATAAGCTTTGCATCTGACATCAGGGCGCGGCAAATTGCAACCATCTGCTTCTCGGCAACCGAGAGGGAGCCGACAAGCGCATCCAGATCGACCTGAAAGTCGATCTTTGCAATGGCGTCCTCCGCAATCCTGCGCATTCTTTTCCAATTAACAAACTTGCGCTTCGCGGCAAGCTCCGTGTTGATAGCGAGATTTTCCATGACAGTGAGGTTCGGGAAAACCGCGAAATCCTGATAAATTACCTGTATGCCGAGAGCAAGAGCCTCGGACGGGGTAATTTTTGTGAGTTTTTTTCCGTTGAACTCAATATAGCCGGAGTCCATCTGATAGACGCCGGAGATTATCTTTATTAATGTGGATTTTCCGCATCCGTTCTCTCCCGCCAGACAATGGATCTCGCCGGGCTGTATTTCAAGAGAGACGTTTTTAAGTGCGTGGACACCGGCAAAGGACTTGCTGATGCCGACCGCTTTCAATAGAGATTGTGGCATAAAACCTCCACTAATCCGTTCTGCCGACCTCCCCCTGAAGAGAGATCGGCAGAATGGTCTTTTTATATGAGATTAGTCGATTTGAAAATCAAATCAGAAGCCGAAGCTGTCAACGTTCTCCGCAGTGATGACGACCCAGCCCTGTCCTTCGAGGACGGTCTCGGAGCCTTCACGGAAGGTGAGGCCGGTGTAGCCTTCGACACCGAGGTCAACAGGAGCGCCGATCTCTTCACCGTTGAGGACCTTGATCGCAAGGGAGATCATTGCCTGACCTGCCAGAGCGGGATCCCAGAGGGTGAGGGACTTGACAACGCCGGACTTGAGCAACTCCGCATTGTCGGCGGGCATACCGGTGCCGGAGGTAAATGCTTTGTCAACAAGACCGAGCTCTTCGATAGCGCGTGCAACGCCCGGAGCATCGAAAGAGGAGGTGCCCATGATACCCTTGAGATCGGGGTACTTCTTGAACAGCTCTTTTGCCACGTTGTAGGCGGTGTCGCCGTTGTCGTGAGACTCAACGCGGGGCATATCCTCGATGAGGGTCATGTTGGGGTACTTTTCCTTCTGGTGAGCAACGCCTGCGTCTGCCCATTCATTGTGGGAGCCGTTGGTCAGGTCGGCGACCATGGTGGTGTAGAGGCCTTCTTCGCCCATTGCTTCTGCAAGGTTATCCATAATGAATGCACCGTAACCGGCGTTGGAGAAAGCTTCTATATCGTAATCGACGTTCTTGAGGTCAGCGCCTTCGTGTGCAATGACAACGATGCCGGCTTCCTTTGCCTTCTTGAGAGCGGCGTCCATGGACTCAATGTCAACGGGGACAACGCAGATAGCGTCAACGCCCTGAGCAATGAGGTCTTCTACCAGCTGAGCCTGCTTGGTAGCATCGATCTCGTCGGTGCCCTTCTGGTAAATCTCATGATCGTCATGAGCGGCGGCGTACTCGTCAACGCCGGCCTTCATGCGGACGAACCAGGGGTTGGAGGAATCCTTGGGGACTACAACGATTTCGTACTCGTCTGCTGCGCAAGCGGTAACGCCGAGGGCGAGAACCATTGCGAGAACCAGAACCAATGACAGGAACTTTTTCATTTTAACATCCTTTCTTTTTTGTGATTTATTTTTTTGCGGTAAACCGCATATCACCCGTATCAAACAATAATTATTTTACTGTCTAATACCCAAACGGTCAAGAGTTTGTTGGCGGGAGATTTTAACAAAAAAACCGCCGCGATTTCGTGCATTATGCCTATGAAATAAGTTAAATAAATATCGATAACGATATCACCCGCAGTTTTCAGCCAAAAATGTGCGCACCTCGTTTTCGACGGGGATGGAAGGCGCGGCTCCCGCACGGGAGACGGAGATGCCGGAGGCGGCGGACGCGTACAGAAGCGATTTTTTCACGTCGTATCCCTTGCAGCGGGAGGCGAGGAAGTAGCCGCAGAAGGTATCCCCGGCGGCGGTCGTATCCACGGCGTTCACCTTGAAAGCGTTCTGACTGAAAAACTCTCCCCCGATCCTGCAGACTACGCCGCGTGTGCCAAGCGTCATTACGACGTCCGAATGCGGATAGCGTCCGCAGAGCGCATCAAGTATTTTTTCCGGAGCGTCGTTTTCGCTCATTCCGGCAAGCTCGGCGCCCTCGATCTCGTTTACCATGAAAAGCCCGACGTCCTGCAAAGGAAGCGCGGCGATGCCGTCGGTGAGGGGAGAGGGGTTAAAAACGACGGTCAGAGCGCGCTTTGCCGCTTCCGAAATTATTGTGCCGATCTCGTTCGTCTCGTTCTGCAAAAGGACAAAGTCCCCCTGTTCGGCGCACTCAAGGCAGGAGAGAATATACTCTCTCGTGAGCTGCCTGTTCGCACCGCCGAAGGTGAATATGGAGTTCTGACCGCTGCGGTCTACCTGAATGATCGCGTGACCGCTGCTCGTGCTGAGCCTGAGAATATCATCGGTGAAAACGCCTGCCTCTTTGAGTACGTCTATAAGAAACTCACCGTCGTCTCCGATCGCGCCCATGTGCATGACCTCCGCGCCCGCTCTTGCCGCGGCGATGGACTGGTTGAGCCCCTTGCCGCCGGAGTAGGTGTTGAGACTGTCGGAGGCGATAGTCTCGCCGGGCTTTACAATGTGCGATAATCCGTACACTTTGTCAACGTTCAGCGAACCGAAATTGATTATTTTCATGGGTGTTCTCCTTATAATTATTCTTCTGACCAAAACTGAGCGCATCTGACGGCCTTGTGCCAGCCGCCGAGAAGCTCCGCACGGCGCTGCTCATCCATCACGGGCGTGAACACTCTGTCGATCGCCCAGTTGTTTTTCACGTCTTCAAGATCAGACCAATACCCGACGGCAAGACCGGCAAGGTATGCCGCGCCGAGAGCGGTCGTCTCTATGCACTGCGGGCGGAAGACGCTGCATCCGGCAATGTCGGACTGGAACTGCATGAGGAAGCCGTTGGCACAGGCGCCGCCGTCCACCTTAAGCTCAGTGATCTTTATGCCGGAATCGCGCTCCATAGCGGCGGCGATATCATAGGTCTGGTATGCAAGGGACTCAAGCGTGGCGCGGACAAGATGGGCGCGGGAGAAGCCGCGTGTAATGCCTACTATCACGCCTCTTGCGTGCTGATTCCAATAGGGCGCGCCGAGACCGGTGAACGCGGGAACGACATAGCCGCCCGCCGTATCCGGAACCCTTTCTGCGTACTGCTGGCTTTCGGCCGCGTCGGACAGAACGTTAAGCTCATCGCGCAGCCACTGGATCGCCGCACCGGCAATAAAGATGCTGCCCTCCACGGCGTACTCCACATGATCGTCGAAGCCGACGGCGATAGTCGTTACAAGACCGTTTTTGCTCTCCACGATCTCACGTCCGGTGTTCATCAGCATGAAGCAGCCCGTACCGTAGGTGTTTTTCATCTGCCCAGGCTCAAAGCAGCACTGCCCGAACAGTGCGCACTGCTGATCGCCGGCGGCGCCGGCAATGGGGATCTCCCCGCCGTACAGCTCAAACGCGGTTTTTCCGTAGACGTGGCTTGAGGGCTTGACCTCGGGAAGAATACATTCGGGAACATCCAGAAGCCCAAGCAGCTCCTTGTCCCAGCAAAGCTCTCTGATATTGTAAAGCATCGTGCGGCTTGCGTTGGTGTAATCGGTGACGTGCGCCTTGCCGCCGGTAAGCTTCCAGATGAGCCATGTGTCTATCGTGCCGAAGAGCAGCTCGCCGGCCTCTGCGCGCTCTCTCGCGCCGGGAACGCTGTCCAGCAGCCATTTGATTTTTGAGCCGGAGAAATATGCGTCAGGATGCAGACCTGTCTTGGCACGTATCGTTTCGGCATAGCCGCGCTCAACAAGACCGTCTATTATATCCGATGTGCGGCGGCATTGCCAGACGATGGCATTGGCGATGGGCTTTCCCGTCGCTTTATCCCAGATGACCGTGGTTTCACGCTGATTTGTTATGCCGATGGCGGCGATGTCGGCGGCCTCGATATTCAGCTTCGCCATTGCCGCACGCGATACCTCAAGCGTTGTGTCCCAGATCTCGAGCGCGTCATGCTCGACCCAGCCGGGCTGAGGATATATCTGCCGGAACTCCTTCTGGACGGAGGCGCATATGCGCCCTGCCTTGTCGAAAAGGATGCATCTTGAGCTTGTGGTTCCCTGATCGAGGGACATGATATATTTCATGGGTGTACTCCTTTGTTCCCGCCGTGCGGCAGGAAGGATTCTGATAACGGCACTGCTGATGAAAGCATAATAAATAAACCATCAAAAAGCAATAATCGAAAATAAAATCCATTTATTGCACAAATAAAGCACACATTTTTTGGCAAATATGCCAAGCGCGGAGAACACGGGAAGCCTGTGCGGAATTGCGCATGAGCGGCTGGCATGAGCTGCTGTATATAATAGCAGCAGGAACAGCAGACTGCCGCCGCCGACCGGCGGTAAAGCAGAAAGGTCAGCTTTTCGCCTCGTAATCCGCAAAAAGGCTCAGGTAAAGGGCAGTTATCAGCCGGCAGTCCTTGAGATCAAGGTCAAAAAGCTCGATCATCCTCTGCACACGGTAGCTGACGGTATTTTTATGTATGTGCAGGGGATAGGCGTTGTGTCGGACGGCGAGACAATGGTTGTTCTCGGTTTTAAAACACAGCGGGAAATCATTACGGAGATAGGATATCTCTCATCGGATGCTGAAAACGTGCTGCTGCACGCCTGCTTTAATGCCTTGTGCGAACGTATGACGGGGCAGCCGACCGTTGCCGCAAATTCTCCGCAGACAGACGGCATTGCCGCGGCACTCTGCGACGTGAACGGGTTTAAGGACGGAGAGGAAAAATTTGCCGTTCTGGCGGAACTTGCGCTCAAACATTCCGTGCGCGACTATGCGTCAAAACGCAGGGCGGGACAGTCAGACTTTTCAAAAGCCCCCTGAAAGCATGGAAGACAGCCGACGCATTTTCCGCCTGCAAGCTCAAGGAAATAAACAAGGAAATAAAGAAACACCGGTGCCGTAAGATTACGGCACCGGCTTTTACTCTGAAACCGATTCGTTATCCGTAGAAGATGCGCCGTCGTCGGAAGCGGAAATAAACATTTCCTCGGTGGTCTGCTGCGCAAGCTTCAGCTTTTGCGTGATTTCGGACAGCGCGTTGGTGGTGGCTTCCAAGGCATCAATCGCGGTCGCCATGCGGCCTGCCAAGTGATAATACATAGCCTTATAATCTGGCATACGCGTCCCTCCAAAGTGTTTTTTTCGGAGTTTTAATTATCGGCACTGCCCAATAGAGCAGTGCCGATAATTATTCTGGCGCAGAAGGAGGGATTTGAACCCTCGCGCGCTTTTTAGACGCCTACTCCCTTAGCAGGGGAGCCCCTTCGGCCTCTTGGGTACTTCTGCAAGCTTAAAGATTTTAACATACAGCAGTACCAAAGTCAAGCATTTTTATAGGGAAACTCCGGATAAATGGGCGGCCGCCGACCGATAAAACCGAACGGGACTTCCGTGAGGTTATTTGCCCACGCAGAAGCGGCTGAATATGCGGTTTGTCACATCCTCGCGCACCGTGCGTCCGGTAAGCTCGCCGAGAGCCTGCATCGCCCCTTCGCTCTCGGTGAGAATGATATCGGGGGTCAGTCCGGTTTCCATGGCGTCAATCGCGGCGCGGATATACTCAAGCGCCGATGATATTGCCTGTGCATGGCGGACGTTGGTAAGTATCTCACCGGCGGGAACGGAGGGGAGCGGGAACATATCGGATATTGCGCGCTCCAGCCCGTCAAGCCCGTCGCCGGTAACGGCGCTTACGGAAACGGTTTTCAAGGCAGTTTCCGGCAGGACGGCGGATGATCCGAGGTCGCTTTTAGAGAGTACAATAATGCCATGGGGCGCTTTTTCCGCCTCCCGTATTATTTCATAGTCCTCATCCGAAAGACTGCCGCTTCCGTCGATAACGGCAATGACAAGCTCCGCGCTTTCCATTGCGCGTCGGCTGCGCTCCACCCCGAGACGCTCGACCTCATCCGTCGTCTCGCGGATGCCGGCAGTGTCGATAAGCTTTAGCAGCACACTGCCGATTTTCAGCTTTTCTTCTATCGTATCGCGGGTCGTACCAGGAATTTTCGTGACGATCGCCCGCTCATACCCAAGAAGAGCATTAAGGAGGGAGCTTTTGCCCGCGTTGGGCTTACCGGCTATCGCGGCGGGGATGCCCGTGTTCATCAGCTTGCCGCGGGAAAACGTCGCCAAAAGCGTACTAAGAGACGTTTCTGCGCCGCGCAGCTGTGAGGCGTAACGCTGAATGGTAAATTCCTCTATGTCTTCGTCGGGATAGTCCAGCACCGCATGGAAATGAGAGCTGATGTCCGCAAGCGAGGAATAGACCGCCTCGATCTTTTTTTCCACGGCGCCGGTGAGCTGTCCGGCGGCGTTTTTTGCCGCCTCAATGCTCTCCGCATCAATGATATCGGCGACGGCCTCCGCACGGCACAGCTCCATCCGTCCGTTTATAAACGCACGTTTGGTGAACTCCCCCGGGGCGGCCTGCCTGCCGCCGAGGGCAAATATCTCATCCAGCGCCGCACGCATCACGACAGGTGAGCCATGGCATTGCAGCTCCGCCGTGTCTTCGCCCGTATAACTGTTCGGAGCGCGGCTCACGGTGCACAGGCATACGTCCAGAAGCTCCCCGCCTCTGTCCCTGAGTTCTCCATAAACGAGCTTTCTGTCCGGACTTTCGGACATGGGCTTTCCGGAATACGGGTGAAAAAGCGCATCCGTTATTTTCAGCGCATCACTGCCGGAAAGGCGGATAATCCCTATCGCGGATATCTGCGCCCCGGTGGCTATTGCGGCAATTGTGTCTGACATTGGTATCTCCTGTAAGATTTTTCTATAATAATAAAAACTCCCATTCGGGAGTTTTTAATGAAACTGTCAAAAAAAGCCTCGCAGAGTTTTTTGCCCGCAGGCAAAAAAACAGTTTTGATCATTTTCTACGGCGGCATGTACGTCGGAGAAAATTCTTCTCACGGAGCGAGTGTTGAATTGTTCGCCTGGGGCGAACAACCGAGGCACAGAGCGTAGTGCAGCCTCTTTTGCCAAAGAAGCTTGCTTCTTCGGCAAGCTGTAAAAACTCCCATTCGGGAGTTTTTATTTATTGTTCTTTGCGGCTTTTGAAGCCTTTTCGTCCTGCCTCTCTGAGATATAGTAGCTCAAAGAGAGAAGGCTGTCGGAAAAGTGAACGTTTTCAACGATAGTGCTGCTGCCGGGTGCGGTAATGTCCACGTTTGTGAAGTTCCAGATAGCATCTATCCCGTTGGCGGTAATCGTTTCGGTTACAGCCTTTGCCACTTCCTGAGGGACGGTCAGCACGGCCACATCGACCTTGTTATCCTGGAGGAAATCAACAAGCTCATCCATGTGCTTGACAGGCACGCCGTTGAATACATGCCCCGTAAGCTCTGGGTCTATATCGAACGCGCACACAAGATTGAAGCCCCATGAAGAAAAGCAGAAGTTATCCATAAGAGCGTGACCTATGTTACCGGCGCCGATAAGGATGGCGGAAAAGCCCCTGTCGGTTCCGAGAATGTTGGCGATCTCGTTATGCAGAGCCTGAACATTATATCCGTAACCCTGCTGACCGAACTCACCGAAGCAGCTGAAATCCTGTCTTATCTGGGACGGCGTGAAGCCGAGCTGCTGACCGAGCTCAAACGAAGAAATGCGGGAGACGCCGTTCTTCATAAGCTCATCAAGCTTGCGGAGATATCTCGGCAGCCTACGTATGACGTTATTTGATACTTTAATGCGCTTCAAGAAAAAAATCTCCTTATATAACCTGATTTTTTTACTTATTATACCACGGAAGCGGATATGTTTCAAGGTGCATATGCAACATTTATGCCGCAATTATCTGACAATTGCGACCAAGACGCCGCCGCGAAAAACTCCGCCCCGCTCTGCATGGCAGAACGGGACGGAGGAAACTGTCAAAAAGAGCCGCACAGGATTTTTGCCCGCGGGCAAAAACGGGATCAATTATTCTCTCCGACAGCACGCAGGTCAGAAAAACCTTTTACGCCGCGGGAACGTAGGTGCGCAGGTTCATGTCGTAAAGACTTACGAAAGCGCCGTTTTCGTCGACGGATATCGTCATGCTGAACTCGTTCTCACCGTCGGCGAACTTTATGGTGCTGGCGCTGTCAAGCTCCCATGTAAGGGCGTACTCAACGCCGTCATAGACCTCGGTTCCGGTGCCGTCGGCATTGAAAATAAGGGTGTTCGCGTTGTTCTCCTGCTCGACAAGCTGCTTGCCGACAAAAAGCCGGGCGATCTCGTCGGCGTTGCCGCGGATATATTTGCTGCCGTCGGCATTGTTGACAGCGGTGAAAATGTCGGTAAATACGATGTCTATCTCACTCTTGCCGTCTTCCGCGTCCTGATCGAGAAGATGATTGTCCGCCGTGACGGTGCACAGCCACGTCTTTTCCGTATCGCCGCTGACAAGGATGCAGGCAAGACCGCTGTCGCTGTTGTCCGCTTTTTCAAAATATATGTAATTGCCGCCCTTTACGCCGTCCTTGTACCATGCGTCGCCTGTGTGCGACTCATCGGAGGAGACGCCGAGATTGAGCGAAGCGGGGTCAACGACCGCATCGGCTTTTTCGGATTCGGCGATCACAGCGCCTTCGGGAACGGCCGCCGACTCGCTTGCGGAGGAATTCTCGGCGGGAGTTTCCTTTGACCCGCAGGCCGCGAGGGACAGAATCATTACACACGCCATAACAAGGATAAGTATTTTTTTCATTTTTGATCTCCCTTCGGTATATGTCAAATATTCACACTGCATTATGTTACCTCTTTTATCATAACACATTATTTGGAAATATGGAACAGTTTTCTTTAAAAATTATTTGTTTTTTAATATTAAGCGAGACTGTCGAAAAGACCTTGCAGAGTTTTTTTGCCCGCAGGCAAAAAATAATTTTGATCGTTTTCTCCGGCGGCATGCACGTCGGAGAAAACTCTGAGTCTGACGGGAAACGGATTCGCGCCGGTTTTTTCGGGCGAATTTGCGCCCGTACAGCGTTATTGCCCTTGACAATCCAGGCAAGGATTGCCTGCG
>ERZ857629.2577-NODE-2577-length-16900-cov-3.211754_pt1 | contig 16900 bp, 9 predicted proteins | sample MGYA00519700_ERZ857629 | MGnify/ENA primary metagenome ERZ857629 (study PRJEB31778, sample SAMEA3449351) | human gut metagenome | biome: human gut; feature: human-associated habitat; material: faeces | place: United Kingdom | collected 2010/2012 ...
TAAGCGAGTTTTACCGAAACATTTGCGGTAACGTTGTTCAAATCGGCTATATTGTCGGAACTGTCGAGCCACTTGATATTTTTATAACTCTTTGTATATCCGTTACCCATATCTTCGTCGGCTTTGGAGTATTCGTAAGCGGACGCGGAACCTTTGATTACTTTTTCGTTGTAAAGCTCGTCGCCGTTTTCATCAAGATAAGTAACCGTGCAAATTTCGGGTACTACGGGATTTACGGCTGCAACGGCAACGTCGGCATGCACAGCAAGGGAAATCGTATTTGCGGCGTAAGCCTCGAATACCTTTTCAGCGGCAACCATTCCGTCGGGGTTATAAACCGTAACCTTTTTATCGGCGGCGGTAGCTTTTACAGTAAACCATTTATTGAGATACTGTTCAAGAACGGAAACGCCGAGTTCGTTAACCGCACTCCAGGTTGCCGTTCCGTAAATAACGAAGGACGTTTTACCTGATTCTTCCTGCTGACCGTCCGTTGCAAGCGATTTGATAAGAACCTTAAATTCGACGTCGCCGTTCTCGTTACCTGCAACGTATCGGTTCATTTGTTGAATGGTGTAATAAGTTATAGCACCGCCCATCGGAGCGTAATAAGCAACTTCGCTGCGAACAAGCACGTCGTCTTTATAATAAACATCCATGTCCTTGGTTACGTTTTCAAAAGTTGCAACTGCGACGCCGTTTTCTTCTGTTACCCATCTTTCGTAATGGCTGTAAGTATAACCGTCGAGAACTTCTTTCGTTTCGGTATTCGGCGTTATTTCGCATTTTGTAGCGTTTGCGCCGTACTCAACCTTTTCCGTAACGGTCTGCCCGTCTTTATGATACGTTATGGTATAAACGTTTATTTCAATACCTTTGACGATTACCGTAATGTTGCCTGTAGCTTCTTCGGCGGGAACGATAAACCCGAAATTACCGTCAAGCATTGCGTTCTTTTCTTCGCCGTCGCCTACCTTGTAACTTACGCTTATTTTGCCGTAAGACTGCGTGTATTTTTCGGCAAGGGTTATGTTGAGAGTTTGAGCCGAGCCATGCTTATAAGTAAAGCCTTCGCTGACGACGGCTCCTTCGATATTGCCGCTATAAGAAACGTTGTAAGTGGGCAACACGAGTTCGATTATAAGCATATAAGCGGCGGTTGCTCCGTTTTCGGCTGTAACGGTTATGGTAAATTCGTTTTCGCCTTCGGTAAGCGCGCCCGTCGTGGGATCGATTACATAGGACGATACCGCGCTTGTGAGAGTTACGACAATATTTGCGTTTTTGTCGTTTACGGTTACGAGATATGCGTTTTCGTCGTCGTCATAATTTACAACGTTTCCGTTAACCTTTACTTCGGCGATGGTGTTCACGCTGCTCTTTTCGCGAACGACGATTACGGTATAAGTCTTGTTTTCTTCGCCTGCCGAAACAGTGATTTCAAATCTGTTTTCGCCCACGACGAGATTTTGCTTAACGCCCGCGCCCGCTACCGTTGCGTTTGCGTTTACGGCTACCGCGGTAAGCGTGATTTCGGTTACCGTATTGGCTACGGTATACTTATACGTTCCGTCGCTTAAAGCGGTAAGAACTTCGTCGCCGATTTTGACTTCGCTAAGTCCGAGTTCCGCGGCGGCGCGAATTACCTTTACGGTATAATTTTCAGACTGCTCGCCCGCTTTCACGCTAAGCGTAAACGTGTTTTCGCCTACGGCAAGAGTTTTCTCGCCCGCGCCCTCTACGGTTGCGTACGATTTAACAGCCGTTGCGATAAGTTCTATAGAATCGACGGAGTTTTCAACGTTATAAACGTAAACGCCGTCATTGCCCGCAGTAAGAACGTTATCGCCGATTTTAACCTCTTTAAGACCGAGATCTGGCGATTTACGCATAACGATTACGGTATAATTCTTAGATTCTTCGGCAACTTTAACGGTTACGACGAAAGAATTAGAACCGACCTCCAACGCCTTTTCGCCAACGCCCTCAACGCTTGCATTTTCAGCCTCGGCTGTAGCCGAAAGCGTGAGTTTGTCGACCTCGTAATCGACCTCATGCGAATATGTGCCGTCGGAAAGCGTCAGCACAACGTCGTTTGCTTTTAATTCCGCAAGATTGAGGTTCGCTTGTTCGGGATCGGTATCGAAACACGATGCAAACATCACCGTCGAAAACACCAAAGCAAGCAGAATCAGCATACTTTTCAATTTGAAATTTTTCATATTTCCTCCTATTACCATCTGTCAAAGACAGTTTTTTTCATTATTTTAATTTCGGCAGTTCGCCGGGGACAACCGACCATACTACGGGATCAAAAATAGTTCTTGCCTGATAGCACGCTTCCATTTTGTTTCCGCAAACAAAAATCGTTTCCTTGCCGACGTCCAGCGAGCCGATATTGACATGCCAGTCAAGGCTTACCTCACCCTGCTCCGCAAGCACTATAAAATTATTGATATAGTTATTGCTTCGCCAAAGAAAGAATTCATCCGTAAATGCGTAATCAGCCGATTTGTTAAAACTTTTTCCGTCCGACATACGCATATTGAGGAACACGTTTTCTAACCCGCCGCCGTAATAACCGCCGCAAATTCCTTTAATTCCGTTATAGTCATAAACGAAATCCAAGGCAATGTTCTTTAAAACGTTATAAGCAATCGTCATCTCACCGGAAATGGTGTTGCCGTCATCGTCAACCTCGTTATAATGGTGCATCATTCTCACCGCAAGCCCGTTTGCAACGGCGGTAAAACGCACATTCTCGAAAGATATGTTTTCTATTTGTGCTCCGACAATCGTTCCGAACAACGATTGCTCGGAAACAGCCGACGGCATTGTTATATTTTTTACCGAATGTCCGTCGCCGTTAAGATATCCCGCAAAACTTTTTGCAAGATAAACGTCGCCCGTGTTTTCGCTTTTCACAACATACTCAACGCCCGTAAAGTCTATATCGCTTACTACAAGATAACGTGCAGTCAGATCGCCGTCCGCGCTCAGCATAGCGTTCCAATCTTCCGCAGTCGCTATAAGCATCGTATAAACTTCAACCGAAATTACTTTTGTCTTTTTGCCCGAAGTTACGAAAACGAACGTGTTTCCCGGCGTTATCGGCGTTATTGTTCCGTCCGCGGACACTTTTGCGATTTTATCGTTATCGACGGCGAACGTAGCGTTGTTTTTGTCAAGAGCGGACTTTTTCCCGTTAATCGTAACGCAGCCGACGATTTTTTCCGCACCTGTCGCAACCGAAAGGTTTATAACGTTTTTTTCAAATTCTATAACCGCAGAACCCGTATCTTTAACTACTTTGACTTTACATTCTTTCGTAGTGTCGCCCGCTTTTGCGTAAACAACGGCTTCGCCGACTGATTTTGCGATAACCAGCCCTTTCGCCGACACCGACACGACTTTTGCGTTGCTTACAGACCATTTCACGCTTTCGCCGGACTCGGTTGTCGCCGTCAACGTATAAATCTCGTCCTCGAAAAGCTCTATAGCCTTTTCGCTTATAGTCAGAGATTCTTGCTGTTCGGACGAAGAAGAGTTTTGATTATTCTTTTTGCAGGCGGACAGCGTTATAGCCGTTATCGCCGCAGCCGAAAGCACGAGAATCAAACAAAATACAGCGATTTTCTTTATATTCTTCATATCAACCTCCGATTTGTCTTTCCCACGTTTCTAAAAGCGTGTCTATATCGCGGGCGGACTCTCTCGTTTCGAGTATTTCGTACTTTTTGGTGTAATACTTCATATCCGCAAGATATTCGATTTGCTTATCTTTCGACAACTCGTTCATATGAAGGGTAAACATAAGGTATATCGGCGTAAGTCTTTCTCTTCTCAGTCTGTCGTTAAGAACTTGCCAACGATCGGGATTTTTAGCCTTTAACGGTTCGATATCGCTAAGGCATTTATCGAGATAAGCCATAAGTTTTTCAACGACCTCGGTCGGCCAGTAATCTTCTTTGCCCATCTCCTGCCATATGCTGCCCGTTATGTTTTGCGTCTCGGCAAGATATTCGTAATACGAACGGAAAAAGTCGAAATATTCTTTGAACGTTTCAGCTGCTTCGCCGTAATAATGCGAAATAAAATCATACGCAAGATCGTTATAATTGAGCGAGGTGTCGTACATCAGTTTGGACTGAATATAAATCTGCATCGCCTCGAAACACGGTATACCCGAAGAGGCGTATGCCTGATCGTCTATATAATGCACACCGCATTCTTCATAAAATCTGTAATGGTTGCTGTACGTGCCGAAATTGTATAGAGGAATAAAGTAGTTATATACGGCAAGACTGTAACCCCAGACGATAATGTTATTGTGAAGCCCCTGCTTGGAAAACAAATCGCTCCAGCCTTTAAGCTGCGAGTATTGCGTTCCGTTTTCGGTTTCGGAAAAACCTTTGCTGAAATCGGAATCGATCGGGCAATACATTACCATTACGTTTTTGCGAATTTTCAAATTTTCGTAATACGGAATGCTTTTGCCGTTTTCATCTTTTACGGCAACTTCCTTTCCTCCGACCGTTTCCTTTTTCACGGGAGGTTCTTGCGAGGTCTGATAGGCAAAAAAGACGTAAAATATTTCTCTTTCGGGGTAATTATCCGCAAGCCATGCGTCGACTTCCTGCGATACGAGGTTGGTAAAATTAAGTTCCTGCCCGCCGTAACCGCCGTATAAAGCCCTTTCTCGCACGCAGTCATCGCATTCGCACATATCGAAGTTATCCTCGTGCCCGATCATCAGATATTTGCCGTCGGGGTTCTTGATTATGCGAAGTTTAATCTGCTCTACCATTTCCGCACGCATTTCGGCATTGCTGTAACAAACCTGCGTATGGGTTGCGTCGTACCAGTCTTTATGGGCCTCTCCGTAAACGCTGTACGGCAAAAACCCGTACAGATCGTTACCCATGGATTTTGCCGAACTTGCGCCCGTAACAGTATGCGCAAACGTTATCCAGTGCCCTAAACCTTTGCCCGTGTATAAGCGCATGCGCTGACGATACTGCGTATTCAGCGAACGCATCATAATATCGCGCATATCGGTACTCGGAACAAATTCAACGTCGAAATCGTACAGATACATATCGTTCGACTTGTTTAGCGTATATTCGTCGTAACTGTAAAACTCAAGACCGAGAGCAACGCCGAGCATATCGTATACCGCGCTTATAACGCCGTTATCGTCTTTCGCGTTGATTAAAAGAGCATTGCCCTTGCGTTTCATAACGTAGCCCGTTTCACCGAGTTCCTCCGTCAGTTTCAGACCGCTACCCGCAAAAAAAGTGGTTTTACCGAGCGAAACGGCTTTCGTTTCTTCGGAAAAACTTTCGCCGTCGGTTTCGATACCGAGTTCCGCGCCCGTCGCCTCTTTGACGAAACCGACAAGTTCCGCCGCGGCGGTGTTGATATGCGAGCTTGAATTTTGCGGAATAATAATTTTATAATCGGTTTTCCGATTGTCTACTATTTTTATATCCGTTTTGTTTATAATCGTTTCGCCGTTATCCGTATTCCCGCCGCCGCTGCTGTCGTCTTGTTTTTTACAACCGTTGCAGGACATTGCGAGAAAAGAAAGACAAATCGCGATAACCATACATAAAATCTTTTTCATCTTTTTCCTCCGCATCATACAGCTTTGACGACAAATCTGTATATAACGAAATTGTTATTGGGATCAGCCGCCATATAAACCACGGTGTACGTTCCTTTTTTGCCGAAAGTATACTCTCCGCCGTTGACCGTTTCTCTTACGCCGTCGGGCGAGATAACGTAAATTTTGACGACAACCTTGTCTTTCTGATTGTCTTTCACCGTGTACCCCGGCAGTTTCAACGCTTTGCCGACTTTCACTTCACTCTCAAGAGTTCTATCGAATTCCAACGTCGGCTTAACGGGATCATATACCGAGAAATCGACGTAATCGGTTGCGGAATTACCGTTTTTATCGGCAACTTTGAATGTAATTCTGTATTTCCCACATTCGTTCACTTTAAAAGTTTCGCCCTCTTTGAGCGTTTTTTCGGTAATGAACGTTTTCTCTCCGAGTTTAACGTTTACGGTTACTTCACCGAGCGGACTTAATACGTCATAAGCGATTACCGAGCCGAGTTTTATCTCTTCGCCGACGGGCACTCTTCCGTCGTATGCGCCGACAGCCTTGATATACGGCTTTTGCATATCTCTTTTAACGCTGTTTATGGTCTGATTGTTTATGGTACGAATACCGATTTCGGTCGTTGAAGAAATTCCCGTAACGTTGCAATCGAGATACATATATCCGCTTGCGAAACCGACAAATTCCGCACCGCCCGCGGTCTTATCCGCAACGCCTATTATAGAACCGTTTGCATCGGTGACCGTCTTATTCGCATTGTTATAATTGATTTGCAGATATCCGTCCGCATCGGCATAAGTCAACGCTTTTTCGCAGCCGTTAAGCGAACAATACCACAGCTTACCCGCCTTGGTAAACGTTAATACGATTTTTTGCAGTCCGTCTCGCTTATCGGAAAGAACAACGTTAAACGATTGCGCGTTAAAACGACTTGTTTCCGCAATAAAACGGAATGTTGCCTCTTCGGCAAATATCGGGCGAACGAAGGAAAAACTCATCTCTTCGCCGCCGTCATCCGTAAACGTTAAACCGTTACTGTTCATCGAAATAGAAGCGTTATTCGTTACGAAATAATTTGCGATATATCCGTCGCCGTTTTTAGCAGTCCGAATGGGAATATCACGCGCGATCGTCTTTTTCAGTCCGTCGCGGCTGAAAGAAACGGTCACGGTCGCGTAACTCCTGCTTTCCGTTGCCTTCGGAGAATAAACTCCGTCCTGTCCGATCGTCGTCGTGCCGTTTCCGTCAACTACCGTAATTGTTGCGGGAACGATAATCTCGTTGAGATTTGCGTCGTAATAAACCGCCGTGTAGTTATCGAAAACGAATTTATCGCCATGAATAAACGCTTTGGGTAAATTTATGCTTTCTTCGTTAACGCCGAGTTCTTCCGAACGCGTGACGTTAATTCTTTTTCTTACTTTGCCCGATTGACCGATATAATCGGTTATCGTGTAAGTTACGGTATAGATGCCGACCGCGCCTTTACATTCAAATTTTCCGTTGACGACGGGTATGCTTTCGTTACCGCATTTTACGTCTATCGTAACGGCAGCCATTCCCGCGCCGACGTTCGTTATTTCGTAATCGGCAATAGTTACGGTTTCGCCGTACTTTGCCTGCGACGGCATATCCGAACTCACCGAAAGACTCGGTTCGTCGATATTTCTCTTCGCCGTCACTTTGATTTTCTTTTCCGCCCTGTGCCCGAACGCGTCAACCGCGTAATACAGGAACGTGTAAGTGCCTTCCAACGGCGTAAACGTGCCGTCGGCGTTTATTTCGGCTGTTTTGCCCGACGCGTCGTTGATAACGACTACGCCTTTATCGGTAATTTTTGAATCGGCATCGGTCGCGGTGTAATCGAAGATTTTATACGGACTGCCGACTTTTGCAAAAGGAACGGCGTTTTCGTCCACGTCCACGGTTATGATCGGTGCTTGGTTGTCGTCAAATAACGGATTTGACAATTTTTCGCCGTCTACGGTAAGCATAAATACGTCCGCACCGCTGCTTGCGCCTTTCGCATATACGCTTAAAATCACCTCGCCCGTGGTAAAACCGTTCCACGGTCTGTTGCCCGCGCTAAGCTCGGTATCGGTACTGTCGAAATCGTAAACGAGCCATGGCACAAGCCGCGAGTTATATTCGGGATGACCGTTAAGATCGTCATGCCCCGTAAGCCATATCGGTTGCGAGTACAGACATTTCGTTTCGTAATCGAAGAAAAGTTTCATTGACATAAAGTCAAAGTCGTAATTGTCTATCGAGTGAGTGAAACTTCCCGAACAGACAAAACCACCCTCTTCATGCGTCGTTGCCGCGTCCGCTCTTCTTGCGGTCGAAAAGAAATCGTAATAATATCCTACCCATGCGGTCTGATTCGCCGCCCTTGCGCGCATAAACGAAGCCATCGGCGTGTAAGAAAGATATTTCAGCCTTACCGATATATAATTGGTTGAATCGTATTTATCGGTCAGCACGACGAAAAACGAATCGAGATCCGCAGAGCCTATGTTTTTAGGATCGAAACTCACCTCGAGGAGCGTTTTGCCCTTGTTGGTTCTATCGTTAAACGTGTATTCGGACAAATCGATGGTTTTGCCGTAAGTTATGGTTTTATTGTCTGTTAACGTAAGTTTTACGCCGACGGTCTCGTTATTCGATTTCATCGAGGAATAACTCGCATCGGTATCGAAATCTTCGGTAATCTTATGCTTAACAAAAATATCTTTGCTGTAATTGCAATTCTCTTCGCCTAAGACGGCGGTATAGTCCAGCGTATATTTTCCGACTTCGGAAAAAGTTATTTTCCCGCTTTTTTGTTCGCCGTACGGCGTTATTATCTTAGCCGTAACGACGGCGGTTTCGTCGCCGAGGCAAAATTCGGCCGACGGGAATTCATAGGTTGAGCCGACGGCAAAACTATCGGGAATATCGTCGATATTTACGGCAAGAATACCGTCGTCTACCGTAATACGCTTGATCTCTTTATTGTATTCGCCCGATTTTTTGCCCGAATACTCTATCTCGTAAACGCCCGTTTCGGTCACTTTAAGATAAAAATCGCCGTCGATTTTCTCGTAACCGCTAACAACTTTTCCGTCCTTTTTAACGGTAACGAAGCATTCTTCCCTGCCGCTTGCCAGAATGTTTGTGATAACACTCGCAGCGGGAACGTATACTTTTGCGTTCAGCCCGACGGTTTCGGGTAAATCGGCGGCATATACGAATTTTTCGGTAATCTCCGATTGTTCTATGACTTCGGTTTTATACCATGCATCGGAGGCAACTCCGTTTTCCGAATATTCGTAGTATAAATACAACGTTCCTTTTTCGGTCGGAGTGTAATTTTTAACGTTTTTCGCAAGCAGTTTGCCGTTTTCGTCATATAACGACGCAACGATTTTATCGGAAACGTCCGCGCCGCTTTCGTTCGTGATTTTCGCCGCGGGGAAAACGTAGTTTTTGTTGAGTACGGGCTTTATTTCCGAATTCAGAATTATCGCGGGGCGGTACTCTACGTTGCTTTCGGCAAGCGAATAACCGCCGAAAGAGCAAAGCAATAAATCGCCGCGGCTGTTAGCCGCTATTTCGTCGAAAACGACGGCTACCGAATATTCTGCAAACGGCTCGAGATCGCTTTCTATAAGTTTCCCGTCGTTGTATTGTTTGGTAAAATCCCACACAAGGCGATAATTTCCGTCGTCGCCCTTTATTTTGACCTGCATGCTTTCGGGATCGAAAGTCAGCGAGCAGATATCCGCGGTAAACTTTGTATAAACGCTTTGTTCGTTATACCCCGCGGTTACGCCGTAAGGCAGGTTAGACGCTTCGTGATAAACTATACCGCCCTTTGCTCCGTTATAAATCACGCCGACGTCGTTATAGTCGGAATACGACGATACCTGAACGGAAAAACTTTTTCCGCGTTTTTCGTCTTTAAAGCGCAAAGAATATTTCTTCAGGTTGCTATTGCCGCCAAACGAGGCTATTTTTATTTCCGACTGAAAAATATCGGTCTGAACGCCTTTGAAATTTGCCGTCGCTCCGCTGTCGTAAGCAAAGAGCCTTAAACCTCTTTTACCGCCGTCCGCGTCGCCCGCCACCGTTTTGACGTTTCCGTCGTACTCGAAAATACCCGCGGCGAAAACCGCGTTGTTTTGATTAAACGCGGCGATAAACATAAACGAAACGCTTAAAGCAAAAAGGATCGCCAGCAAATAAACGGTTATGCGTCTTTTCTTCGTCATCCTTTAATTCCTCCCTCAGAGAGATTTCCCATAATTTTGTTTTTGAACGTCAAAAACAGTATGAATATGGGTAAAAAAACCATAAATGCGGCTGCAAGTTGCGCCGTTATTTCAACGGGACTGGGACCCGCCCATGTTCCGCCGCCGCCTATTATAGACATATACAGCATAACGGCAGAGGTCGTGTGATTGGGTAAAAACATGTACGGCGTTTCAAAATCGTTCCAATACTGAATGAAATTAAGAAGAAATATCGTAGCGATGATAGGAACGGAAAGAGGCATCATTATACGAAAAAATACGGTATAATGCCCGCCGCCGTCCAAAAATGCGGATTCGGCATATTCCCACGAGATTTTTTTGAAAAACGCGTAGAAAATCATGTAGTAAATATTGTTAAAGCCGAATTTCATTATCCACGAACCGACAATATTATCGAACAAACCGAGAGCTTTCGTAACGGTTATCATTGACGCAAGATTTCCGACTATAGGAAGCGCAAGCGTTACGATAACTATATAGTGTATCGCCTTACTGCACTTATTGTCGTACTTTGCGGTACAATACGCGACCGCCGCCGTACAAAGTGTTTGCAACACGGCTCCGCCGCCCGCATACAGCAATGAATTGAAAAACATCTCTTCAAAGAATACCGTCTTAAACCCGCCGTCAAATTCTTTGAGCGTTTTGAAATCGTTAAAAACACCGACGTAATTTTTAAAACCGAGATCGGAAAAAACGCCCCACGGTTTTTGCATTATCGACGCGTAAGTTCTGAACGAAGCCGAAAATCCCCATAATATCAATGCCAGAACGGCTAAGCCGTAAATAACAAGCAAAAACATGGTAACGGCTTCGAATACATTAAACTTTTTTCGGGAAACTATCCTGTTTGAACAAATCATTCTCTATCTCCCGTTTAATTTTCGTTCGGTCCGTATCTGAGCATAAGTTTTCTGATCAGAATGGTAAGGGGTGCGACGATCGCCGTAAACATAAGCCCGAGCGCGGAGGCTTTCCTATACATTTGTTCCAGAGAACTGCCCGTGAACCGCCCGTCCTGCACCATGTTGAATAAATAATAGCCGATCGTCTGATATTGCCTGTTTGCGTTAAATCCGTAAAACGTGAACAAATATGCCTGATTGGTCGCAAACCATGCCAAAAATATGACGATAATCGATACTATCGTTCCCCAAATCTGCGGAATTATTACATGAATGAAAGTTTTGATTTCGTTCGCGCCGTCTATCTTCGACGCTTCCACAACCGAATCCGGGATTTGCGACATTGCGTTGATATACAGCAATATGTTCGCCGAAAAAGTCATCAGCAAATAAAACGCCACCAACGCGCCCTGCTGTTTCTCGTTATAAACGGGACCGATAACCGAGCCGCCGAGCAACGACGCAAGACCTTGGTTTACGAAGTATTTATAGAAGATAACCATTGCCGTAGAACATACTATGCTCGGCAAAAACAAAATTACCTTAAATAGTTCCGAAAGCAGGAACTTCTTGTAAATATAGTAACTGAACAGCAGCGAAACCGGAATACATATCACTATGTTCAGCGCAAGATACAATAAGGAATTTTTAATGCACAGCCATAAATCGTTAAACACTATTTTGTCGAAAAAATATGCGAAATTATCAAAGGTGAAACCAATAACGGCTTTTCCCGTCGAATTGTCGTAACTTTGAAACGCCATAAGAAAACTGTTAAAGTTAACCACGACGTAAAAAACGATAAACTGCAATAAGGGCAACGCAACTATACTTGCGTAAAACACATTGCCCCCGCTTATCGTTTTTTTGTTTTTCGGCTTGAAAACCTGCGGCGAATTATCGCCGCAAGTTTCTTTTGCTTTTAATAAATTCATAAGTCGGCTCTCCCTTTTAGGTTGCGCTTAAATAAATGCACTTATTTGCGATAATTCCATATCGCTTCAAAATATTCTTTAACGGTTGCGTTGCTATGATCTTTGAAATATATCAACGGATTGTTTTCCTGCGAGTTTACGCTGAACCCGTAAGTACGGTAATTGAGTAAACTTGCGTTTTTGCGCGCGGTCGCCGAAATAGGAGTCCAGGGCAAAACAACGGTGTCCGAACTCTTTCTCGTTTCATAAACGCTCTTTCCGTAGCTGCCCATTTTTGCGAGAATATCGTCCGTAAGATCGTATTCCATAGCGCGGAAAGTGTTCGTGTATTCCGTATAAGTTCTCAAGGCATAATCGCTTTGAAGGAAACTTACGAACGCTTTCGCAACGGGTATAATTTCGCTGCTCGTTTCGCTGCTTATAAAAATGAGCGAAGAACGGTCGCTGACCTTGGTGGTCGGCGTGCCTATTTTGCTTGCGTCGGTCTTAGGTAAGGGCAAAATACCGATATTTTTATCCTTGACGTTTGCTTCGTTGTACCACCAACCGCCGTCTACAAGGAAACCTATGGGGCTGTCGCCTATACCGTTTCCGTCGGGATCGAGGAAATACTTTTGCGCGATGGTGTTGCTGAAACCGCTGTCAAAAGACTTACCGTAATAGTTCCTGCTGTTGCCGTTACCCGTTCCGTCGTCGAGAAGCATACAGGCAAAAGTCAAAGCGTCGTATTTGCCTTTTTGTCTTTGTAAAAGATTAAAATTCGTACCGTCTATCTTTTCGGACTGTTTTAACGTAACGCTGCCGTCGGCGGCAATATTGTCTATGATGGTCGTAGCTGTTCCGTCAAACGTAAAGTTGAGTTTCATCTGCTCCGCACCCTCGTTATTAGCCCACATATCGTTTATAAGACCTGTGAGATAACCGGTTTCGTCTCCGTTCCACACAAACGGGGTAACGCCTACGATCTTCATCTGAATCGTTAAAGCGCGAAAATCTTTATACGTTGCGGGCAGTCCGTCGTCCGCCGTGCTTTCGCGTCCGTCGGGACCGAACGCTTTCGCCTCGTCGGCGTCGCTTACGAATAATTCGCTTACTTTATCTTCGTTTCTGAAATCTTCTTCAGTGAAGTTTTCCGCAGTTTTGCCCGCGGCGAAATACAAGCATTTTTGTTTGAACAAATCTATATCATAGTTGAGATTTATCGACGTTTCAAACAACGGCAACGCGTAATATTTGTTCCCTACGTTCAAAAATTCTTTATATGCGGCGGGTATTTTTTCGGCGATCGTCTTACCCGTTTCTTTTTTGTCAAGTCCGGTAACCGCATTATCGTTCACAACGTCGGTTATATCGAGAAAACTGTTTTCCGAAACATAACTGTAATAATCGATGTTCTCAAGAAGATAAACGTTATTTCTGTTGCCTTTCATTGAACTCGGACCGGTGAGCTGACCGCGGTTATATTCGGGGAGTATCTGCACGCCCACCTTGCCGCCGCCGAAGTCGTATCCGTCATACATCGCTTCAAATTCGGAGCCTAACTTTTTAAGCCATTCGTCGCCGAAACCGCCGTTATAGTATTTAACGTATAACTGCAATTTGCTTTTGTCTATGGTCTGATCCTGATTTTCTCTTCTACAGGAGGTAAAAGCAAAAACGGTTATAACGCTTAAAACCGCAGCCACTATTTTGGTTAGTTTTTTCATGTCATTTTCTCCTTTTGCTTAAAATTTATTTTCGGGAAGTTTTAAACACTTCAACACGTCGTCCATCTTTGCCGTAGCCAAAGAAACATATTTATCCGCGCAGCCGTAATAAACGTAAAGCGTTCCGTCTTTTACAACCGCACCCGTCGGGAATACGCAACCCTGATACAACCCGATCTTTTCATAATCGGCAGCGGGTTCAAGCACGAAGTCTTTTGTTCGCGCCAGAATCTTTTCGGGTTTTTCTTTATCTAAAAGCATAAGTCCCACCCGATAACAACTGTCGGTCTTGCTTACGCCGTGATAGATAAGCACCCAACCGTCTTCGGTTTCTATCGGCGGACAACCCGCGCCGACTCTTCCGCTTTCCCATTCTTCCACGCCCGAGTACAACTTTTGACGCGTGCGCCATTCCATAATATCGTCGCTCGAAGATATCCACATCGAACGATCGCCGTCGATAACCGGACGGGATATCATATAGAATTTTCCGTTTATCTTCCTCGGGAAAATTACAACGTCCCTGTAGTCTTCTCTCGCGTCGGTTATTCTGCCAAGGCGTTTATATGTAACGAAATCTTTGGTAATCGCAAGGTAAGTCAAGGTTTCGTTCGTTCTTAAAAACCAAGGCTCGCTGTCCGCGTGCGGGCGTTTCCACGCCTTTGCCTCCTCCGACCTTTGCTCGTAAGGAAGCCAATATCTGCCCGGCGCATAAGCGCGGGAGGCATACGTCATGTAGTATATTCCGTCAATATTTACCACGCGGGGATCCTCGACGCAACCGCCGTCGGCGTCGTTTTCGTCAACGTCGAATATCGGCTCGTCGCTCTGACGAACAAAATTATAACCGTCGTCGCTTACGGCAAGCCCCAACCTTATATTATGTTTAATTTCATCGCCGCCTGCCCGATAAATCATGACAAATTTATTCGTCTTGTCGTCAAAGATAACGGCGGGATTTAAAACACACAAATTTTCCCATTGATTATTCGCATTCGGTTTCAGTATTGGGTTACCCGCATACCTTGTAAACTTAAAATTCACAAAAACTCCTTTTATGCACTAAATGCACTTTATTTTTCACGCTATCATTTTAACTTATCCGCTATCCGATTATCTATATCATTTTTGCACATAAATAATCTCAGAAATAACAAATTGTAACATAAACGCATTTTTTGATTAAAAAGATATCAAAATAACAATCAAACAAGATTGACAAACGCCTTATTCGGATATATAATTACGCTATGTACAAGTTTGGTTTTGAGAGCGACAACGCAACGAGTAAACGCGTGGAAAAATTTATCGATAAGATATCTTTTTCCTATCATATCAACACGTTTGACTTTCCGACGATTCACGGACACGCCGATTATTGGGAATTTACCCTTTTGACGGACGGAAAACTCGTCAACGTTTCAAGCGGAACGAAAAACCGCATTTCCGCAGGGCAATTATTCTTTTCCACCACGGATGACGTGCACTGTCTGAAAAAATCGGGCAACGAAAAATTGCGCTATATAAACATAATAGCGAGAGAACAAGCCGTGAAAGATATCGCCGTAATGTTCTCGCCTGATTTTTTCGATACGCTCGGATCGATGAGGAGAACTCACGGTTTCCCGCCCGAACTTGAAAAACAAATAAACGAAATCGTACACCAGGCACTTCTTCTCCCCGACGACGCAAGCGAAAAATACAACGGGCTTTTATGCGGCGCGGTAATGCTGATTATGCAGTTTCTTTACAGAAAAAGCGCAGATTACATTGATATCGACAGTCAGAGCGAATGGGTTAACGAGTTAAACAAAGCAATGAAAGACCCCGGCTTTTTATCTTGCAACGTGGCGGATTTATGCAATCTTTTACACTATTCGCGTATGCAGCTTTCAAGAATATTTCAAAACAAGTTCGGCACTACCCCGCACAGATTTCTTATCGAGCATAAACTAAGATACGCGCAAAACCTGCTGGTGACTACCGATATGAAAGTAATCGATATAGCCGAATTCGTAGGTTTTACCAATCTTTCGAGTTTCAACACGTATTTTAAAAACGCTTACGGCGTAACGCCCGGGCGGTTCAGAAAAAAGAGTTAACAAAAAACGGAAAGGCAATGCAATATACGCCTCTCCGTTTTTTATTTTATAGTTCAAATCCGACATTAGTTACAGAGATATGCGATCAGTTTTTCAAAATCGCACGTCGCAAGCCCGATATACATATCCGCACAACCGTAATAGACAAAAAGCGTTCCGTCTTTTACGACCGCGCCCGTCGGAAAAACACACCCTTCGTACAACCCTTCCAACTCAAAATCACTGTCGGGCTCCATAAGAAAATCTTTCGTTCTTGCTATAATTTTCCTCGGATCGTCAAGGTCAAGCAGTACCGCTCCCACACGGTAAACGCCCTTTTCGTCCACGCCGTGATAGAGCATAAACCAACCTTTATCCGTCTTTACAGGCGGCGTGCCGCCACCCATGCGCTGACACTCCCACCATTCGTTTCCCGTCATTAAAAGTTCGGGGCTGCCGAAATCGATTAAATCGTCGCCGAACGATATCCAGATCGACGGCATTTTTACCCCCGCGTTTTTAAATTTGGGGCGTGAAATCATAACGTATTTGCCGTTTATTCTTTCGGGGAACAAGTAAGCGTCACGGTCGTCAACCGACGCTTCGGTAATACGCCCGAATTTTTTGAAAGTCTTGAAATCTTTCGTCGCGGCAAGGTAAGTTACCGTTATATTATCGTTCGCAAACGACGGAAGCCCGTCGCAAAAAAAGTCGGTTTCGTCGAGATATCTCGGCGCTTTCGTTACGCCCTCGACGTAAGGTTCTAACCAATATCTGCCCGGCGCATACGGTCTTGCGGCATAGGTCAGATAGTACACGCCGTCTATTTTCATAAGACGCGGATCTTCCACGCAGCCGCCGTCGGGATCGTCGTGATGCCCTTCAAACGCGGGCTTGTTGCTTTTACGGACAAAATTTATTCCGTCCTTGCTCGTGGCTAAACCAAGTTTTATCTGGTGGCGAGCGTCGTTGCCCGCCGCACGGTACAGCATTATGAACTCCTGCGTTTCGTCGTCATATACGACGGCGGGGTTTAAAACGCAACGTTCTTCCCACTCGTTTTCGGGGTTGGGTTTAAGTATCGGATTACCTTTATATTTTTCAAATTTCATATTTTTCACCTTAAGTCAATTTGTTATGTTCGAGCAGATATTTATATATTTTTTCGGCGATCCGATTGTGCCCGCAATCGTTCGGATGCAGCCCGTCGACGGTATATTCGTCGCCCTTGTCGGTGAGCGGCTTCGGTATACCGTCGTTATACAAATCGATATAATCTACGCCCTCTTTTTCGCATTTCGACCTTATTATATCGACGTAACCTTTAAGGTTTAAGGTCGGCTCTTTTC
>ERZ857629.2591-NODE-2591-length-16837-cov-7.570671_pt1 | contig 16837 bp, 16 predicted proteins | sample MGYA00519700_ERZ857629 | MGnify/ENA primary metagenome ERZ857629 (study PRJEB31778, sample SAMEA3449351) | human gut metagenome | biome: human gut; feature: human-associated habitat; material: faeces | place: United Kingdom | collected 2010/2012 ...
GCTGGGATAAGGTTTCCCGGTCACTCCTATGAGAGCTGCAAGTCCCCCGCGGCAGCCGGACACTCGTCCGCCAGTCACTCCTAGTCCCTATTCCCCAGCAGTCTTTCTTCTATTTCTTCCTTGGCCTTCCTGACAAAGGAAAGCATATCTGGATCCAGCGGATAGCGGATGACGCAGCCGGGCGAGAGAATGACATGGCGGCCGCCCGTCTCTCTAAGCGTCTCATAGATCTGGTGCTCGATCTCATTTTTATGTCCGTCGGTGATATCCATGCGTTCCAGGCCAGCCATGATGCACTTACCGGTCATGACCTGCGCCTCGTGGATGCCCGGCAGAGATTCAAAGGCATGCCAGTTGAAGATCTGAACGGGGTATTTCCGAAGCAGGGGGAACATGATGTGCTTTCCATGGGCATGCAGCACATTGCACCAGCCCTGCGAAGCGGAAAGGACCGCGATATCATAGGGCATGCCGTACTCTTTGTAGAGATCCTCCTTCACCAGATCATAGGAGGAGAGCTGCGTCGCAAAGAAAATGCCATCGGCGCCCAGCTCGATGACGCGCTGGACGAGGGCACAGGTGGTCTCTGTGATGGCAGTCAGGGCTGCCTTCACTTGCTCTCCATGACCGGAAGCGATGTGCTCCATCATGTGCGGACACAGTTTATTTGCCGTAGTCAGCGGACTGAAGACGGTGAAAATGACAGGCACTTCGCCATTGGTCTTCTTCAGCAGTCTCTTCAGGAAGTCCTGCTCACGAGCCAGCGCCCCCTCATGGAGCGAGACCGGCTTGACTTTCAGCCAGTCTTCCGGCGTATGGACCGGAGTGGAAATGATTTTCGCCACGCCGCCTCTTTCAATGTCTGAATAATCGACTGTCACGCCGAAGTCTTCGACACTGTACATACCGTTATTCATCGTCTTTAAGATATCGACGTCATAGGTCTTATAGAAATCATAGGTATGTTCCGCATTCGCTGCGGGATCGAGATCGATCATCGGCAGATAAGACCACAGCGAGTATGGTACACGGTCTACTGCATCTCCACGAATGGCGGCAGCGATGCGTTCTGCCTTCGTCATAGGGGCAGTTTTTTTTCTCTTCATAGAAAAGCTCCTTTCCAAAATGCTATTATTTTTCCTATTATACTATAAATGAAGGGGAGGTTTAAGAACGCGGGCTTCCGAGTGAACCAAGGCTTCATCTATCGATTCATTGCCTTTTATCTATGAATGAGTCACTTCCATTGACCATGTATTCCTGCCCGTTATCTTTCTTATGCCCGACAGTTCTTGATGATTTTAGCCCCAATGAATGCGCGGGACTTTTTTGAACCGCAAGGCAGCCGATATCTCTTTTTGAATTCTTAAATTTCAGTGCATAAGAAGAAAGATTGATTGATAATTTCCATATGCAAGAGTATAATACTTATAAGTGATATTCGATTTTTTGTTTTTTCTATCAATCATTTGGGGGATCTCCATGAAATTGACATTGCTCGCCCTGAGCTATTTCCAAAAGACAGCCGAGCTGCAGCATCTGACGCGCGCAGCAGAAGCCCTTCACATTTCCCAGCCGTCCCTGTCCCATACCATCAAGGTACTTGAGACAGAGCTCGGCGTGCCGCTCTTTTCCCGAAGCGGTCGAAATATTGTCCTCACAAGATATGGCGAGATCCTGCTCCGCCATACGAACCGCATCATGCAGGAGCTGCACGGCGCGCAGAAGGAACTGGCTGATACCAAGGAAGCACAGAAGCTCACCGTCACCATCTCTCTTTTCGCGGCTTCTATGATCATCCCTGCTTTCCTCACCCGTTTCCGTCAGGAGCATCCGGATATCCGTTTCGAGATCCTGCAGCAGCACAATAAGCCGGGTCAGCAGAACCAGAATCATGTGGATCTCTTCCTGTCCTCCTCCATCAATCCGATCGAGAATGACCACTCTGTGACGCTCCTCAAGGAAGACATCATGCTGGCTATGCCGGATACGGATCCGCATGCCAGAAAATCGTCTGTCAATCTGGATGAATTTGAGAAAGCGGGATTCATTTCTCTGGAAGCAGGCTCTTCCCTTCGTACCATCACAGACTTCTACTGCCGCATGGCAGGCTTTGTCCCACACGTGGTACTCGAGAGCGACAGCCCGATGACGGTACGCGAATTCATCCGCGCCGGCCTCGGTGTATCCTTCGCGCCGCGCATCACATGGCACGGTGTCGGCGGCGACCATGTCGCGCTGGTGCCGATCTCCTCTCCGAGCTGCTCGCGCTACATCAGCCTTTCGTGGAAAAAAGGTGAGAAGCTCTCTCCCCCGGCAGATATGCTGAAGCGCTATATCATCGAGAATTTCTCTGACTTCGCCAGAGAATATGCGGGACTTCCGCCGGAAAGATAAGAAAAAAACGAAGGCATCTTCCTCGAGGTGCCTTCGTTTTTTAGTGAAAAAGTGCGGAGTGGCGATCGCACGGCGCATCAGCCCCCCCAAAAACGCATATCCTGCTATAGGAGAAAGACGCCGCCATGCCCCGCCCCTTCTCACAAGCAAAAAGCCCATCAGACGATGGGCTTTTTGCTTGTGAAATTGTCTATACCAGGCGGGAACGCCGTGGTTACATCAAGTGGGGGCTGTCCGACAGAAGCATCACTAATCCCGATCACCCGAGAAATGCCATCTCCTGTTTCCAGGCGTCCATCGCTTCCTTCATGGAAGCGATGACTTTTTCTGCGTGTGTCTGCTGACGTTCTACGGACTTCGGGCCTGTGCCGCCGTAGCTTTCACGGTTCTTCACACAGTTTTCGATAGAGAGGGCTTCTTTGATGTCTTCTTCAAAGAGCGGGCTCATGGATCTGAATTCCTCCATGGAGAGATCCAGAAGGACCTTGTGGTGCTCGATGCAGTAGTGGACAGCACTTCCGACGACGGCATGCGCCTGACGGAAAGGCAGGCCTTTCTTCGCAAGGTAGTCTGCCATGTCGGTCGCATTCGAGAAGTCACTTTCAAGGACCTCACGGGTGTGATCGCCATTGACAGTCATGGTGGAGATCATGCCGGCATAGATGTCGAGGGCGAAGTACAGGGTATCCAAGGCATCAAAGACGCCTTCCTTATCTTCCTGCATGTCCTTGTCATAGGCCAGCGGCAGACCCTTCATGACGGTCAGAAGACCGATGAGGTGTCCATAGACACGGCCGGTTTTACCGCGAATGAGCTCACACATGTCCGGATTCTTCTTCTGCGGCATGATGGAGCTGCCCGTGGAATATCCGTCATCAAGCTCGATGAACTGGAATTCGCTGGTGGACCAGTAGATGAATTCTTCCGACAGACGCGAGAGATGCATCGCACAGATCGATGCGAAGGAAAGAAACTGGAGAAGGTAGTCGCGATCCGAGACCGCATCGAGGCTGTTTCCATAGACGGAGGCGAAGTGAAGGTCATTCGCTTCTTCCTCGGGATGTGTCGGGTACGTGGTCCCTGCCAGCGCACAGGCGCCGATCGGCGACATGTCACACATATCGTAGCAGTCTTCGAGACGCTTGAAGTCACGCTCGAGCATCGCAAAGTACGCGAGCATGTGATGAGCGAAGAGGACCGGCTGCGCGCGCTGCATGTGGGTGTAGCCCGGCAGGATGACGTCCTGATATTTCTTGGAAGCAGCGAGGAGGGCTTCTAAGACGGCGATGAGCTTTTCAGACAGGCGCGCGATATTTCTCTTCATGTACATATGGAGATCCAGCGCGCACTGGTCATTGCGGCTTCTCGCCGTGTGGAGGCGGGCGCCGGCATCGCCGATCTCCTCGGTGAGACGTTTTTCGATATTCATATGAATATCTTCGAGTTCGACGGAGAAAGGGAATGTCCCTTCATCGATCTCTTTTTTGATAGAGAGAAGACCCTTGGTGATCTTTTCCTGATCCTCTTTGGAAATGATCCCATGAGCCGCCAGCATTTTGGCATGGGCGATAGAGCCGGCGATGTCCTCACGATACATGCGGCAGTCATAGGAAATGGATGCATTGAAATCCAGTGCATTCTTTTCCTCTGCCTTCGTGAAGCGTCCGCCCCACATCATATCACTCATTTTGCATTCTTCTCCTTCATGAGGGCACGGATGGTGAGCGGCAGGCCGAAGAGGTTGATGAAGCCTTCTGCATCTGCCTGATTGTATACATCATCTTCACCGAAGGTGACGAATTCTTCGTTATACAGGGAGTACGGGCTTTCTGCGCCATTGGACATGATGTTGCCCTTGTAGAGGCGAAGGGTGACTTTGCCGGTAACGGTTTCAGAGGTCTTGTCAGCGAAGGCCTGCAGTGCTTCGCGCAGCGGTGCGAACCACATCCCGTCATATACGAGTTCTGAGTATTTTACAGCAGCGATTTCTTTGAAATGGAAGGTCGCGCGGTCAAGGCAGAGGCGTTCCAGTTCGGTGTGTGCGTAGAAAAGGATAGAGCCGCATGGGTTTTCATAGACGCCGCGAGACTTCATGCCGACGAGACGGTTTTCTACGAGGTCATCGATGCCGATGCCGTTGCGTGCGCCGATGGCGTTCAGGGTATTCACGAGCTCTACGCCGTCCATCTTCTTGCCATTGACAGCGGTCGGGATGCCTTTTTCAAAATCAATGGTGACGATTTCCGGCTTATCCGGAGCTTCTTCCGGATCGCAGGTGACGAGGTACATATCCTTGTGCGGCGCATTTGCCGGATTTTCCAGGTCATCGCCTTCATGGGACAGATGCCACATGTTCCAGTCCATGGAGTATGGGTATTTCTGTGCAGCCTTTTCTTCATCAGTCTGCTTTTCATCATACTTGTCGATCGGCACACCATGTGCTTCTGCATAAGCCATTTCATCTTCACGGGACTTCATATCCCAGATACGCCATGGAGCGATGATCTTCATGTGCGGAGCCAGTGCTTTGATGGTGAGTTCGAAACGAACCTGGTCATTGCCTTTGCCGGTCGCACCGTGGCAGATGGCATCAGCGCCATATTTCTTTGCCATGTCGACGAGGCATTTGCCGATCAGTGGACGAGCGAAGGAAGTACCGAGCAGGTACTTGCCTTCATAACGGCCATCTGCCTGAAGGACTTTGTATGCATATTCTTCAATGAATTCTTTGCGAACATCAAGGGTCTCTGCATATTCAGCACCGGATGCAAGCGCCTTCTTGTGGATGGCTTCGAAGTCTTCCGGCTGTCCCAGATTTACGGTGCAGGCAATGACTTCACAGCCATAGGTTTCTTTCAGCCACGGAATGATAACGGAGGTATCCAGACCACCGGAATATGCAAGAACTACTTTCTTTACGCTTTTAATATCTGTCATGATAATGCCGCCTTTCAAAATAATATAGACAATTTCATCAGCCCTTTCACATGGGCTTGTTTGACGATGTGATAATTATACAGCGTTGTGCATAAAATTGCAATAGCTTTTGTGAAACTTTTTTCAAATAAAAAAACGTGAGAGACTCCATCTCTCACGCTTTGGGATCGCTATCCATTTGTCTATTGGCTGAGGCGGCACCCTGGGGCGGCCTTCGGGTCACCAGTCACAGATCCACAGGGAGCCTCACTCACTATCCCCGCCCTATGGCTGATGCACGCTGTCGAGGATCACTTCAATGATCTCGCTGCATTCATCCTCGATCTCCAGCATAAAGGAGTACAGGTTTTTGATATCCCGTTTCTTCAGCCCGAGAGACAGCAGGATGAGGGAGGCAAGCTCTCTTCGAAGCACACGGACAGGACCGGTACGGTCAAAGTCGAAGGCTTGCATATAGCCGAGCATGGCGCCTTTGGAAAGGAGCATGCGTGCATAATATTCATCCGGCTTCAGATAGCCCATACAGTCTGCCTCTGCGAGGTAGTGATCTGCGAGATCCAGATGCGTATGGAGCAGGGCTTCGAAAATCTTTGGCTCCGTATAGGCTTCATAGTAGAGTTCACGGAAAACAGATTTCTTCTCGATCGCATACAGCTCGACCGCCAGGATCGCTGCATAGTGATATTCCAGCGGTTTATCAGAGAAGCGCTTCTCCACCTCATCCACGATCACCTGGCAAAGGTCATTCGTAATGGCCGAGAAAACAGCGTCTTTATTGTCAAACAGATTGTAGATACTGCCCGAGGTGATCCCGGACTCCTGTACGATCTGGCGAATGGTTGTCTTTTTATACCCCTGTTCCAAAAAAAGTCTTTTAGCGGTGTTAAGAATATTCGCACGAACGCCAACCATGCGTTCTGCTCTTGTTGCTGCCTGTGCCATGATTATGTCCCCTTTTCATGAACAATGAGGCCAAACTCCGAATGGCCCCGGAAACTCAAAAATCAACTCTTCCCCAAATAAGGATACACTATTTCAAATGTATCTGGTTAATTATAAAATATAATAAAACGAATTGTCAATTTAACAAATAAGAAAATCTGCCAGACGGGACTGATTTTCATCGGGAGGATCAGAAAATCCGCCCTCCGGCATGCACCAAGCCGCTTTTCTTTTGATTGATCAGAAAATCTTTTCCTGCACGGGGCATGGGACGTGCAAGTACATGAAGCCAAGGTCAGTCATCCATCAGAAAAATGCAATAGAAAAAGAGCGGGAAATTAGGGGAGACCCGCTCTTTTCTGCCTGCGCTCTTGTGAAGGCGATGGGATGTCATCGGGGCTATGGGGAAAGCGGGAAACCATGATATAGGGGTATATCATGGCGGGATGACTCGCCGATCACGCGAAACGCAGGCAATGGTTTGCTTTAAGACACAGACAATTTGCTTATGCTCTTAAAACATGCTTTTATTATAAATCATGTTTCATGCTTGTCAAGTGGCTTTCCCTACTTTTAAAGCAAATCTCAGATGCAGATGGTGCATTCTATGATGAATCCTTATGAAAAACGGTCAGAAATGCTTCGCCTCGCCCGCTACGTTTCCTTTCGACTGCAAGACAAAAATACATGCCACGCCTCTCAGAGCCCGCTTTCTTTCGGGGAGCTCCCCCGATGGGGAGCCAAGGCATTTTCCCCTTCTTACGGCACATTTCTCACTTCTGCCCCAAGTCCGAAGATGGACAAGCCGCAATACTACCCAGCCATGATCTTCGGAAATTCCCGATTGATGACCTCCGCCATCATGCGCTTCATATTCCAGTCGCCATGAATGCCGTCCAGCGCAAGCCAGGTGGGAAGCTCTTCCATCTCTTCAAAGGGCGCGGCGGTATCGATATGGACCTCGCCGCGTATGAAAGCATTCACCTCATCGAAAGAAGCTTTCCAGCCCTCATAGGTCGGCTCATTAAAAGCCTTTTGTATGTTTTCAGGATTGATCGGCGGCAGCGTCATCAGGATGGGCGTGATACCATGCTCGCGGCACTTTCTCTGGATCTCCTTCAGGTCAGAGATCACATCCGCTGCTGGGACACCGGCGCGAAGACTGTTCGTCCCGCCCAAGATGAGAAGATACTCCGGCGAAAAAGGAAGCACGTCCTTCTCGAAGCGCATGACCATCGCCTCACTCGTATCCCCGCTTTGGGAAAGATTGATCGAAGAAAAGTCCAGATACGACTCATAGCTGTAGGCAAGGTCAGCCGGCCCAAAGGAGAGATGGCCGCCGCCATGAGAAATACTGTCGCCATAGACAGCCACCTTCCAATGCTTCACCGGATTTTTGATCTCCTGCGGCAGGCTCCACTCACCCACGGGCTTCCCCGTGCTGTCCATTCCCCTGACGCGCCAGTAGTAGGTCCCCGTCCGCGGCGCATCATCATAGAGATCGGTGAGCTCTGTCTTGGCCGCATAGATGCGGTGAACGGATGGCGAGAAGCCATGAAGATTCTCCGGATACTTTGACGTGACTTCTACCTCATAGCTCGCGGCATTCGGATTTCCTGTGTAGGCATAGACCGGGTACAGAAGGACACTGCCATTCCCCTTGCCATAGGGATCGTGCGGGATGGGCGCATTGCGCTCCGTCCTGAAAAGTGCGCTCTCTACATCTGCCGGTCGCGAATAGGAGCCGATCGGATGCCCATCCAGATCATAGGCTCGTACACGATAAAAAAGAGTCTTCTCTGCCTGTAACTGTCTCATGTCCAGCATGAGGCTATTCGTGTATACCTGAGTATTCCTATAAATCGCAGTGGCTATCGGAGCATCCGCTCGCAGGTCTTTGGGGATCTCTTTGAAAATCTCCACCTCGCTTCTGACGGCATTCAGATTCTGCGGCCAAGTAAGGTAGCCGTACCGCCCTTTCTCCTCTTTGATCACCTGCGCGGCGCAGACTTCCTCACAGTGAAAATACAAGGATCCTGCGGTCATGATAAGTGGCAGCACAGCAAGCACAAGTCCTGCAGCAAGCCGCCTTTTCCATTGGATCGACATCGTTCATGCCCCTCCCTTCGTTTCTTCTGTCATTAGTATAGGCAGAATGTTGCTGCATAGCAAATACTTATGGATTATGAATTTGGATAGTGAAAAGGCATGAAGTGGGCTAGAAGGCAGGGATGAGGAATAAGGTGTGACTGGCGACTGGTGGCGAGTCGCTTCAATCCCTCATCGGACATCGCCGTGATTCATACGCTGCGACGTTTCTATATTTTTATGCATCGCGCCAGCATTTCGCATTTCTCATGCAAGCAAGACTTTCAAACGCAATCAAAGGGCAGTACTCCCATGGGCCCCGATTTTCCAATAAAAAACACCTGCTTTCGCAGATGTTTTCCCTCACTTCAACTTCTCTTTCAAAAACTCAATGAACGTTTTCGTGACACGACTGAAGGGCTGATTTCTGCGCCACGCAAGAAATGTGTAGATATACTGCGCTTTATCTCCGATCGGTCTGAAACAGATCCGATGTTCATCAAGAAAGGGGAGTACACCCTCACCGGCGATAAAATAGCCCATGCCCTCATCGACCATGATGGCCAAGTTCGTGGGGAGGTCAGACTCGATCATGGCAGGATGGCTATCCTGATCCGTATGTCTGGCAAAGAGCATCGCATCAAGATCTGGACGAAGCCCCTGCAGCAGAGGGCGGCCTTCAAGGTCTTGCATCCATACTTCCGGCTTCTTGGCGAGCGGATCATCCGCACGCATATACACCCCCATCCGGCTCGGTTTTCCGATGGGGCGTGACTCATACTTCTCCCTATCAAAAGGCTGCACAAGGAGGCCCACATCGACGCAGCCATGATCCATACATTCACAAATGTAAGGCGTGATGTCCGTGTAATAGCGGAAATATACAAAAGGATGGAGTGTCTGGAATTCCTTAATGAGACGCACGAAATCACGCGCCTGCGAGAGATCCCCACCTGCTACGCTGATGGTGCCTTCCAGATTTTCTGCCGCCTGCGAGACTTCCATCTCCGTCTTGTCGACCAGAGAGACGATCTCTTCGGCGCGTCGGCGAAGAAGAATGCCTTCCGGCGTCAATGTGATCTTGCGTCCGCTCCGATCCAGGAGCGAGACGCCCATATCCGCTTCGAGGTCCGCCATCTGGCGCGACAGCGTCGGCTGCGTGATGTGGAGGCGGCTGGCCGCCTTTGTGATGCTCTCCTCACGCGCGACCATGAGAAAATATTTCAACACACGGATTTCCATGGAAATCGCTCCTTTCATGAAACCATTTTTCTCATTATATCATGGGAAGGAAAGGGGGCAAGGGTTATCCCTCGGGGCGGCTCCGTCCACTGATTTTGAGTAAAAGCTCGGCTCTCTAGTTAGGAGTTAGGAGTGTTGGTGCGGCGCATAAAAATATAGAAGCGCCGTAAATTTTAGATAAACCGTACTCTCGTATCGTCATTCCGACCGAAGTGGAGGAATCTTTTTCGTTTGCGGCATACCGCCGGGTAAGCTCAAGAACGCAAATGGGAAGCCTGCTTTCAAAGGCAGGGAGTACGGTGTTTCATGCAAGAGAAACGACGCACAATGTACGGATTTCCGCTGCAACAAAGATCCCTCGGCTTTGCTCGGGATGACGAAACGGAGAGATGGCTACCCGACAACTGCTTTCAGGCTTAGATCATGAGACATGCTGTCCCTTGATTTCGAATGAAAGCTTTGCTCGAATGAGGAATTAGGAATGAAGGTGGCGGCTCCGCCGCAAATATATATTTTGCAGCGAAGCTGCCACCACAATCCTGAACCCATCAACCTGAACCCGACAACAACACAAAAGACGTGCTTTCGCACGTCTCTTTCGCTAAAAGCTGTATGTTCCCTTATAGATCAGGTCTTTGATGAAATTCGGAAGGGCAAAGCAGCTTTTCTGGATATTTTTATTGTAGTACTTCATCGGCTGCGGGCCGTCTTCACGGACCTTGGCTGTGAGCGGGTCATATTTCTTCGATCCGATCATGAAGGAGTGCATACACTCCGGATAGATCGGCACGTGTGAAAAATACATGCGTACGATGGGGAATACGTCACGCATCGCCGCAAAAACATCGTGGACGGTCTTCTGCTGGACGATCGGAGACTCGGTCTGCTGGACGATGAGCCCATCTTCTCTAAGAGCCGCCTTGGCGCTTTTGTAGAATTCTCTCGTGAAAAGGCCTTCGCCCGGTCCGATGGGGTCAGAGCAGTCGATGATGATGACGTCATAAAAGTCCTTCACCGCGGCCGCAAAAGCGATGCCATCTCCCACATGGACATGAAGCTTCTCCGGCGGATCCAGGAGGACTTTGGAGATCGTCGGGAAATATTCCTTCGAAAGCTCGATGACGCGGCCATCGATGTCGCAAAGATCCACCTGTTTTACACACTCATGGCGGCAGACTTCGCGTGCGACGCCGCCGTCTCCGCCGCCAATGATGAGTACACGCTCCGGATGAGGATGCATCATGAGCGGGACATGCGCAATCATTTCATGGTACGTCCACTCATCCTTGACGGAAGTCTGGAAAACACCGTCTAAGATGAGAAGACGTCCATACTGCTCCGTCTCGACGATCTCAATGTGCTGAAAGGGGGTCTGCTCTTCATGCAGTCTTTTTGTGATCGCCAGAGTGAGCCCCAGATGGTCATTGGCCCACTCGGTCACGCTCTGCTTTGTTTCCATAGGCTTAGTTCTCTTCCTTCGGAGCCACTGTCTTAGCCGCCTCATCGAAAAGATTTCCGCCGGCAGGCGCAGGAACGGCTTCCTCTGCTTCTGCCGCCGGTGCTGCTACTTCTTCCGTGGCAGAAGGCTCCGCCTCAGCGGCCGGTTCAGAAACTGCCGGCTGCTGAGCCTGCACCGCCTGCGGCGCACGAGCGGCTTTGGCTGCTTCGATCAGCGCTAGCGCAGATTTGAAATTTGACAAGAGCTTTTCGATATACAGATTCATATCGCCTTCTGCCTTCAGCAGATCCGCATTCATCTTGCGACGAGCCGCTTCGGCATCGGAAACGATCTTCTGCGCTTCGCTCTGGGCTTCCTGAATGGAAAGCTCGGCTTCCTTGTGTGCATTCTTCTTCACATTATCCGCGGTTTCCTGCGCCATGACCAGCGTGTGGGACATGGTCGACTCCATCTTTTCGTAGTTGCGGAGCTTCGTGCGGATGATGTCCATTTCTTCTTCCATCGCACGGTGCTCGCGGTAAATCTTTTCATAGTCGCTCGCAAGCTCTTCCAGAAAGGCATTCACTTCATCCTTCGAATAGCCGCGGATCTGACCGGAAAATGTTTTATTATGAATATCCATCGGTGTGATCATGATCTATGCTCCTTTAATGATATTCCTAAAAAGGGACAAGTATATGGATCTCAAGGCCGGCAAAGGGCAGCGGTGATCATTTCCGGAAAACGTACTGGTCCTTCACGGATGAAAATACGTGAGCTTCTTCAAGTGTGAGAACCCTTGCCCCTATTGCGCCTTCAGAAACCATAAGCCCTTATTTGTATCTATCGATCAAAAGCCCTGTCCGTCCTTTACGGCTCGTACCGGTCTCTTCTTTGATCTCGATGCGGCCGCGTCCCCGGATGCTGATGATATCGCCCGCTTTCACCGTTTGGGACGCGCTCTTGGCAGGCTGCCAGTTCACTTCTGTGCGCCCGTCATCGACGGCCTGCACCATCTTGGAGCGGGAGATACCAAAGCCCGCTGCCCCGACGGCATCGAGGCGAAGAGAGGCCACTGTCGCACGGACTTCCTTGGCCGTTTTCTTCGGCGGCTCGATCTCCTCCATCGGGATCTCTTTGACCGTGACAGGGACCATGGCGACCTTATGGAAATTGTCTCTGATCCACCCGGCCATGGTACTGTCTGCTACGATCTGACAGCCGGCGCCCTGCATGAGGATGTCGCCAAGAACGGCACGGTCAATGCCAAGACCCATCAGCGAGCCTAAGACGTCCCGATGCCCGATCAGGCGGTAACGGTCATCCCAGGTGACGGAGAGGAGTGTCATGCCAAAGTCGATGGGGCCGTCATAGTCGTCTCTGGAAAAGGCGATGCGCACGCGCTCTGCCTCATGATAGCCGCCTTCACTTTTCACCGTGACCGTCTTCATATGGGTCGCGATAGTCTGCCCGATCTGCGCGGCAAAAGGCGACATAAACGGGCCGACGGCAAATGGCCGTCCACGGTCGACAACATCGGCCAGATCCAGCAGACGGATCGCCATGTCTTTGGCATCGTCACTGGTGGCCGCAAAATAACGAATGATTTTTTCTCTATCTTTCATATGTTGATTCCTGGCTCATCATTTCTAATTATTTCCCCGCCATCTGATCCGATTTTGCGAGGCATGCTTCTACGCCATCCATCAGTGCAGCGCGGATACCCGCGCGCTCCATGGCATGGATCCCCGCAATGGTGGTACCGCCGGGACTAGTGACCTGATCCCGCAGCTCAGCCGGGTGTTTCCCTGTTTCCAGCACCATCTTGGCTGCGCCATACAGCGTCTGGGCAGCGGCTTCGATGGCAAGCTTTCTGGGAAGACCGATCAGGACGCCGGCATCTGCCAGGGCATCAATGATGACAAACGCATATCCCGGACCTGCACCCGAGAGCGCACCAAGCTCATCGAGCTGTCGCTCCGTCACGACGGCTTCCTTGCCCAGCGCGCGGAAAATATCCTCTGCTTCAGCGATGAATCCTTCCGAAGCAAATGTCCCCGGAGCGATCGCTGCCATGCCTTCTCCGACAGAGGCCGGGGTATTCGGCATGACGCGGATGACTTCTGTCCCCTTCGGAAGAGCCTTTTCCAGTGTCTCGATCGTGACAGCGGCTGCAATAGAAAGGACCCGGCGGGGCGCATGCCGGGACAATTCTTCCAGCACAGAAGGAACCACGTTCGGCTTCACGGCCACAATGACCAGATCCGCCTCACCGGCTTCGCCCCCCTCTTTGGAGACAGAGACTCCGTATCGTGCTGCTTTTTCTTCCGAAGCCGCAAGGGAATGCTCCTTCACGAAGACTTCTTCTTTTTTCCATAAACCTTTGGCAAGGCAGCCGGAGAGGATCGCTCCTCCCATCGCCCCGCATCCGATGATCAGTATCTTCTTCATAGGTTCGGTCCTTTCCAGGCAGGGATGCCTTGGAAATCGGTCAGTCGATCCTTATCGAGCCGTACAGTCTCCGGCAGGCAGATAAGGACATCATCATTCAGAAGCTCGATGCTTCCGTGGGCCAGATAAACAGCTCCACTCATGAAATCGACAAACCGGCTGGCTGTCTCATCATCCACACTGTCATTCAAAACGACAATAACGGCGAGCCCTTTTTCAAGAGCATCCACCCCATGCCGTGCATCTGCATACGTGCCGGGTACCATGATCACCACCTCCAGCGGACGGAGACTTCGAGCCGGCAGCGCGCCTGCCTCCGGAAGTATCTCCCTCTCCTCTGCCTGTGTGTCATAGACATCCTCGTCCTGGCCATTGAACTGCTTTTTCAGCCAGCCCAGACCCCCTTCCCAGAAAGACATCAAGCCTCTGGAGCCGAGGGTCCCTGCGGCTGCTGGGCATTCCACTGCGGTGCACCGGCCGGTGCGGCTGCCTGCTGATCCGCATAGGCAGCGAAATTCTCACGGGAAACGCTCATATTATTCGGCGCGCAGAGATAAATGCTTTCAGAGATCTGGTCGATGCGGCCATCCAAAGCATACATGATGCCCTGAACGAAATCCACGATACGCTGGGCTTCATCCGCATCCGTTTTTTCCATATTCATGACGACCGGACGCATAGCCTTCAGATGATCCCCGATCTTTTCCGCATCACTGTAGCTCTTCGGGCTGACAACAACCATGGTGTATGGCTTGGCGGCCTGACGCGGGACAGCACTTCTGCCGATACCGCGGACAGCTGCCGGACGCGGCGGGACGGGCTGAGCAGGATTGACGGGAGCCGTCTCCTCGCCAAGATCCTCTTCTTCCATATCCTCATCATCACGATCGACAAACTGATCTTTAAACTTATCCAATAAACTCATTTCTTTCTCCTCCTAATGGTATACGCGAGAGCCGAAGATCGCGGTGCCGATACGCACCATCGTGGCTCCCTCTTCGATAGCCTGTTCAAAATCATGGGTCATTCCCATAGACAGGATGGAAATCTGTCCCTCGGGAAACTGCTTTTTCATATCCTCCCACATCTCGTGGGCTTTGCGGAAGACGGGACGCGTCATCTCCACATCCTCATAATTCGGTGCCATGCACATCAGTCCGAGCACCCTCACATGAGAGAGCGACTTTGCTTCATCGATCGCCATTTTCATGTCCTCTGGTGAAAGACCTGTCTTGCTTTCTTCTCCGGAAATATTAAACTCCAGAAGTACGTCCTGCACCTTATCGATCTCTGCCGCCCGCTTGTCGATCTCCCGCAGAATGGACAATGAGTCCGCTGACTGGATGAGATCTGCCATAGCGACTGCCTTTTTGACTTTATTTTTCTGCAAATGTCCCTGCAGATGCCAGGTCACCGGGAGCGACAGCTCCTGGTATTTTTCTTCCATTTCTTGGACACGGTTCTCACCCACATGGGTGACACCGAGAGAAATGGCTTCTTCCATGTCTTTGATGGGATGGAACTTCGTCACAGCCACCAGCGTGACCTGCTGATGATATGGGGACTTCTCCCGCGCTGTTTCGATCCGCTCCATGACATGAGCTAATCGTTCTTTGATTTCTGACATAGCCCCGCCTTCTTTGTGTAGTTTCAGCATAGCTCTTCTGGTAGAAATAGTTATACTCATGGTTTATTATAGCACAGAAATTCATGGGGAAAAAGGGAAAAGGCTTCACGAGGAAGGGAACCGGGGATCGGAGAATGCACGGTGACTCCTGACTGACAGAAAGCGATCCAATCCTTCCATGTAAGGAAGGCCATGACGAAATACGGCATGAAAAGGCGTATGGCGATGACCGGATCAGCGTTTCCTGACCTGCCGCTTCCGGCATCGCCGCGATGAAGCCTCTGCCGAGCCTTTTGACCTTATCAGCCGCATCGAAAAAGCCCCGACAGCTCATCTGAGCCATCGAGGCTTTTATCACTTGTTCCTCATACCATATTCGCTTTCTTTGCGATCTCCTCCGGAATCGTCAGCCCCAGGATCTCTGCATCCTGCTTATTGATGACGATGGTATAGTCCTTCTGATGCTGGATCGGAGACGTCTCCGGCTTGACCTTGCCATCGAGGATATCCGCCGCCAGCTCTCCTGTCTGCTTGCCGAGGCGATAGTAATCGACCGAGAGCGCTGCGAGCGCACCGTCCTTCGCCATAATGTCCGCCCCGACGATGACGGGGATCTTATTCGCATCCGTGATCTTCATCAGTGTCGGAATGGAGGAAGCCAGCGTGTTATCCGTCGGGACGTAGATGTAGTCCACCTTACCGATGAGTGACTCCGCCACCTGCTGGATATCATTGACATTGTTCACCGTACGTTCTTCGACGGCAAGATCATGTTTCTTGCAGTAGTCCTTCATCTGGTTCGCCTGTACTTCGCTGTTTACTTCGCTCGAGCAGTAGATGAGGCCGACATGCTTCGCCTGCGGGATGAGCTTGGCGGCAAGCTCCATCTGGGCATCCATGGCTGCGAAATCACTGACTCCGGTCACGTTACCGCCGGGTCTCTCGTCATTCTGTACCAGCTTTGCACTGGTATAGTCAGTGATCGCAGTACCGACGATCGGGATGTCCTTGATCTCATTCGCTGCTGCCTGCGCCGCCGGTGTCGCGATGGCACAGATCAGTTTCGGCTTCTCTGCTTTGAACCTGGAAACAATGGTCTTCAGATTTGACTGATCGCCCTGTGCATTTTCCTGCTCGATCTCGACCTTATCCGGCCCATAGCCGCGCTCCTTCAATGCATCGACGAAGCCTCTATTGGCCTCATCGAGTGAGCCATGCTGCACGATCTGTACGACACCGATCTTGATCTTGCCCGAGGCATCTCCGCTCTGTCCACCACAACCGCCGGAGATCAGGGCCGCCGCTGCGAGCGCGGCCGCTATACTGCATTTCATCCAGTTTTTCATCTTATGTTGCCTTCTTTTATTTATACAATACTATATGGGGTTCAAGGTTCAGGGTTAGCCCCGAGGACGTGCTGTCCCTTGATTGTGAATGAAAGCTTTGCTCGAATGAGAAATTAGGAATGAGGAATTAGGAATGATGGTGCGACGCATAAAAATCAGAAGCGCCGCGGAGTTTTGATAGCGCTTCGTGCGCATCGTCATTTCTAGGGAAACGCTGACTAAATCGCAGAGTCAGATTCCACAAGAAATTTTATGCATGGCTTCGTCATAACCTTCCTTAAATAGCTCGCTATTCGCGTCAGGTTATTCCTCGCCATGTATAAAATTTCAAGAGTAAAATCTGACAACGATTTAATCAGTGTTTCCCTA
>ERZ857629.2599-NODE-2599-length-16797-cov-2.675188_pt1 | contig 16797 bp, 17 predicted proteins | sample MGYA00519700_ERZ857629 | MGnify/ENA primary metagenome ERZ857629 (study PRJEB31778, sample SAMEA3449351) | human gut metagenome | biome: human gut; feature: human-associated habitat; material: faeces | place: United Kingdom | collected 2010/2012 ...
CTTAAGAGCATTGGAAAGTTCATTGTTGTTTTCTATCCCAAAGTAAAGGAATCCGCGTTCCTTTGCCCAACCTTTAGCAGTAGTAGAATGGGTGGCTGTAATAAAATCTTTTACACTACCATTCATCTTTAATCCTGGCAACGAGTAAAAAATCTCCCCACCTCCATTATTAATCAACATTATCCGCAAGTTGCTGCCAATATGAGGATTCCAAAGTGCATTCATATCATAAAAGAAACTCAAATCTCCAATAACAACAAAGTTAAGCTTATTTGACGATGCCGCATAACCTACTGCAGAAGATAAAGAACCTTCAATCCCGTTTGTTCCTCTGTTGCAAAAAATTTTTACAGAATTGGGCAACTTAAACAGTTGTGCATATCTTACGGCAGAACTGTTAGACAGATGCAATATAGAATTATTGGGAATCATATATAATAACCTGCTAATTGCATCCATTGCAGAATATTCAAAACTGGAAGCAGGCATTAATGAACAGCATTCTATCCATTTATGCATAAAAGGATGTAATTTACAATTAAAAATCTTTCCGTCTTGTAATTTACGCTCATACTCTATCAATTTTTGAATAAAAATTGTTGGCTCCATCTCAATAACAGCCGTCAATGAACAGAACAGATCTATAATCTCACCACTCTCAGAAATATGCCAATGTTCTGTTGGCGGATGTTCATGCAAAAGTTTTTTTAGACGTTTGGAAACAATGTGCCCGCCAAATGTAATCAACAAATCCGGTGCAAATTCTTTTCTATCCGTCTCACCTATAACATATAATGCAAGATCAAAATTATACAATCTATTATCAGAAAAGAAGTTGTTTCCAAGCTGCTCTCCAATGCAGATATACGAATCAAATAATCCTTTATAGCACGAATTAGACTTATGTGCCGGTGGCATCTGTCCGCAAACTATCATTCTCTTCTCAAAATTGCAAGTCCTGCCAACCAACTCCTCTATGGTCTCTAAATTTCCAAAACTGTTTTTACCATCCCCATATCTTCTAATTACTCTTGCGTTAGGTAAAGCTGCTGTATTAAAATTAAATAATGGCTCATCTGTCGGGACATTTATCTGCACAGGTCCAACCCCACAATGATTTAATTCAAGAAGTACTTCATTTATGAGTCTGTTGCAATACCACTCATCTTCTGCACATTTTACAATAGGCAGATCAACTGCTCTTTTAACAAGATTTCCAAAAATTCCCGGTTGCGGTAACGTTTGTCCATCCATCTGACCAATCCACTCCACAGGTCTGTCTGCAGATACAATTACAAGCGGAATATTCTGGTAATATGCCTCAGCCACAGCGGGATAAAGATTTGCAACAGCCGTCCCTGAAGTACAGCATACAGCAACAGGTTCCGGCCCTTTATCCCCACTTAATGAAACACCTATGGCAAAGAAGCCCGCACTTCTCTCATCTGTAACCGAATAGCATTTAAAGAAAGGATCAGATAAAAAAGAGCGAACCAAAGGTATATTCCTGCTACCAGGGCACAGGACCACCTTGCTTATTCCAAATCCCTTTAAAACAGCAAGTAATTGAAGTATATTTTTCTTGTCGGTAAACATAAATCACATTAATCGAACAACAGGTCTTGCATCGTAGCCATTTTCCGCTCTGTCTCAATCCATTCATCCTCAGCAACAGACCCTTTTACAATCCCCCCGCCGGCGTACAAAGTAACAACATTATCGCAAATATTCATACATCGCAGATTAACATAAAGCTGAGTCTCTTTTTCTATATTCAGCTTCCCTACAAATCCCGAATAATATCCCCTGCTATACCCCTCATTCTCTAATATAAAACCTAAAGCCTCTCTCTTTGGCAATCCGCAAACTGCAGGTGTAGGATGAATAAGCTCTAACAATCCACCTAATTCTGTCTCCCGATTCTTGCGAAACTCAAAAACGTTTTTGAGATGTGTTAATTTACCGGCTTTTACAGGATAAGGGCCATCCTCTTTAAATGCAGGATCAAAATTACGTACAATGTTTCTCAGATAATTAGCCACCAAATTTTGCTCGGCTATGTTCTTTGAGTCCCATTTGTCGGGAAGCAGATTATTACAAAGCTTGGTTCCGGCCAGGGCTACAGTTGTACAATTTGTACCTTTAACGCTTAACAAAACCTCTGGTGTAGCTCCAATCCAGATCCCGGTATAGGGCGTATTACACAGATATATATAGGAATCACCATAAGCGATACAAGCTGTATAAAATGCTTTCAATGCAGAAAAATCTTTATCTATTTTAATTGATTTATTTCTCGAAAGCACCAGCTTTTCAAATCTTCCATTGCTTACGGCACTATGGAAAATCCCAAACCTTTCCATATACACACTATCCGGCTCATTATCACTTAAGCTTTTGAGATCTGCAATTCCGGGACAGCCTGTGGAATTACGTGCTTTTAAGCATTCAGGCACATCTATTTTTATACTCTCAAATCTGCAGTCGTGCTCAATAATAACCACCTTATAATCTTCATCTAAGCAAAATGGAGCAATTGCAAACCCGCTATGTTTACCTAAATCCCTTACGGAATTTAAAGTAACACTTTTACCGCGCAAAACATGCAGGATATTTTCTCCCGGATTTTTCCATGTTGCGTAAGAATCGGTGTTACCTATAACTTTAAGCAGTTTGCCTTCAACAGACTCAATATCCATTCTATCTCCTCTCTATTATGCTGTTTGTTACCCTTACTGTAGAGACCAATTTATTGGCTGATGTAAACACATCCACATTCCACACATGTGTTTTGTGCCCCTTATGAATAATTGTAGCTATTGCATGGACTGTGTCACCTACAGGGGCAGATGAAATATGGCTTCCACTAATCTGCATACCAACAGCCAACTGATTATCTGCACAATATACTAATGAACCAAGACCGGCTATAGTCTCTGCAAGCGATAATGTAGCACCTCCATGTAACATCCCAAAAGGCTGGCAGTTACGTTTGTCAACAGGCATAACAGCCTCTACCCTGTCCTCCTCCACAAGAGTATACTCAATACCTATGTTATCCATTAAAGTATTTTTGGATGTAGCATTATAATCTTCTAAAGTTAATTTATTAAAACCCATATCTAAAAAATTTATATAAAAAAAGCTTTGACGTTAGAGTTAGCATTAGCATTTTTTTAAGTGGAGAAGGTAAAGAGGGTATTGAGAGTAAAGAAAGCTAAAGCCAAGGTCATAGCTAAAGCTGATAAACTAACAATAAACTTTACACTTTAAACTAAATTAGGGCCAAAGCCAACGCTAAAGCCAAAGCTGATATATTGCATATTTACAATGTTTCGTCATGCACGTACAAAATTACAATTAATTAGGTGGGAACGCCCCCTTTTTTGGGGAAATAAACTATTTTTGCGTTCAAATTTTATGTAACCAATTCTTTTTATGACAGAACACACTCTCTCTCCTGCAAAACGCACAATAATAGGTATACAATTTATGTTTGTAGCCTTTGGTTCCACAGTATTGGTTCCCCTTTTAGTTGGTTTTGACCCTGCCATGGCACTGTTGGCAGCAGGGCTTGGAACACTCATTTTCCATGCGGTTACCAAGGGTAAGGTTCCAATCTACTTAGGAAGCAGTTTTGCCTTTATTGCACCAGTAATAAAGGCTACAGAACTTTATGGTATGCCAGGTATGTTTTGCGGATTAGTTTCTGTTGGTATAGTATATATGCTTATGAGCCTGTTTGTTAAAGCATTTGGAATTGGCCTCATTAAAAAGCTCTTTCCTCCTGTGGTAATTGGGCCGGTAATTATACTTATAGGCTTGTCACTTGCAGGTTCCGGTGTAAACATGGCAGAATCAAACTGGACCTTGGCTTTAATTTCATTGGCAGTTGCAATTGCAACATCAATTTGGGGTAAAGGGATATTCAAACTTATACCTGTAGTTTTTGGGGCTTTGGCAGGATACGCCGTTTCGCTCCTCTTCTTTAGAGAAACAATGGATTTCTCGGCAGTTGCGACAGCCTCTTGGTTCTCACTCCCAAAATTCTCACAAATGAGTTTTTCATGGCAGGCAATCCTCTTTATGGCACCTGTTGCCATTGCCCCTATAATTGAACATATAGGTGATATGTACGCCATAAGTTCAATTGCAAACAAAGACTTTATAAAAGATCCCGGCTTGCATAGAACTTTATTAGGAGACGGCATTTCCTGCTGCTTAGCAGCCTTTTTAGGCGGAGCTCCCGTAACAACATATTCAGAAGTTACCGGTGCCGTTTCGCTTACTAAAGTAACAGACCCATCTGTATTAAGAATTTCTGCAGTATCTGCAATACTCCTTTCTGTAATAGGCAAAGTAGGAGCACTCATTCAAACGATTCCGCAAGCTGTTCTTGGAGGTATTATGCTCCTTTTGTTTGGAACAATAGCATCTGTTGGAATAAGCAACATGATACAGGCAAAAGTTGATATGAGGTCAACCAGGAATCTCATAATCTCATCACTCATCCTAACCATTGGAATTGGAGGTGCTGTAATAGAGTTTGGAACATTCTCATTTTCAGGCATAGGACTTGCATCCATTGTAGGGGTTATACTTAACCTTCTCCTTCCAAACAAAGCAGAAACTAAATAAAAAATGGCTTCCGCTATCATTTTGGATTATTTTTTATAATTGGGTAAAATTGAGGATAAATCATAATAAAGACAATTATACATTTTTAACTACGGCACCTGTTGGCAAGGTAATTCTTACAATGGCAGTGCCCACAGTTATAAGCATGCTTGTTACAAGTATTTACAATATTGTGGATACTTGGTATGTTGGATTGCTTAACACTCAAGCAACAGCGGCTGTGGGCGTAGCTTTCCCTATTATGTCTGCCATCCAGGCCGTGGGATTCTTTTTCGGTCAAGGTTCCGGCACATATGTATCCCGCAAATTGGGAGCTAAAGAGACACAGTTGGCAAGCCGGATGATTGCAACCTCCTTTATATGCGCACTGCTGTTCGGCTCAGCTGTTTCACTATTCTGCCTGCTGTTTTTGGAGCCGTTGTCTGTTGCATTAGGTTCCTCGCCAACTATTTTGCCATACACAATGCAATATCTTGGTATTGTTGCTCTTGGAGCACCTTTTATGACAGGTTCAATGGTGCTTAACAATCAGATGCGATTCCAAGGGAACGCCCGTAACGCCATGTATGGAATGTTAACCGGAGCTGTACTTAATATTGCCCTTGTTCCACTGTTTATGTTCACATTTGAACTTGGGATTGTTGGTTGCGCCATTGGAACTCTTATAAGCCAGATTGCAGGATTTTTGGTACTTTTATACATGTCATTCAGAGGAGACAATCTTCCCATAAAAGTTAAGGACTTCTCCTTTGACAAGCATTTTTATATTGAAATATTTAAAGGCGGAACTCCATCTCTTTCAAGACAAGGTCTTGCCTCTCTTTCAACAATGTTACTGAATGTTTCCGCAGGTGCATACGGAGACGCGGCTATTGCAGGCATGTCTATTGTGACAAGAGTAACATTCTTTATATTTGCAATTATCATTGGAATAGGACAAGGCTTTCAACCGTTGTGCGGATTCTGCTATGGAGCAAAGCTCTACAGGCGTGTAAGGGAAGGCTTTTATTTCTGTCTCAAGACGTACATTGTTATTCTTCTGCCTATCTGCATATTAACGTTCGCTTTTGCAGATTCACTTATAGATATTCTAAGGCACGATCCACATGTGGTTGCAGTAGGCTCAGTTGCTCTTCGCTGGCAGGTGATAACATTCCCCATTGCGGCATTTCTAACTGCAAGCAACATGATGTTACAGACAAGCGGAAGAACAATCTCTGCAAACCTCTTAGCCTCTGCAAGAAACGGGCTCTATCTTATTCCTGCTATTCTTATTCTGCCACATTTCTTTGGATTATTAGGCGTTGAGATTAGCCAGGCAGTTGCAGACATCTTCTCTTTTGCTATGGCGGTGCCAATTATACGGCACTACTTTAAATCAATAGAAACATAGCCAATACACTTCCATATAACTAAGCGTTGGCCTTAATTTTTTCTATAGAATAGCGTTGGCGTTGGCCTGATTTAGTTGAAAGTTTAGAGTTTATTGTGTATAGACAGCATTATAAAAGTTAATAGTTTATAGTTTATAGAGGAAAGAGGAAAATTTTTTCTTAAAAAATATCAGCTAATTAACTGACTATAAACTTTTAACTATAAACTATAAGCTAACATGGCGTTGGCGATTTTTTTATGTAAAGAGAAGCGTTAGCCTTAATTTAGTTTAAAATTTTAAGCCAATGCTAAACATTGTAAACATAATTCTCTTTGCGAGGTCTGCATTCTGCAGTACAACCCGGGAGCGCATAACCTAAAACACAATGGCCGATTCCTTCATAATCTCCTGTAACACCCCATTTTTTGAGTAATTCTTTTCCCTCTGTAGAATCAAACTCCTCTTTGGCTCTGTGAATCCAACAGCTGCCAAGTCCAACAGCATGAGCAGCATTCAAAAGGTTCCCCATTACCAAAGAACCATCATAAATATATGTTGGTTTGGTTTTGTCTGCCAAAACAATAAGCACAACAGGAGCACCGTAAAACGGATCTGTATCTGTTCCCATTATAGAGGCATTCATCTTAGATAAAAGATCTCTTGTCTCCTTATCTGTAACCTTAATTATAATAGGGCTTTGCGCTCCTCTTCCTGTAGGTGCATACATACCGGCCTCTATCACCACATTTATCAAATCGTCAGACGGCATTCTATTTGCATCAAACCCGCGCACACTTCTGCGGGTTTTCATGTTTTCAACAATGTTATTCATAATATCATCAGAAACCTTACGTAAAAAAACTTTAAAATATTACAATGAAATTCTCCTTAAAATCATTGCAGCAACATATATATCACATTAGTACGCAAATATAGCTAAAGTTTTTATTCAAATATTTAAGGTGTGCACAATTATTGTATGCAACCACGTTTTACATTCACAAAAAACAATTAAAGTATGAAGAAACATATTGCAGTTATTGTCTCTCTGTTTATTACATCTGTAACAGGTTTTTCTCAGGATTTTCTGAACAGGTATCTACAATTAGACGAAAACAACATAGAACATTTTTTTAAAGACTGGAAGCACTATTCAGATTCATGTGCCAACAATATAGTTATCAAAGATACAATGGTATTTAATTTTGTTAATAAAATGCTTGATACAACAAAATTCAGAATGACAAATTTCGTTTCAAAGATTAAATCAAAATATATAGTCTTAGATAAGGAGATAGTTCTTATAAGATATCCTACAAGTTATATTAAAGATGGCAGAGACTCACTATTTAAGTATAAAGCCTACGATACTATAGCTATTACGCCAAAAATTCATGGTGATGTATTATATCTGACAAAAGAAATACACTTTAAGCTAATGCGATTTATAGGTCCCAATGATACATTTAAGCATAATAACAAATATATTATAAAGGATGTAGACAAAGAAAGGCTATTGTTATTGCAAAAATATATCGTTGCAGCAAGCATACCATGGGATGTATGGATCTTTTCTACAGATCCTAAAATTAGAGAAATTCGCGCAGGCAAAGATTGGTTAGAAATAATGACAGACTTAGGAGTATGTGGAGAATTTATAACGTATTATATAGATGATGATGAAATCGTAGATTCGGAGATTACAGGAGAGTGGATTATATAGAATATATCTTACACTAAAACTTTAGTTAAATTTGCGCGTTATTAGTAGACAATAAAAAAAAGCTATGTTAAAAATAGGTGATAAAGCTCCGGATTTTTGCGGCAAAGACCAGCTTGGAGCAGAGATTAAACTTTCAGATTTTGCAGGGCGTAAACTCGTACTTTACTTTTATCCAAAAGATAACACACCCGGATGTACGGCGGAGGCCTGCAGCTTTAGAGACAACTATAATATGTTTTTAAGCAAAGGTTACTCTATTGTTGGTGTAAGTAAAGATAACCCAAAATCACACTCAAAATTCATAGAGAAGTTCAACTTGCCGTTTCCTCTGATTGCAGATGAGGACACTGTTATAACTCAAGCCTACGAAAGCTGGGGTAAGAAGAAATTCATGGGACGTGAGTTTATGGGTACACTCCGTCGCACCTTTGTCATAGACGAGAACGGTATAATCATAGATATTATAGATAAGGTAGATACCAAAAACGCCGCAGCCCAAATTAAGTAATATTCTTCCCGACAAACACCCCTTTATGTTGGCAGACATTACTTGGGATTATCTGTCGGGAAGATTATTATTGTAACCTGTGTAGCGGACAGACTATTAGATTTCCACTATCGTCCCTTAAATGCATTCCGCTTCCACGGCAGTACCTAAAATATTTGCATTCTGCACATTCCCCCTTACGCATCCATTCTCTGTTCCTATATGGTTCAAACTTGTTTAACCAAATATCCATAAAATCATCGTCATAGATGTTTCCCTGATGGAAGTTGGAACGGATACTCGGGCATGCAGAAATAGAGCCGTCTACAAGCACAGAACCAACTGTCACACCTGCCAGACATGCAAAGAAATGGTTGCGTATATCGCCTTCAAAATTTCCCATAAACCCTTCACACCCATAACTTACATCAATAGAACCCTCTCTCCTTGTCTGCTTTATAAACTCTAAGATACCTTTATACTCCTCTTTTGTGAGGCGCATATCAGGATCTTCTGCTGCACGTCCAACAGGAAACACAGCCACTACCCGCCATGTCTTTACGCCCTTTTCAATAAGGAAGTTTTTAATATTTTGTATAATTACGGCGGTTGACACAGGTCATTACGTCAAACTTTACCTGTTTGGAAGCTACCAACATATCTATGGCTCCGGATACCATATCAAAGCTGTTTTTATTGCCCCTCATCCAATTATGTTCATCCCCAATACCATCTAAACTTACTGTCATCGTATGAATCCCGGCATCCAATAGTGATTGGAATTTTTCCGGTGTCAAAAAAAGAGCGTTAGAGACCATCCCCCAAGGGAAGCCCTTCTCATAAATGGCCTTGCCGCATTCGGCAATATCATTACGCATAAGAGGTTCACCTCCTGAAACTATTACAAATACCTTGTGGGGATCTGTCCTTGCCTTAATTTTGTCCAATACACCAAGAAAATGTTCTAACGGCATATCCTTTACACCGGCACTTGTCTTGCAATCGCTGCCACAGTGTCTGCAACTTAGATTGCATCTTAAAGTACACTCCCAAAACAGTTGCTTTAAAGGGTGCTCCTCCACGCACTTATCATACGCTTTACGGACAATCTCCAATGCAACCTTTCTTCTAAGAGACAAAGGCTCTACTCTACTCATTTTTCTTAAGGTTAATATTGCCCTCTATCTCAAATTCGCCGTTATACCAATTGCCGTCACCCTTTTTGGTCTTGGTAACCTTTAGGTTATTGTTTTTAAGAGTATCTGAGGTAAATGATCCGCCATTCTTATTGCCATCTATATCCTCAAAGGTAACATATAGATTTCCGTATTTTATATCGTAATCCAAATTACCTAAATAACCATTATTGTGATTAATTATATATTTTCCCTGTTCATTGGTCAAAGTAGAATCAATACGGTGTGTCTCGCTGTCATATTTTCTAATGACAACAACTTTAATTCCCTTTACCGGAACTGCATCCTCTGTTGTAACATCACCCTTGAATTTATAATCGGCTGTTGGAGAGCCATATTCGCATTTCTGATTAAAAACACCATCACAAGATTGAAAACCAAGTAACGGCAACAGAACAGCCATAGAGGAATAATAAAGATTATTTAGTTTAAGTTTCATTGATTTAAAAAATTTAATTGTCTTTGAAGTCTAAACGCAGAAATTTGAAAATACTGCATCTAAAAAAAAATATTTTGCTTAGCATTGGCGTTAATTAAGTTTATAGTTGAGAGTTTATAGTGTATAGAGAGAAGCTTTGGCGTTAGCGTTGGCTGTTTTATTAGGTGGAGAAGGTAAAGAGGGTATGTAGGGTAAAGAGAGTAATGAAAGCTAATGCCAATGCCAAAGCTAAAGCCGATAAGCTCTAATATTGCTTTTGCTCCTTTTTTCTTGAAGTAACCGTAGCAACAACATACTCACTGCATGTTCCAATTCTGAATTTGCCACCCCAGATTCCAATTCCCGAACTAACGTAATAATCTGTATTCCATCTTCGTAGATAGCCATACGATTTTTCAAAAATATGATCTGTTATTAGGGAAACAGGCCAAACCTGTCCTCTATGCGTGTGACCACTAAATTGGAAATCAATACCCGCAAAATCTGCTTCCCTTAAATTATAAGGCTGATGGTCCAACAGAATCGTGTAGTTAAGTTGTGGCACACCTTTGATAAGTTCATCAACACTCTTTTTATTACCGTTTGTTCTGTCATCTCTTCCTATAATTGATATTTTGCCTATAGTTGCCACACTGTCTATAAGAAGATTTATTCCTGCCCTTTTATAAAAATCTATTGAACGTTCTTTGCCGCTATAATATTCATGATTGCCAAGGCAGGCGTAAACAGGTGCATTAAACCTTTTAAACTCCTCTGCTACATTCTCCTCCAACAGCGGTTTTATGCTCGTATCAATTATATCACCCCCTATTAAAATTAAATCCGGTTTTTCTGCATTAACCTTATCAACCCATTTGGCAAAATCAACTCTTCTATTGCCATATCCAAGGTGAAGGTCGCTCAAAAGCACAAGCTTGACAGGCTTCTCCCCTATACCAAAATAGGCTTCCAATGAGAGTTCTATTCTCCTCTTGTTGTTGTAATTTATGTTGCCGTATACAAAAACTGCAACAATTATAAGGAGAACTGCAACAGATGAACAAGCATTAGATTGAAGCCACCCTTTTGGTATTATATGACAAAGATGGGCAATGTCCAACAACAAGAACAGCATTACAAGATACAACATTATAATTAATGCAGATGTCCCCGTTTCATACACCACAGAGGCAACACTTAACGGTAAATTATCTATCAAACCGGTAAATGATAGAAAAAATGTAAGAAATGCAGCAATGCAAGCCGTAATCACAACATATTTTACAACGTTAGAAAACGGCAGAATCCGCCAGATATGCCACAAGGCATAGCCTAACCCTATAAATGGCAACACAAGAAAAACCATCATCCACATATACTTCATAATCCACTATAAAAGAGTATAACAAAATACAAAGCCAATTACTGTACACATCGTAAGCATTATCCTACTATTTGACTTTATGCAACAAAATCAAATGCAAAAATATCACATCATCAACAAATAATTTTGCATATATCACAGAATTATCTACCAAATTTACATTTATAAAAAAAAATCCCGACAAACGGTGAATTTGTCGGGAAGAAAATACTTACTAATATCTTTTATACTCAAAAAGTTTCTTTAGACGTTCAGAAGTGTAGCTCTCTATACATGTTTGTTCATGTGTCCAACCATCCTCCACCTCTAACCTTATATTACCGCTAAGAGCATTAACCTGTTCTGCAAATGACTTTACCGTTTCTATACTCATAATTTTATCCATAGTACCCATTACAGTAAGCACCGGAGTTGTGGCAACATTGCCTGCATCACATCTTGAAGGATTGCCTGCAACCGGCATTGCCGCGGCGAATATGTTTGGATAGGCGGATAATATACTCCATGTTCCCGTACCTCCCATAGACCCGCCTAATATATAAATCCTCTGTCTATCAACTTCGTTTTTAGCTGTGTATGAATCAATCAAGGATTTTAAAACGGCTTTTAATTCACCGTCCCAAGTCTTGTCTGTAGGGCATTGTGGAACTAATAAAATAGATTTAATTTGATTTTTCAGCAGATAATTTCCAATAGAATCTATCCCCTTTTCATTAAGCTGGATTGTGTTGTCCGTACCCTTGCTTGAACCGCCATGCAGATATATGACCAATGCAAATTTTCCGTCCGTTGAACTCGCAATTTCCGCCTTTCTATATGGGAGCATATTGTCAGGCACTGTAAACTGTTCGTATGAAAACTCTATTTTTTTTGTTTGTGGAATAATGGGGTTATCTTTATTTTCGTCTTTTGAACAGGAGACAGTGAGCAATATCTCCACAATTAAGGACAGAATTATACAAACATTTTTCATCTCTTTTATCTTTTATTTTTGCCTGCATGTTTTGAAAGTCGTTTCATAATATCTTTTTCAATCTCGTAAACCCGTTGTATCTGTTTCTGTGTTAAAAATTTACTATATTCATTATAATATTTTTTACGTATATCCAAAATTTTCTGGCTACGTTCAAATCTTGCTTTTATCTCCTCCTCCGACTCTTGTTCAGTAGCTGATGAAGAGTTTATGCCATCTCTCTTTCCAATCCTTGGTCCAAGCTCCCATATCTCCTTTTGGCAATTGCAATATGTCTCCATAAACCTTGCTGTAATATCCTCATTAAAAGCCAATTCAGATGCAATATGCCGTGCTTGGGTCTCGGCAAGTTTTTCTCTGCTTATGTTCTGTCTGTTATTCTGTGCCTTTAGTGTTGGATTAAGCATCAATACAGCTAAAGTAATAAATAATACTTTAAATAATCTGTTCATTGTTATTAATTTTGATTGTTAAAAAAAATATCTTCATTATATACCTCCAAAAGAAATCTCTGGTCTTCATTGTCTAAACTGCAGAAAGCATTCTCAATCTTAGAATATCCCATATTCTTTTTGTTATAAATATGTAACCCTATAAATGCAAACACTAATATGGCTGCTGCAACAGAAAACGCTGTTTTTAAATATAATTTGCCTCTGAACTCTCTTTCATCTGCATTTACAGCCTTATCCTCTCTATATCTTTCTATAATACACTCCTCCACTTTAGTGAAAAAGTTGTCTGGAACCGTATAAGGAAGCCTTTTGCCTATATTATCTAATTCAAATCGTTGTTTCATGTTAGAATAATTATTCATTAAGATATTTTATGATTTTATTCTTGGCAATATGATAATTGACCTTTACATTTACAGCAAGAGATCCTATAATTTTAGCTATTTCATCATAGCTGAAATCATCATAATATTTTAGATTAAAAACCAATTGTTGCTTGGCTGGTAATCTGAGTATGGCTTGCTGTAATTTTACAGCCTCTAAATCACTGTAGTTAATATAGGATGCTGCAAACATTGTTGATTTATCTACAGATTTATCATCTATATTCAAAAGTTTCTCCTTTCCGGCCCCTCTCAATCTCAATGCTTCATTTGTTGCAATCCTGTATATCCAAGTTTTGAAAGAATCAGTTGACTTTATTTTAGAGTATGATTTGAACACCCTTATAAATGTCTCCTGCATGGCATCCTGTGCATCGGCATGAGACACCACAATTCTGCGTATGTGCCAGTAGACAGGCTCCTTGTACATCTGCAAAAGCAGTTTGAAACCAGCCTCTACATTTCGTCCCATAGCATCAATTATGTCTGCATCGCAAATTATCATTTTACCTGTGTTATCTTCTTGTAAATAAAGCATTTTTACCATTTTCCAAAACCACTATTTGAGAGTTGGGAGCACTGGCAAAAGATCTAAGTTCAAGTTCTGCTGTCGTTCTATTCAGACCTGTTATCTTTGAGTACGTTCTTACCGTGATATAATCATTGCATTTTAAGTATTCAATAGCTAAAGATAATCTATCATTTTTGGTAAGTCTGTTAACTATTATAAATTTGTTTAAATCCATTACTTTAACAGCAGAGCTACAATGTCTCCAATATTTGAAATTAAAGTATTTGCAGCTGATTGGATGTTTGCATGCTATATGAACTCTTCTTGGACCTGCACAAGCAGCTGTTCCAATAAAGCAGACTGCCATTGTAAGCAACAATAATTTTTTAATGTTAAACCCTTTCATAATAATAAATCTTAATATCAATTATGAATAAATAAAAAATTTACACTTGTGTAAATAAGTATTTCCATTTGGAGCAAATCACTCCATTTAGCAATAAAACAACTATGAGCTCACCTGTCGGGAAGCGAAGAATTATCCTCCCTCTCCCCTGTTGTCTATATTAAAGACCTTAATAAAGCTCAAAAGTAAAATTTGGAATAAAGAATTTCGCAAGAAAAAGGTAATTGTGGCAGTTTAACAGAATTACAGTTTTTATTAACTCATTTACCTTTTATTCATAATCCGCTTCCCGACAAAACATTTTAGTATTATTTTTGCCACGTTGTTTACGCGGTGCGTTGTTATGCCAACGCGCTCATAAAATTGGACAATACAAAAAATATATAGACAAATAACTAAATCAAAATATAGATACCATGTATATAGAGAAGATTAACGGCCCTGCCGATATTAAGAAACTGAACATGGAAGAACTTAATGTTCTTGCAGATGAAACCCGTCATTACCTGCTACAGAAAGTGAGCGAGCATGGAGGACATATTGGTCCCAATTTGGGAATGGTAGAAGCAACTGTAGCATTGCACTATGTATTCAATTCTCCTGAAGATAAAATTGTATTTGACGTATCGCACCAAAGCTACCCTCACAAGATTCTCACAGGCAGAAAAGAGGCATTTATGGATGCTGCCCACTACGACGATGTTTCGGGCTATAGCGAACCTTCTGAAAGTGAGCACGATCATTTTGTCATAGGACACACATCTACCTCTGTCAGCCTTGCATGCGGACTTGTAAAAGGAAGAGATCTTCTTGGAGGTAAAGAGAATGTCATTGCCGTAATTGGAGATGGTTCATTGAGCGGAGGTGAGGCACTTGAGGGATTGGATGTTGCAGGCTCCGAGCTTAAGAGCAACTTTATAATTATTGTGAATGATAACCAGATGTCTATTGCAGAGAATCATGGGGGCCTTTATGATAACCTTAAACTCCTGCGTGAAACAAACGGAAAGGCAGAATGCAACCTGTTTAGATCTATGGGATTGGATTATATCTACGTTGGTGATGGCAATAACATAGCATCTTTGGTAGAGGCTTTTGAAAAAGTTAAAGATATAAACCATCCTGTTGTAGTTCATATTAATACTCTAAAAGGCAAGGGGCTTAAGTTTGCCGAACAGGACAAGGAGTTCTGGCATTGGGGAATGCCTTTCGATCTTAAAACAGGCGAAAGCAAGTTTAAGGCAGAGGGTGAAGATTACGGGACAATAACAGCAGAATACCTTCTTGGAAAGATGCCATCAAATCCGGGCTTGGTAGCAATAACATCCGGAACACCGGCCGTGTTTGGATTCAATGCAGAACGCAGAAAACGCGCAGGAAAACAGTTTGTAGATGTTGGTATTGCAGAGGAGACTGCTGTTGCAATGTCCTCCGGTATAGCCAAAAGGGGTGGCAAGCCTGTATGGGGTGTTTACAGTACATTCATCCAAAGAACATATGACCAACTTTCTCAGGATCTCTGTATAAACAATAACCCTGCCTTAATACTTGTATTCTGGGGCGGAATAGAGAGCATGAACGATGTTACCCACACATGTTTCTACGATATTCCGCTTTTGTGCAATATTCCTAATCTTATCTATTTGGCACCAACATGCAAAGAGGAATACTTGGATATGATGACATGGGCCATTGAATATCGCGAACATCCGGTTGCAATAAGGGTTCCTGTAAACGGTGTTGCAAAGCGCAAAGAGGTAGAGGAATATCTTGCAGGCAATAAGGTAGATTGGTCAAAACCAAAATATGAGATAGCACGTAAAGGTAGCAAGGTTGCCATACTTGGTCTTGGTGCATATTATCATTTGGCAGTTAAGGCAGCAGAGCTTCTAAAAGTGCAGAACATAGATGCAACGGTAGTGAACCCAAGAATCATTACCTCATTGGATATAGAGGCTTTGGATGCTCTAAAGGCTGATCATAGTTTGGTCGTTACCCTCGAAGATGGCCAGATTGACGGTGGATGGGGTGAAAAGATTGCAAGATATTACGGCAACACTAATATGAAGGTTTTGGTTAGAGGCGAGCGTAAGCAGTTTGAGGACAGATACAATATAAGAGAGTTGTTGGAGGCCAACAGGCTTACTGCACCGCAGATTGCAGAGGATATTCTTAAAAATCTATAATAAAAAAGTCCGCTTCTTAACCGGCTTATTTAAAAATAAAGGGGGATGACCGCTAATTTCGGCCATCCCCCTTTATTAGTATTTTTACCTTTTTTAAAGTTCTTTATTGTTCCCAAAATCAGTAACTATAGCTGTTCAAAAACTGTTCCCCCTCCCCTTTTGATGACAATCTTGTGATAACCAACTTTCCAGCAAATTTAAACTCGTTACTTCCGGTAGATGGCAAATTTGCTAATTTATCATTGGCTGCTATCTCAAAATTCTTAAAGTAATTGGTTACCTCTTCAAATTTAGAGCTTGCACTCTTGTCACTTGAGTCGTAATCACCCTCTTTCACAACATCACTCCATTCACCGCAATATTTTTTCTCAAATTCAACAATACCGGATTTTATGGAGCTGTACACAGAATAAGCCTCACTATCTGTACTTCCCATAAAACCTTCTGTAGCATCTGAAAAAAAGATTCTATATATGACAGTCTCTTCACTGTCGCTGCTGCAGGAACAAAAAGCAGCAAAAACAAACATCAATGCAATTTGAAATAATTTTTTCATTATGATAATTTTTAATAAACCTACAATAAGTAATCTTAAAAAAATAACTTCGTAATCTTTAATTGTCTTTTCGGTCTATATTTCTTTTCTCAAAAATACTGCTAAA
>ERZ857629.2612-NODE-2612-length-16725-cov-7.027055_pt1 | contig 16725 bp, 12 predicted proteins | sample MGYA00519700_ERZ857629 | MGnify/ENA primary metagenome ERZ857629 (study PRJEB31778, sample SAMEA3449351) | human gut metagenome | biome: human gut; feature: human-associated habitat; material: faeces | place: United Kingdom | collected 2010/2012 ...
TCCCCCAAAGGGGGCAGCGAGGGCTGCGCGGAGCACCACCCCCAAAGGGGGCAGCGAGGGAGCCTTGGTAAAGTTTTTTGGCTTTCTGCTTGACGGAAAGTGGACAATGGGGTATGATAAACGCAAACATTTGTCCGAGGGAGTGAGCGCGTATGGGCAGCGGAAAGGCGGAGCCGTTGGCGGAGCGGGTGTTTCAGGAGGAGCCGATCCGGCCCCGGCAGAGCGCCTCTGCGGACTGGCTGCCTGCCTATGTGCGGGAGGTGGTGGGGAAATACCTGCCCCGGTGGGGGAACGTGCCCGCCGAAAAGCTGCCCTCGCTGCTGCGGGCGGCCCGGTCCCTGGAGCAGGGCAGCGCCGCCATGTATCAGAACCGGCGCAGTCTCTTCCTCAAGCAGGCCCGGCTCCTGGCGGGGTACGAGGACGATTACCCCGAGCTGCTCCAGGTCACCCGCTATTTCCCCACCTACGATTCCCTCACCGACCGGGAGCTGCGCAGCTATTTTTCCTGGCGCACCCGGGTGCGCCGGGGGGACGCGCCGGAGGCGTGCACCACCTTCGCCTTCCTCTACCTCTATGAGCTCATTAACCAGGTCGGGGCGGACAGCCCGGTGGAGGGGCTGCAAAAAATGGACGCCTTCGTGGACCGTTACGGCGGGGTGGACCGCACCGTGCCCCGCTACTATCGGAGCTGGCGCAAGTCCTATATTCTATATTATAATCTCTCCGACAGCTTCTGGCAGGAGGACGGGGAGCCGGACGGGTCGGCGTACTTCGACATTCTGGACAGCGCCCCGGAGCAGCCGGCGGAGGCCGTGATGCAGGCGGTGACGGCGCTGGCCCCCGGCTGGCTGGGCCGCAGCAAATTCTATAAGACCCACCGGCAGGACATGGAGCGGGTGGTCGTCGCCGTGGTGGGGCAGATGTGCCTGCACTACCGCAGGCGCGGCGGCCGCAGCCTGAGCGAGCAGCTCTTCGGCGGGCTGCGGGAGCGGCCCTTTGAGCTGTTTCCGGCGGCGGTGTTCTGCGATCCGCTGAAGAAGCGGGAGGCCGCCTATTACCTCACCGACACCCACTATTTTATGTGCTCCGGCGGCTATTGGGTGGAGGCTGGCCGGTTCATCGGCCAGCGGGGGCAGAAGAAGCTGGACGGGCTGATGAAGTCCATCGACGCCAGCCTGCGCGACGCCCTGGAGCCGGGCAAGCCCCTGCTGCGGCCGGAGCAGGCCAAATGGGTGGAAAAGGCCATCGCGGGGGAAATTCAGGCCCTGCTGGACGAGAAGGAAAAGGCTCGGCAGGCTGCCCAGCGGGTCGCCATTGATTTCGGCGCCCTGGACGCCATCCGCCGGGATGCCGCCGTCACCCAGGAAAGGCTGCGCATTGAGGACGAGCTGGAGGAGGAAGCGCCTCCCGCCCCCGCCCCGGAGCCGGTTCCAGCCAGCGCCGGCATTCCGGCCCGGGAGCCGGGGGAGAACTGCCCCCTGAACGCGGCGGAATACCGCCTGCTCCAATGCCTGCTCTATGGCCGCCCCACCGACTGGGTCCAGCGGGAGGGAAAAATACTGTCCGTTTTATTGGACAGCATTAATGAGAAGCTGTATGATATCTTCCAGGACTCCGTGGCAGAGGATGACGGGCTGGTAGAGGACTATATTGACGAACTGAAAGAGATGGTAGCACCATGAAAATACCCAAGCGAATCGCCCAGACCCTGATGAATTCCCTGAAGGGCGGCGTGGTGCCCCGGGTGGGGCTTTCCTACGTCACCGTGGGGCGCAGGGCGGAGATCGAAGCGCTGCTGCGGGATGTGGACATCATTGCCGACGGCGGCGCGTCCTTCCGCTTCATCGTGGGCAAATACGGCAGCGGCAAGAGCTTCCTGCTGCAAACCATCCGCAACTATGTGATGGCCAAGAATTTCGTTGTGGTGGATGCCGACCTGTCCCCGGAGCGGCGGCTCCAGGGCACCAGAGGCCAGGGCCTGGCCACCTATAAAGAGCTGATCCGCAACATGTCCACCAAGACCAAGCCCGAGGGCGGCGCGCTGCCCCTGATCCTGGACCGCTGGATCAGCAGCGTGCAGCAGGAGGTGCTGGAGGAGACCGGCCTGTCCGTCGCCGATCCTGGGCTGGAGCGGGCGGTGGAGAAGAAGATCTCCGCCGTGATCTACTCCCTGAACGAGATGGTCCACGGCTTCGACTTTGCCCGGCTGCTCACCGCGTACTATCAGGCCCACCGGGCCGGGGACGACGAGACCAAGGCCAAGGTGCTCAAATGGTTCCGGGGCGAGTACGCCACCAAAACCGAGGCCCGGGCGGAGCTGGGGGTGAGCATCGTCATCACCGACGACGATTGGTACGAATACCTCAAGCTCTTCGCCGCCTTCCTGAACCGGGCGGGCTACGCCGGGATGCTGGTGCTCATCGACGAGCTGGTGAATATCTATAAAATTCCCAACGCCATCACCCGGCAGTATAACTATGAAAAGATCCTCACCATGTACAACGACGCCATGCAGGGCAAGGCCCAGCACATCGGCTTCATCCTGGGCGGCACCCCCCAGTGCATGGAGGACCCCCGCCGGGGCGTATACAGCTACGAGGCCCTGCGCTCCCGCCTGGCCGACGGCCATTTTTCCGGCGAGCACAAGGACCTGCTGTCCCCGGTGATCCGCCTGCTGCCCCTGACCAACGAGGAAATGCTGATCCTCATCGAAAAGCTGGCGGACATCCACGCGGGGCTGTATGAATACGACCAGATCGTCACCCAGCGGGACATGGTGGATTTCATCGAGATCGAGTTCGGCCGCATCGGCGCGGACAGTCACATCACCCCCCGGGAGGTCATCCGCGACTTCATCCAGGTGCTGGACATCGTCTACCAGAACCCCGGCATCAGCGTCCGCGCCCTCCTGGGCAGCGACAGCTTCCAATACGCCCAAAACGCCGTCCAGGAAGAAGCCGCTGACACCCAATTTGCGGAGTTTGATATCTGACCTCCGGCAGGGGAGCTTAAGAGACAACGAAAGGAAAACCGCATGAGTGCTTTTGACCGATACGCGCCGTTTGTGCAGGATTTTATATACCGCAGCGGGTGGCAGAATCTGCGGGCCATTCAGGTGGCGGCGGCGGAGGCGATCTTCAATACCGACGACAATCTGCTGCTCACCGCCTCCACTGCCTCCGGCAAGACGGAGGCGGCCTTTTTCCCCATCATCACCCTGTTTTCCGAGGATCCCCCCGCCTCCGTGGGGGCCATTTACATCGGGCCCCTGAAGGCGCTGATCAATGACCAGTTCGGCCGTCTCAGCGACCTGTGCGCCCAGGCGGATATCCCCGTGTGGCACTGGCACGGGGACGTGGCCCAGAGCCATAAGGCGCGGCTGTTAAAGCATCCCTCCGGCATTTTGCAGATCACGCCGGAATCCCTGGAGGCTCTGCTGCTGCACAAGCATTCCGCCATCCCGAAGCTCTTCGGCGACCTGCGCTTCGTGGTGATCGACGAGGTGCACTCCCTGCTCCGGGGCGACCGGGGCGGGCAGACATTGTGTCTGATCGAGCGGCTCAGCCGCCTGGCCGGGGTGAATCCCCGGCGCATCGGCCTGTCCGCCACCATCGGTGACCCGGAAAAATGCGGGGAATTCCTCTCCATGGGCACCGGGCGGCAGACCCTCATCCCCAAGATCCAGACCGCCGGGAACAAATGGCGGCTGAGCATGGAGCATTTTTACGTCAAGGACGTGCAGGCCGCCGCCGACCGCCCGGAGCTGCAGGCCATGGAGCCGCTGGACGCGGCCACGGACAAGGCCCCGGAGAACGCCGACCCCGGCCTGGCCTATATTTTTGAGCACACCCGGGGGAAGAAATGCCTGGTGTTCGTCAACTCCCGGGAGGAGTGCGAGACCGTCACCACCACCCTGCGGCAATACTGCGAGAAGCAGCGGGAGCCGGATCGCTTCCTCATCCACCACGGCAACCTCTCCGCCTCCTACCGGGAGACGGCGGAGATGCTGATGAAGGACGACGAGCAGTGCATGACCACCGTCACCACCGCCACCCTGGAGCTGGGCATCGATATCGGGCGGCTGGAGCGGGCCTTCCAGATCGACGCGCCCTGGACGGTGTCCTCCTTCTTGCAGCGGATGGGCCGCACCGGGCGGCGGGGCAGCCCGGCGGAAATGTGGTTTGTCATGCGCGAGGACGAGCCGGAGGCACGGGCCATGCTCCCCAGCACCGTGCCCTGGAAGCTGCTTCAGGGCATTGCCCTGGTGCAGCTGTACCTGGAGGAGCGCTGGGTGGAGCCGCCCCGGCTGGACCGGCTGCCATACAGCCTGCTGTACCATCAGACCATGTCCACCCTGGCCTCCTGCGGCGAGCTTTCCGCCGGGGCCCTGGCCCAGCGGGTGCTGCCGCTGCACTACTTCCACTGGGTCAGCCAGGAGGATTTCAAGGCCCTGCTGCGCCACCTGCTGGCCACGGACCACATCCAGCGCACCGAGCGCGGCGGCCTGATCGTGGGCCTGGCGGGAGAACGGGTGGTCAATTCCTTCAAATTCTACGGCGTGTTCCAGGAGAACGAAGAATACACCGTCCGCAGCGAGGCCCAGGAGCTGGGCACCGTGGTACAGCCGCCCCCCGTGGGGGAGAAGCTGGCTATCGCCGGGCACGTCTGGACGGTGCTGGACATCGACCACAAGCGCCACCTGGTCTACTGCGAGCAGGTCAAGGGCAGCATCCCCGCCTACTTCGGCCAGTGCCCCGGCGACCTGCACACCAAAATATTGAAGCGGATGCAGCAGGTGCTGCTGGAGGACCGGGGCTATCCCTACCTGATGAAGAACGCCGTGGCCCGGCTGGACCAGGCCCGCCGCACCGCCGCCCACGCCGGTGTGGGCCGGGAGGTGCTCATCAACCTGGGCGGCCACATGTGGTGCCTGCTCCCCTGGATCGGCACCTACGGCTTCCTGGCCCTGGAGCGCTTCCTGAAGATCAAATGCGCCGACCGCCTGGGCCTGAAAAATTTCGACTCCGCCCGCCCGTACTACATGCAGTTCACCATGCGCGTCACCGCCGAGGAATTCTTCCAGGTGGTGCACGAGGAGATCCAGAAGCCCCTGATCCCCCTGGAATTCGTCTACCCCAAGGAGCTGCCCCTGTTTGACAAATACGACGAATACCTCCCCGAATCCCTGGTCAAAAAAGGCTTCGCCGAAGGCGTCCTGGACTTGCAGGAAATGAAACAAACCGTAGAAGCCTGGTAGCAAGCTCTTGGCTCCCCTGAAAGGGGAGCTGGCAGGCCCAAAGGGCCTGACTGAGGGGTTTCACGGTAGGCACCTGCTCCTTTATGAAATCCCGGGCGAATACGTAGAGTCTCTCGGCTCCCCAATGGGGGAGCTGGCAGCCCGTAAGGGCTGACTGAGGGGGTGTCGTCCGTTGAATGGGAACAGTTCAAAGTAACCGACGGCACCCCTTTTGCCGCTATATTGATTCGCTGCGCGGAGCACCACCCCCAAAGGGGGCAGCAAGAGGAATGCAGTCCTAAGCTGATGACATCTGTCCCAAAAGGAATTTGTCAGAATATACAAGAATAACCCCCAAAAAATGTTGGAATCCACGATTGCAGTTGCATGGAAAGTATGGTATTATCTTTATATTCCGGTGGAGTATGCCTACTCCACAGAAATAGGCATACGACGCTAAAATAAAGGAGGAAAACCCCGTCCGGCTCACGGTGCGGCAGTGTGGAGACCTGTCGTAAAGCTTCTGCTGTTTAACCCGGCAGAATGCGAGTGTGCGTATTGAGGATTCAGCGCGCACGGAGTCAAAAAAACATGGCAAGCTTAACCCTGAAGAACATCAAGAAGGTCTATCCGTTCAACGGCGACGACGCCAAGAAGGCCAAGAAGCGCAAGAAGGGCGACGAGCCCGAGAAGAAAAAGACCAATCTGCAGATCACCGATGAAGGTGTCGTTGCTGTCCAGGAGTTCAACCTGGAGATCGCCGACAAGGAATTCATCGTTCTGGTTGGTCCTTCCGGCTGCGGTAAGTCCACCACCCTGCGTATGATCGCCGGTCTGGAAGACATCACCGGCGGCGAGCTGTACATCGGCAACCGTCTGGTCAACGACGTTCCCCCCAAGGACCGCGACATCGCCATGGTCTTCCAGAACTACGCCCTGTACCCCCACATGACCGTTTATGATAACATGGCCTTCGCTCTGAAGCTGCGTCACGCCCCCAAGGACGAGATCGACAAGAAGGTCAAGGAAGCCGCTGAGATCCTGGACATCACCCAGTACCTGGGCCGTAAGCCCAAGGCGCTGTCCGGCGGTCAGCGTCAGCGTGTGGCCATCGGCCGCGCCATCGTGCGTAACCCCCAGGTCATGCTGATGGACGAGCCCCTGTCCAACCTGGACGCCAAGCTGCGTAACCAGATGCGCGCCGAGATCATCAAGCTGCGTCAGCGCATCAACACCACCTTTATCTACGTTACCCACGACCAGACCGAGGCCATGACCCTGGGCGACCGTATCGTCATCATGAAGGACGGCTTCATCCAGCAGATCGGCACTCCTCAGGAAGTGTTCAACCACCCCTACAATCTGTTCGTGGCCACCTTCATCGGCACGCCTCAGATGAACCTGTTCGAGAACGCCGAGCTGGTCAAGGAGAACGGCAAGTACGCCGTCAAGCTGGAAGGCCTGACCGTGGAGCTGTCCGAGGCCAAGCAGGCCGCCCTGACCAAGAACAATGTGGCTCCCCAGCCCGTGGTCCTGGGCGTCCGTCCTGAGCACATCGAGCTGAGCAAGACCGGCATCGACGCCAAGGTGGACGTGTCCGAAATGATGGGCTCCTCCGTGCACCTGCATGTCACCGCCATGGGCCGGGACGTGGTGCTGGTGGTCTCCACCATGAACATGACCCCCGCCGAGGTCGCTTCCCTGGCCACCGGCGCCGCCGTGAAGTTCGACTTCGCCGGCCACGTGTGCCACGTGTTCTCCAAGGAAACCGGCATCAACCTGGAGGCCTGATTCCCCCAACCCAAAAGCCCGCAGCCAACCGCTGCGGGCTTTTCATGTCGTCCCCTATCAATCATTCTGTTGTTGTGTTCCCTCTCAGGTCGGGGATATACAGGTTGATGTCCACGTCGCCTTCGATGCCGGGGACGCGGCCTTCGCTGGTGTATTGCCACATTTCCACCCGGAAGGGGAAGGTCATGCGGTCCTGGTACAGGGCCAGCCAGAAGGGGTAGTCCTCCAGCTCGTTCAGGTACAGCATCCGGGAGGCCTGGGTCCAGTTGAAGTAGATCATGGGGTCAAAGCCCCGGCCGCTCATTTCGTCGCAGAAGTAGCGCAGCATGTCGGTGAGCATCCGGCGGGTGACGCCCTGGGTGCGGCCCTCGGTGGGGTTGGCCACCTCCCAGTCCAGCACGATGGGGTAATCCAGCTTGTAGTCCCCCAGGATATCCAGCATGAACTCGATCTCCTCATATACCTCGTCCAGCGTGGTGGCCTGGGAGAAGAAGTACACGCCGATGGGGATGCCCGCGGCGGCGGTGCCCTGGAGGTTCTGCTGGATGTATTCGTCCTCCACCAGGGTGCCCTTCTTGCCCCAGCCCCGGTAGCCCAGGCGGAGCATGGCAAAGTCCACGCCGGAGGCTTTGACCGCGTTCCAGTTGATGTCGTGCTGGAAGGCGGACACGTCGATGCCCACGTAGCTCTCCTGCTTCAGGCAATAGAGGTAATTCTGCTTGTTGTACTGGAAATCATACTGGTCGAAGGGGTTGGCCTCCGGGGGGATGGTGGGCTCGGTGGTGGGCTCGGTGCCGGTCTCCTCCAGAATGGGGTTCTCCTTCAGCTCCTGCTCCTCCTCCAGGTGCAGGTCGTGGAGCAGGGCGTCCGGGTCGTCGGTATCGGAGGCGGGCTGCTTGAACAGGCTGGGGGCCACCAGGGTGACGCCGATGACGATGAGCAGCACCGCGGCGCACACCGCCGCCACGATCCCCAGCACGGCAACGGTCCCGCTGCCCCGGGCGGTGCGGGCGTCGTCGTCCTCGTCCAGGTAGACGTAGTCGTCGATCTCCCCGTCAATTTCCTCATATTCATAATCGTCGGGATCGGGATGCTTCATGGCATTCCCTCCTTTTTTCGCGCGTTTTTCTGGAACCCAATATACCATAGAATGCTCCCCGGCACAAGAGGAAAATCACTGCGGAAGCGCCGTAAGAAAATCTTAAACATTCCGTAAATTATGCCCATCGGCGGTTGCAATCCCATTATTTTGCAATATAATAGTTCCATGGCAACACCGCGTGAGCGCATCTGCCCATCGTGCGGTGTTGCCCTGAACTTCTCTTTTAAGGTGATTTTTATGAAGGATTTCGGCAGCTGGCTGCGTACCCTGGGCGTCAGGCTCCAGGCGGGGCTGAGCCGCTTTATGTCCGGCCGCTATGGCACGGACCGATTGAATATGCTGATCCTGTGCGTGGGTGTGGCGGCAAGCCTGCTGTCCGCCTTTTTGCAGCGCAGCTGGGTGGGGCAGGTCTGCTGGGTATTGAGCTACGTACTGATGATCTGGGCCATCTTCCGCTGTTTGTCGCGCAACATCAACAAGCGCTACCAGGAAAACCGCCGGTTCCTGCTGATGATCGACCGGGTGAAGGACCGCAAGAACCGCTATTTCCTCTGCCCTCGCTGCCGCCAGACCGTCCGCGTCCCCCGGGGCAAGGGCAAGATCCTCATCACCTGCCCGAAATGCAAGGAAAAATTCCAGAGAAAAACATAAATCAAACCCGCAGGCCGGCCGGCCTGCGGGATTTTGCTTCTGGGAACTCGCCCGTTGAATGGAGCGCACCCCCGGTTTCCTTGTAGGGGACGACACAGAAGGGTCACAGCGGCGATTGTTTGATTTTGGCGTACCGCCTGGGGTATTGGGGCGGGGTGGGCTTTGTTTTTTTCAGGATGACGAGGGTATGTACCGCACCGTCGAAAGAAAAGTCCTTTCGTTCCTCCAGCCGCAGGCCAAGCTTCGGCAGGGCGCGGGCGCATTCGGCCAGCTCCTCCCTGGCGGCGGAGCCTTTCAGGGCGATGACCCGCCCGCCGGGGCGGACGTAGGGAGCGGTAAGCTCCAGCAGGATGTTCAGCCGGGCCACGGCCCGGCTGGTGGCCACGTCGTATTGCTCCCGGCAGGACTGCACCGCCTCCTCGGCCCGGGCGGTGACGCAGCGGGCGGAAATGCCCAGGGTGGGCAGCGTCTCCTCCAGCCAGCGCACCCGCTTGCCCAGACTGTCCAGCAGCGTGACCTCCAGCGCCGGGCAGGCCACGGCCAGGGGGACGCCGGGAAAGCCCGCGCCGCAGCCCACGTCGATCAGCCGCTTCCCGGAGAGGTCCCCGGCGGTGAGCACCGTCAGGCTGTCCAGCAGGTGGAGCTTGGCCACCTGGGCGGGGTCGGTGATGGCGGTGAGATTCATCACCTCATTCTGCCGGATCACCGCTTCGCCGAAGGCGCACAGGGTATCCATTTGCTTCTGGGTCAGGGTCAGCCCCAGTTGGGGCAGTCCGGCGGCCAGGGCGTCCATCATTTCATTCATCTTATCCCCTCGCGTTCACAATGCCGGTGAGGTCCACCTGGGTCTCGTCGTAGGGGTCAAACTGGTTTTCCACCACGGTGATGGCGGGCAGGACCACTTCCTGAATGTGCCAGTTCACCAGCAGGTCGCAGACCTGGCCGTAGGAGGCCACGCCCGCCGTCTCGCCGCTGACCTTGAGGTAGGCGTCGTTGATGGAGTCGGCCAGGTTGGTGGCCACCGGGTCCTTGCGGTTCTGGAAGAAGGCGTCGTACTGCTCCATGTCCCGGCGCAGGTTGGCCCCCACGCTGCCCTCAATGCGGGCGGCGGCATTCGCGGCCTGCATCACCAGGTTGGGGTCAATGGTGGTGGATCTGCCCACGCTGACCAGGGCGGTATAGCAATAGCGGTAGGCCATGAAATAGGCGGAATACTGGAACTGCCGGTTGGCGTTGAAGGAGCAGGCCAGGAAGGCGGCGAAGTTGGCGTCCCGCTCCGAGGCGATGCACATGCGGTGGGCCATCTCATGGCACATGGTAAAGGGCAGCACGGAGGCGGGGATCTGGGGGTTCACCGCCGCCTCGCCGGTGAGGGGGAAGGTGAAGCCGGTGATGCCCATGGAGCTGTACAGATTCGCCCAGCCCAGCTTCTTCACCGGCAGGGTGGACCCGGCGAACACGGGGAAGTAGCGCTGATAGGTCAGGTACTGGAACCCGGTGCCGGCCCGGCTGGCCAGAGCGTCGAAATCCTCAAACGCCAGGTTGCCGTTTGCGTCCCGGCTCACCTGGTCGGCCATGGTGTTGGCCTGGTTCTGGTAGTACTCCGTGGCCTCCACGATCTCATCCAGGGTGCAGCCGGATACGTCCATGCGGATGTCGTCAGCCAGGTCGCCGGCATAGTAATTCATGCCGTAGACCAGGGTATGGAGCATGAAGATGAAGCTGGCCGCCGCCAGCACCCAGCCGAACCACTGGATGAAGCTCCTCTTGGTGACGATCACCACCACCAGGGCCGCGACTGCCACCACCAGCAGCGCCACCGCCAGCAGCTGCCACACCAGGAAATCCACCTGGCTGCTCCACTGGGCCAGGGTCTGCTCCAGGGTGCGAATGACGTAGGGATAGACCATATCCACCAGCGCCGAAAACTTCTGCCCATACTGGGCCAGGGCATAGGTGACCCCGGCAAAGATCGCCGCAGTCAGATATCCGCGCAAATTTTTCAAAGGGGCGTCCTCCTTCAGAACACATTTCAGTATCAACAGCAGCCGCAGCCGCAAAGTGGGTATAAAGATATAGGATAGTATAACACATTTTGCGGGGAATGTCTCTATGTATTTTTTTAATTTTCTATGGCCACACCGCGCAATTGTGTCTGCGAGCCGCAGCCGTCTTTTTGCCCCACTTCTTCAGTTTGAAAAACGAGAAATATTGCGCAGCCGTTGCCAGCGTAAGCTGGCTTACGGATGCGGCATACCCCTTGCGGGTACATACAGTATTCCTTCGTTTTCCAAACTTTGAGTTGAGCCAAAAATCCAGGCTGGGGCTTCTTGCCAAATTGTGCGGTGTTGCCCTATAAAGTGCGACCTGGCGTCACTGAAAGGGGAGGCTTTGAAAATACGAAAAACTTCGAAACAATTCATTGCTTTTTTGGAAAAGATGGCTTATAATGGGAAAAACACATGTTTTGACGGGGTGATATTTTTGGCTACCATGGATGACATTGCCAGGCGGCTGGGGATTTCCAAGGGGACGGTGTCCAAGGCGTTCAGCGGGGCGGAGGATGTGAGCGAGGCCATGCGGCGCAGTGTGCTGGAGACGGCGGTGGAGCTGGGCTACACCCGGCAGCTGCGATCCCGGCAGGCGCCCAAGATCTGCGTGTTCATCGAGAACATGGCCTACGAGCACCCGGACGATTTCGGCTGGGACCTGGTGACGGGCTTCCGCAAGCTGGCGGAGCCGGACGGCTGCGCGGTGGACATTGTGCCGCTGAGTCTGGATTTGCAGCGGCGGTACCGCTACGACGAATACATGCTGCGCTACCAATATCAGGGCGGGTTTTTCCTGGGCAACACCCTCAGCGACCCCTGGACGGCGGAGTTCCGCACCTGCCGTACCCCCACGGTGCTGCTGGATAACCACACCCAGTATAACCCCCGGGTGTCCCAGGTGGGCATTGACAATGACGAGGCCATGGAGGCCGCCATCGAGCAGCTGCTCCGCCTGGGCCACCGCAAAATCGGCTACATCAGCAGCGGCCTTGGCTCCTATATCTATCAGCAGCGCTACATGGCCTTCTTCCGGGCCCTGCGCAAGCACGCGCTGGAGGAGGACCGCCGCCTGGCCGGGAGCTCCGACGAGCCGGAGGAATGCGTCCGGGTCCACCTGCCCCGGCTGCTGGAGGAGGGCTGCACCGCCATTTTGTGCAGCCACGACCTGCTGGCCCTGGAGGTGATGGGCCGCTGCCGGACCATGGGCCTGGGGGTGCCGGAGGACGTGAGCATCCTGGGCATCGACGACCTGCCCGTCTGTACCGCCGTCAGTCCCACCCTGTCCTCCATCCGCCAGGACCGCACCGAGCTGGGCAAGAGCGCCTACTACGCCCTGTACAGCCAGATCCGCCAGATCCACATCAGCTGCCTCACCCTCCACCCCGAGATCATCCTCAGACAATCCGTAGGAGCCGCAAAGCGTTGAGCACCCTTGGCTCATCCCCGCCGGCGTCAAGCACTGGCACGGCGCGGCCCCGGACAGCTGGTTCTCCCACCTGGCCGTGGAGGTCCCCGGCGAAGACACCTCCAACGAATGGCTGGAGCCGGTGACGGACGAATACGAAGCGCTGAAGTAACACGATCCCCCGGACGGATTCAAGTTTCCATCCGGGGGATTTTACTGAGGTTTATTCAAAATTCAGCCATTCCCGCAGCCACTGGGCGGAGCCGGGGTTCAGGTGGAAGCGGAAGAGGTAGGGCACCATGCTTCGGTCGATTTCCCTGTTCAGCGCCTCCACGCCCATTTTCTCCGCCAGGGTGGGCTGATCGGAGAACAGGTTGACGCCCAACCCCAGCCGGTCCCCCTGGATCTGGCAGCCCATGGCGGCCAGGGTGGTGGGGAACATGTCAAAGGGGGTGATCTCCCGACCGCCGGTATTGGCGGCGCTCACCGGGGAATTGATGATGCAGTTGTATACCCGCCGGTTGGCATCCTCCAGTTGATTGCGCCGGAAGAAATCCGCCGCCATGCTCAGGTGATCGCCGCAGATGACCACGGTGGTGTCCTCATAGAAGGGCTGCTCCTTCAGCCACTGAACAAAATCATATACCTGCCTGGATGCGCAGGCGTATACGTTCTCATATGGTTCCGGGTACTCAGAGGGGCACTTATCGCACAGATACCCGTCTGGGAAGTGGGTATCGATGGTGGAGATGGACAGCTGGAAGGGCCGGTCGCCCTGAGCCATCTGCGTGAGCACCTGCCGGGCGTAGTCGTAGACCCGGCTGTCCTCCATGCCCCAGAAGACTCTGTAGCCATGGGGGATAATGCCGTCTTCGGCGGCGGTGTCATAGTCATAGACCCGGTCGATCCCGTGGGTCTGGAACAGCCGCTCCAGCCCGGAGAAAACGGCGCTGGAGCCCATCACATAGGCCTGGCTGTAGCCCTCCCGGTTCAGAATATCCCACAGCATGGTCGCCCCCTGGAGCGGGCGGGCGGCGGCCCCGTCGTTGTTCTGCCCCATGGGCAGCAGCAGGGGAAGCCCGGAGGCCTGGGCCACAATGCCGCTGGTGGTCCAGGTGGTGCCGCTGACCGGCCCCCAGCCGCCCAGCCTGTCTGAATCCGAGAAGCTGATGTTTTCCTCTGCCAGCCGGTACAGCTCCGGGATCACGCACTGCGCCATCGCGCCGCCCTGCTCCGCGGAGCAGAAGGTATTTTCCATGGACTCCATGAAAATATAGATGAGATTCCGCTTCTTTTCCGGGAAGGTCACCTGGACCTGGCTGGGGTCAACGTACTCCCGGTCAAGCAGATCGGAATGGTTCCGGGCGTCCTGAAACCACGCCCGCATCCCCACGGCCTCCTCGGCTGGGATCAGCAGCGCCAGGAAGGTGAGGACGCACAGCCAGCAGTACACCCGGCGGGGGACAGGGGAGACGGTCACCCGGCGGCGGAAGAGCCGCACCACCAGCCGGAAGGGACTGCGCTGGCACAGCAGGAACGCGAGGAATGCCGCGCAGCACAGCGACAGCAGCAGCGGCCCGCGCAGGAAGGAGACCAGCAGGTCGCTGTCCGTTCCGGCAAGGCCGGAGAAAAGGGTGAACAGCAGGGCGTTGAAGCTCTGCCCGCTGAATGAAAACAGATACCACCTGGAGGCAAAATAGCACAGCAGGCCCAAAAACAGCAGGGCGGTGCTGAGAATCTCGGGCAGAAGGCTCCGCCGCCCGGAGGGGTCACGCTTCTTTGTTTTGCTCATGTTCCTTTTGATCCTCTTTCTTTTCCAGATGGATCGAGAAGACCTTCCCGATAAACGCTTCCGCAATGCTCAGCGGCACCCCCGCCGCGCAGGCGAATACCAGATGCTTCAGCAGAACGGCAGCATAGTCCTTGCTCCCCAACGCCTGAGAATACTCGTCCGCAGTGAGGAAGAACATGAGGTAATCCCGCAGCAGCATGGATGCCACGTTCAGCGCGAAGATATTGAACACGCACAGAAAAATAAAGGAATGCCGGGATACCTGCTTGCGCATCAGGTATTCCGCCGCATAGGCAAAGATGATCCCGGGAAACAGGATCGCTACGATCTCCAGCATATGTCTTTTCCCCAACGATTTCGTTGGCCCCTTTCCAAATATCACCAACAATATAGCATTTTTGAACCGAGTTTGCAAGAGAAAACGCAAATACCGGGAATATGTGCCGAAGGGAAAACACCGCATCGTCGTCGGAGCCGGGGCGCTTCGGCTGAAAAAAATCACCCCGCCTTTTGGGCGGGGTGATGATGCGTCAAGGGAGCGGTTACTTCATCAGGCGGCAGACCAGTTCGGAGTAGGCGAAGGGGTCGTCCAGGGGGAGCTGGGCCATGAGCTGGGCCTGGCAGCACAGGAGCTGGGCGTAATCCTTGGCCAGGACGGGATCCTCGGTCATGACCCGCTGTAAGGTCTTGACGGCCTCATGCTCCGGGTTCAGCTCCAGGACGCGGCCTACGTTGTAGGCGAACTCCGGGTTCACCCGCTTCATGTATTTCTCCATCTCGAAGCTCATGCCGGCCTCCGGCACCATGGCGGCGGGGTAGCTGCCCAGGTTCTGGGACAGGCGGACCTCCTTCACCTGGTCGCCCAGGCTGTCCTTGACGAAGGTCAGGAAGCCCTTCAGCTCCTCGGCCTTTTCCTCGGCCTGCTTCTTCTCGTCCTCGCTTTGCAGACCCAGGTCCTCGGTGGTGACGTTGCAGAAGGATTTTTCCTCATAGGTGTTCAGCGTCTGGGGCACGAACTCGTCCACCTCTTCGGTGAAGAGCAGGGTGTCGTAGCCCTTCTTTTCCAGCAGCTCCACCTGGGGCAGTTTTGCCAGGTGATCCTTGTTCTCGCCGGGGGCAAAATAGATCTTCTCCTGGCCTTCGGGCATGGCGTCCACGTATTCCTTCAGGCTGATGAGCTTATTCTGCCTGCGGCTGTAAAACAGCAGCAGATCCTGGCAGCTTTCCTTGTGCGCGCCGTAGTCGGATACGGTGCCGTATTTCAGCTGGAGGCCGAAGGCGGCGTAGAATTCCTCGTACTTCTCCCGCTCGTTTTCCAGCATGGATTTCAGCTCACTCTTGATCTTCTTTTCGATGCTGCGGGCAATCACCGTCAGCTGGCGGTTGTGCTGGAGCATTTCACGGCTGATGTTCAGGCTCAGATCCTGGCTGTCCACCACGCCCCGAACGAAGCGGAAGTGCTCCGGCAGCAGGTCCTCGCAGTTTTCCATGATCATTACGCCGGAGGAGTACAGCTGCAAGCCCCGCTTGAAGTCCTTGGAATAGAAATCATAGGGCGCCTTGCCGGGGATGAACAGCAGGGCCTTGAAGGAGACGCTGCCCTCGGCGCTGGTGTGGATGACCCGCAGGGGCTTGGTGTAGTCGTAGAATTTCTCCCGGTAGAAGGTGTTGTATTCCTCCTCGGTCACGTCCTTCTTCGGCCGCTGCCAGATGGGCACCATGGAGTTCAGGGTCTCCATCTCGGTATAGGTCTCATACTCGGGCTTGTCCTCGGGGGAGTCCTCCTTCTTGCGGGACTTCTCCACCTCCATGACGATGGGGTAGCGGATATAGTCGGAGTACTTCTTCACCAGGCTGCGCAGCTCGTACTCGTCCAGGTAGGTGCTGTACTTCTCGTCGTCGGTGTCGGGCTTCAGGGTCATGATCACGTCGGTGCCGCTCATCTCCCGCTCGCAGGGCTCGATGGTGTAGCCGTCCGCCCCGTTGGAGACCCACTTCCAGGCGGTGTCCTCGCCCCATTTCTTGGAGATGACCGTCACGGAGGACGCCACCATGAAGGCGGAGTAGAAGCCCACGCCGAACTGGCCGATGATATCGATGTCCTCGTTCTTCTCCATGGCCTGCTTGAAGCCCAGAGAGCCGGACTTGCAGATGGTGCCCAGGTTCTCCTCCAGCTCCTCCCGGTTCATGCCGATGCCGTTGTCGGACACGGTGAGGATGCCCGCGTCCTTGGCCCGGGTGATGGTGATCTTCAGGTCGCCGCGGTCAACGTTCATGCTGCCGTCGGTCACGGCCAGATAGGCCAGCTTGTCCATGGCGTCGCTGGCGTTGGAGATGATCTCCCGCAGGAAGATCTCCCGATGGGTGTAAATTGAATTGATCATCAGATCCAGCAACCGCTGGGACTCTGCCTTAAACTGCATTTTTTCCATGATCAAAAGCTTCCTTTCTGTGAGCATATTAGCACTCTCAATCTCTGAGTGCTAATATTATACCGCACTTTCCCAAAAAAGCAACCCCCAGAAAAAAAGTTCTTTCTTTATTTACAATTTTATGGTAATATTAAACTGTATGAGTATGCGCCCCAATAAACCTCCCCTGAAAGGTTTAGCAGGTGTAGCCGTCCTCGACGGCGTACAGCCCCTTGCTGCCCCCTTTGGGGGTGGTGCTCCGCGCAGCGAATCAAGATAGCAATGA
>ERZ857629.2624-NODE-2624-length-16648-cov-3.864401_pt1 | contig 16648 bp, 14 predicted proteins | sample MGYA00519700_ERZ857629 | MGnify/ENA primary metagenome ERZ857629 (study PRJEB31778, sample SAMEA3449351) | human gut metagenome | biome: human gut; feature: human-associated habitat; material: faeces | place: United Kingdom | collected 2010/2012 ...
CAAACCGGCAGTGATACCCAGTTTGTTCATACTCGGAGTTTCGGGATTCAGATAATTATCTTCTACCGGAGTTTCGTCGAAATATGCACCTAAACGAAGGTCCAGACGGTTTGTTGCTGCGAACTGGGTTCCCAAACGATAGATACGTGAGTTTTTATATTTCTTCGGGGCATCGATATCATAATCGCTCAATTCGGATGCCGGATAGAAGTTCACAACTAAAGAGTTGTAAGCACCCCAGCCTACAAACTGAACTTCACCGGAAACAATCCAGCGGTCATTGGGTTTGTAAGTCAGGCCGACATTCCAGTTATCCGGCAGAGGCAGTTCAGCAGAGAAAGTAGCCTGGTCCAGTGGAGGAATATTGATTCCGCCCTCAGGAATACCGGGAATAGTGATGCCACTTGCCTGGAGCTGACCAACCAAGCCATTTACCTGTTCCAACAATCCTTTAATTCCTAATTCATTAGCATAGCTCAAACGGACATCACCTTCTTTCACACGGGCTTTCACCTTTGAACGGTAAGATAAACCGACCGTGAATTTATCGTTAATATCATACATCGCACCCACATTGAACCCGAAACGGATACCTGCATCTCCTTTCAAAGAAGCAGAAGCTGCGGATACTTCGTCATATTTAGCCATTTCTGTGACCAACTGGTCAACAACCGGTCTCAATTCCGGCTTTGCTTCAAGTATCGGACCAAGTTGCCCCATCATGCTCTCAGCCAAACCTGTCATGGCACGCGGAGCAATCAAGGCACGATTCAGTTCAATATTACCGAATTCCATCATCAGGCCTGCGCCGATACTCAGGTTATCCATAATCTTCCAGGAAACAGTTGGCTGAATATTGAATGCCTTCAAAGAGATATCCTGCACCAGGTGAGCACCTTTCCAGTCGCGTCCCCAGTTAATCGCACTACCATAAGGAGTGTTTACACTGATACCGGCTGCCAGGAAGTCATAAATCTTGAAACCGGCATATACATATAAAGGAGTACTTGCCTTATTATCCGTTTTTTGTACATAACCATCATCTCCCGTAAACTTACCATTGGCAAACACCCCGGTAATACCGGCCGACAAATCCACGTTCTTATCCATAAACACCAGACCAGCCGGATTAAAATGCATGCTTTCTGCACCCAACTTCATGGCTACACCAACGTGTCCCATACCTGCCTGCTTGGTACTCTGAGCGTTAACCTGGTAACCCTCTGCCGCTGCATACGACATCGGAAGCATGGAAAGACATGCTAAAGCGATAACTTTCTTCATAAAATATTCATTAATTAATACCTCTCTTATAACATCCTCTCAGATGCAAACGCCGGCAAAGATAAAGACTTTTCTTTAATATTGCACACTTTTAACAAGAATGTGCGGCACATTTCCGCATTTATTGTGCAATTACTCCACAGAATAAATAATTCAGAAAATCTCCTTATCTTTGCAACGCAAAGGAACGTTTCCCTTGCCGTGTGCTTGCTGAACCACGTATAAAACAAGAAAAATATGAAACATCAAGATGCCGCTCTGGTATGCTTCTCCGGTGGACAAGACTCCACCACCTGCCTGTTCTGGGCCAAGAAGCATTTTAAACGCGTAGAAGCCGTCTGTTTTACTTACGGCCAGAAACATTCCCTCGAAATTGATATTGCACGCAAGATTGCTGCCGATGCCGACGTGCCGTTCCAATTGCTGGACGTATCGCTAATCAGCCAACTGGCGCCTAACTCGTTGACGGACACTTCTATCGAAATGGATGAAGACAAACCGGCCGACAGTTATCCGAACACCTTCGTACCGGGAAGGAACATGGTTTTCCTGACATTCGCTGCCATCATGGCACGGAGCAAAGGGATTTTCCATCTCGTCACCGGCGTATCGGAGGCTGATTTCAGCGGATACCCCGATTGCCGCGACACCTTCGTCCGCTCGCTCAATGTGACGCTGAACCTGGCGATGGATGAACAGTTCGTCATCCATACACCTCTGATGGACCGCAATAAAAGCGAAGTATGGCAGCTCTCCGACGAACTGGGCGTATTCGACCTGGTCCGCACGCAGACACTGACCTGCTACAACGGCGTCCCAGCCGACGGTTGCGGCCATTGCCCCGCCTGCAAACTGCGTCGGGAAGGATTAGAGAAATACCTTAAAAGGAAGTTAACAGTTAACAAGTAACTGCAAAAATGGATACAAGAAAGAATGAAAACGAACTGCACCTCCTGGGCGGTTCTACCGAATATAAACAGGATTATGCCCCGGAAGTGCTGGAAGCATTTACCAACAAGCATCAAGGTAATGACTACTGGGTACGTTTCAACTGCCCCGAATTCACCAGCCTCTGCCCCATCACCGGACAGCCCGATTTTGCGACTATCCATATCGACTATATACCCGATGTGAAGATGGTGGAAAGCAAGAGTCTGAAATTATACCTCTTCAGCTTCCGCAGCCACGGAGCCTTCCATGAAGACTGTGTCAACATCATCATGAAAGACCTTATCAAGCTGATGGACCCGAAATATATCGAAGTGACGGGCATCTTTACCCCTCGCGGCGGCATCAGCATCTATCCGTACTGCAATTACGGCCGTCCGGGCACCAAATACGAGCAACTGGCCGAACAACGCCTCTTCAACCATAACGCATAAAAGTATTTTCCGGTAGCAGATGCTACAACGTGGCAAATAATTATGTAGATTTGCAATCACTTAATTGTAAACCTACATAATTATTTAGACCATGAGGAATAGAAATTTCACTATCAGGGCAACACTGGCCGCTATGGCCTGCACCGCCTGCGTAAATCTGAGCGCACAACAAAAAGAGTATCCGCAACCGGAAAAGATGACTCCGGGCATGTCGGAGTACTGGACGCCTCAACCCAAGATTGTAACTCCGGGAGATATCAAAACAAATTCCGCCCCATCGGATGCCATCGTCCTGTTTGACGGCAAAGACCTCTCTGCCTGGGAAAGCACCAACGGCCAACCGGCCCAATGGACCGTTCACGACGGCGTATTCACAGTCAATAAAAAGACCGGTGATATCCAGACCAAACAGAAGTTCAACAACTACCAGCTACATATCGAATGGTGCGTTCCTGAAAACATCACCGGAACCAGCCAGGGACGCGGCAACAGCGGCATCTTCATGCAAGGGATGTACGAAGTTCAGATACTCGACTGCTACAACAACGAAACATACGTGAACGGCCAGACCGGCAGTATCTACAAACAGACACCGCCATTGGCAAACGCCATGCGTAAACCGGGCGAATGGAATGTATACGACATCATCTACACCGCCCCGATTTTCAAGGAAGACGGAACCTACCGCGTTCCCCCCAGCATCACCGTTATCCAGAACGGCATCGTTTTGCAGAACAACACGACCATCCTCGGAACAACCGAATATATCGGCTTCCCGAAAGTCGTTCCCCACGGAGCCGGCCCGATTATCCTGCAAAGCCACGGCGATCCGAGCGAACCGATCAGCTTCCGGAATATCTGGTTGAGAGAGTTATAAGAATCAATAAGTAAAGTGTTTATATACGATGAAAACAAATAACCTATTCGGTATATGGCTGCTGTTCCTTTGTGCGACCGTCCTTTCCGGCTGCAACAACTATTTATTAAACGGCAAAGACGGAGATGAGGAAGAAGACAACGAAGAAGTATGGTATAACAATATACCGGAGGGAAACTTCTTTTCAAGAGGAAACACTTTACGATTCTATTATATAGATGAAAAGGGAAACGACCTCATCAACCCGAGCGACCTGAAAACCTTCCCTGTCTCGTGGAACGAAGAGCTGGACAATCCGCTCGAACGCACCTACGACAACATCCGCGATATCGAAAGCAACACCATCCGCTACAACGGCAATCACAACTGAATACTTTATGATTCGGAAGAACGACTCCATTACTGCACGGTGAGCGCTTACGGAGATGAAAGACAAAGTACTTATACGTTCCCTATCTATGTAAACGGCGATACCGATAAAATGGAAATCACCTATAAATACACAGACAAGGGCGTTGTCGGAGGAAAGTACTGGGGGAAAATCGTTTCCTGGAAATACAACGGCACACATATCTACTCGGATGACGATGAATACGACAAAAAGATATTCATCCGGAAAGCGAACGGAAACACAACCGTTTCTTTCACCCGGTAAAAGGAGTTTTCAATCACAACATACTAAAGGCAGGTCGTTTGATCTGCCTTTTTTCATATACCTGTTTATCGGCAAAATCCCTCTATTAGTCGACGAACCTTCGCTCTATTTCTATTCTGATTGTATAGTTTTTTAATGTAAAGTAGTTTTGCTTCCGTAACAAGGTAAAAAGAATGTTTAGGTCGCAAAACGAAAGCATTATGAAACAAGTATCTCTAATAATCCTCTCTTGTCTGCTTCTCCTGCCTGCCGGGATGAAAGCAGAAGACGACATGCCGAAGCAATGGACGCTTCGTAATTGTATCGATTATGCACTGGAGCATAATATCACTATTCGTCGAAACCGCATCAATGTCGAAAGCACCCAGGAAGATGTGAAGACGGCAAAAGCGGACTTCCTCCCTTCCCTGAGCGGTAATATCAGCCAGCGTATCGTGAACCGTCCGAACAGCGCGAGCGGCACCATCATCAGCGGCGACAACATCACCACCAGCGAAAGCAAAACCTCGTACAACGGCAGCTACGGCATCGATGCAAACTGGACCGTGTACAACGGAAGCAAACGGGTGAACACGCTCAAACAGCAACAATTGAACAGCCGCATAGCCGAACTCACCGTCGACGAGAGCGAAAACTCCATCGAGGAAAACATCACCCAGCTCTACGTGCAGATACTTTATTCCGCCGAAGCCGTGAAGGTGAACGAATCGACACTGGAAGTAAGCCGGAAAGAGTTTGAACGCGGACAGGAACTGTTCAACGCCGGAAGCATCGCCTCCAGCGACCTCGCCCAACTGGAAGCACAGGTCAGCAACGACAACTACCAGCTAGTCACTTCGCAAACGACCCTGCAAAACTACAAGCTACAACTCAAGCAACTCCTGGAACTCGACGGCGACTTCGAAATGGACCTTTTCCTGCCGCCACTCGACGACAGCAGCGTGCTGATACCGCTCCCTACCAAGGATGACGTCTATCAGACCGCCCTCAACCTGCGTCCCGAAATCGAATCGAGCAAACTGAATATAGAGGCCTCCGACATGAACATCAAGATTTCCCGCGCCGGATACATTCCGAGCCTGAGCCTCAGCGCCGGCATCGGTACGACCAATGCCAACGGCAACGACTTCAGCTTCAGCGAACAGGTGAAACAGAACTGGAACAACTCGATAGGACTGACCCTGAGCATCCCCATCTTCGACAAGCGGCAGACCAAAAGTGCTGTCAATAAGGCCAAACTGCAACGTCAGACCAGCGAACTGGACCTGATGGACAACCAGAAAACGCTTTACAAAACCATCGAAAGCCTCTGGCTCAGTGCCAACAGCGCACAGCAGCAATACGTAGCCGCCACCCAGAAACTGAAAAGCACACAGGCCAGCTACGCCCTTGTCAGCGAACAGTTCAACCTGGGCATGAAGAACACCGTGGAACTGCTCACGGAAAAGAACAACCTGCTGAGCGCACAACAGGAAACGCTCCAGGCCAAATACACAGCGATCCTGAATGCAGGCCTGCTGCGATTCTACCAGGGAGAAGAAATCGACCTGCTCTAAATTTCCAGTAAAGAAAAAATAAAACAGATAAAAATATGAACAAGAAACTTATTATCGGTATAGCAGGCGTGCTGGTCGTAGCCGGAGGAATCTGGTTCTTCACAGGTAAAACGTCGAAAGGCGGCATCCGGCTCGAGACAGCCAAAGTAGGCCGCAGCTCCATCTCAAACACAGTAACGGCAACCGGAACAGTCGAACCGGTGACCGAAGTCGAAGTCGGTACACAGGTATCCGGCATCATCGACAAGCTGTATGCCGACTACAACGACGTAGTGAAAGCCGGCCAGCTAATCGCAGAAATGGATAAGGTCAACCTGAAAGCCGAACTCGCTTCCGCTCAGGCCCAGCTGGCTAGCAGCAAGACCGAATACGAATACCAGCAAAAGAACTATGCCCGCAGCAAAGTCCTTTTCGACAAGAAGCTAATCAGCGACGCCGATTACGAAACGGCCACCTACAACTACGAGAAGGCCAAAGCCGCTTACGAGCAGAGCCAGGCCTCGATGGTGAAGGTAAACCGCAACCTGGAATACGCGACCATCACCAGCCCGATAGACGGTGTCGTTATCAACCGCGCCGTTGAAGAAGGACAGACCGTTGCCGCCGGCTTCGAAACCCCGACCCTGTTCACCATCGCCGCCGACCTGACGAAGATGCAGGTAATCGCCGATGTCGATGAAGCCGATATAGGCAACGTGGAAAACGGACAGCGCGTCAGCTTCACCGTCGACGCTTATCCGAACGACGTGTTCGAAGGAACCGTCTGGCAGATTCGCCTGGGCGACAGCAGCAGTAGCAGCAGTTCGTCGACCTCCACCTCAACCGTTGTCACTTACGAGGTAGTCATCACAGCCGACAACCCCGACCTGAAGCTGAAACCGCGTCTGACAGCCAACGTCACCATCTATACGCTTGAACGCGAAAACGTGTTGACAGTACCGACCAAATCATTGCGTTTCGTCCCTGAAGAAGAGTTATTGCTAGGCACCGGCTACACCGCCGAAAACAGTGCACAGGATGCTCCCGCCGGCAAACGCATCATCTGGGTAAAACAAGGCCAGCGGCTCACTCCGAGAGCCATCACCGTCGGTTCTACCAGCGGCAATATGATTGAAGTGACCGAAGGACTGACCGAAGGCGAAGAAATAGCCGTAGACCTGACCTCCGACGCTCCCGCCCCAATGGCCGAAGCAGCCGAAAAGAGCCCGTTCATGCCGGGACCTCCGGGAGGAAACAAGAAAAAGTGATATTGTAAACTGTAACCCACCCCCTGCCCCCTCTCAAGAGGGGGAAAGGAAACTCCCGACACTACCTGTTATCTACCAACAAGTAGTAACTCTTCCCCTCTTGAGAGGGGGCAGGGGGTGTGTCAGAATTAAACAACAGAACGAACAATGAAAGAGATTATTAAACTAGATAATATCAAGCGTGACTTCCATGTCGGTGACGAAATCGTCCATGCCCTGAGGGGTGTCAGCTTCACGATACATGAAGGCGAATTCGTGACCATCATGGGAACCTCCGGCTCAGGAAAAAGTACGCTGCTGAACACGTTGGGATGCCTCGACACACCGACCAGCGGCGAATACTATCTCGACGGCGTCTCGGTCCGCACCATGGGGAAAAACGCCCGGGCCACGCTGCGCAACCGCAAGATCGGATTCGTATTTCAGAGTTACAACCTGCTGCCCAAAACGACAGCCGTTGAAAACGTGGAACTCCCCCTGATGTACAATCCCTCTTTCAGCGCCGCCGCCCGCCACGAGAAAGCCGTAGAGGCACTAGTGGCCGTAGGGCTGGGCGACCGCCTGATGCACAAGAGCAACCAGATGTCCGGCGGACAGATGCAGCGCGTCGCCATCGCCCGTGCCCTGGTGAACGACCCGGCAGTTATCCTCGCCGACGAAGCGACGGGAAACCTGGACACACGCACCTCGTTCGAGATACTGGTACTTTTCCAGAAGCTCCATGCCGAAGGACGTACCATCATCTTCGTAACACACAATCCGGAGATCGCCCAATACAGCAGCCGTAACATCACCCTGCGCGACGGGCATGTCACTGCGGATACAGTGAACAACAACATACAAAATGCGGCAGAGGCATTAGCCAAATTGCCGAAAAACGACGATTAATTATGAACGGAACAAACCTCATAAAAATAGCCCTCCGTGCCCTTGCCAACAACAAGTTGCGCGGATTCCTGACGATGCTCGGCATCATCATCGGCGTAGCCTCCGTAATTACGATGCTGGCCATCGGGCAAGGTTCCAAACGGAGCATACAGGCCCAAATCAGCGAGATGGGTTCCAATATGATTATGATACATCCCGGCGCAGACGTCCGCGGCGGTGTCCGTCAGGATGCCTCCGCCATGGAGACGCTGAAGCTGGAAGACTACCAGAATATCGTCGACGAGACCCGCTATGTCTCTGCCGTTTCACCGTCGGTCAACAGCAGCGGACAAGCCATCTACGGCGCCAACAACGCCCCGACCACCGTCTACGGTATCAGCCCGGACTATCTGGAAATCCGCCGTTACAAGGTAGGCGACGGTGACATGTTCACCGAACAGGACATCCAGACCGCCGCCAAAGTCTGCGTAGTCGGCAAGACGGTCGTCGACAACCTTTTCACGGGTGGCGAGAATCCCGTGGGAAAAGTCATTCGTTTTCAAAAACTGCCTTTCCGCATCGTTGGTGTGTTGGAGAGCAAAGGATACAACAGCATGGGAATGGACCAGGACGACCTAATCTTAGCTCCATACACAACTATTCAGAAAAAGGTCCTGGCCATCACCCATCTGCAAGGCATCACCTGTTCGGCCCTCAAAGAGGAATATACCGACCAGGCCATTGACGAGATAACTGAAATACTGCGCCGCAACCATAAGTTGAAGGAAAGTGACGATGATGATTTTACCATCCGTAGTCAGCAGGAGTTGAGCACGATGTTGACAAGCACTACGGACATGATGACCGTGCTGTTGGCGGCTGTGGCTGGTATTTCGCTACTCGTTGGAGGTATCGGGATTATGAATATCATGTACGTCAGCGTCACGGAGCGTACCCGCGAAATCGGTCTGCGTATGAGTATCGGCGCCAAGGGCATCGACATTCTGGCACAGTTCCTGATTGAATCCATCCTGATCAGTGTGACCGGCGGATTAATCGGCGTAGTGCTCGGTGTAGGCGCAGCCTTAGTAGTGAACGCGGTGGCACACTTCCCGATTTACATACAACCGTGGAGCGTAGTGCTTTCGTTCGCCGTCTGTACCGTCACCGGGGTCTTCTTCGGATGGTATCCGGCCAAGAAAGCGGCCCAACTCGACCCGATTGAGGCGATTCGTTACGAATAAATTAATATCTTTGTGCATGATGAAAACAGAAGGAACAACACAGACACACATCTCTCCCCCTTTCCGGGGGATGGGCGGCATTATCCATATTGCCGCCTGGGGAATCCTGTTCGGACTGCCTTTTTTCTTTACAGGCAGGGAGTCGCAGGTATTAACCGTCACAAGTTATTTACGTTCCGTCATCGTCCCGTTATCGTTCATGATGGTTTTCTACGTAAACTATTTCCTGCTGGTCAACCGCTATCTGTTTTCACGTCACGGATGGAAATTCTTTCTGAGCAACGTGGCCCTGATTGCCTCGGCAATCATCCTGGTGCACCTGCTGATGCAGTTATTGCCGCCACCGGAGATTCCTCATCCGCATCGTTCGGAGAGGGAATTGAAAGATGTCATCGGCTTCTTTACAGTCAACGCCATGCTTTATGCGTTGGTGGCTGGCCTGAGTGTTGCCATCAAGATGACCAGCGGCTGGTACCAGATAGAATCCATGCGGCGCGAACTGGAGAAGAGCCGTGCCGAAGCCGAATTGCAGAACTTGAAAAGCCAGTTGAACCCGCATTTTCTGTTCAATACGCTCAACAACATTTACAGCTTGATTGCTTTCAGCCCCGAACGGGCACAGGAAGCCGTCCACGACCTGAGCCGCCTGCTGCGTTACGTACTCTACGACAGCAGCCAGCCGCAGGTGTTACTGGAAAAAGAGCTGGATTTCATCCGCAACTATGTGGAACTGATGCGTATCCGCTTGCCGGAACATGTGGAACTGAAAACGGAAATAGCTGCCACCAAACCCGACGCGCTGATTGCTCCCCTGCTGTTTATCTCGCTTATCGAGAATGCCTTCAAACACGGAGTCAGCAACAGCAAGCCATCGTTCATCGACCTGGATATCCACCAGAAAGGCGACAGGGTTGTCTGCTACCTGAAAAACAGCTATTTCCCGAAAGATGCGGAACAGGACAAGAGCGGCTCGGGAATCGGAATCAAGAACCTGCGGAAACGCCTGGAACTAATCTATCCGAACCGGCATATCTTCTCATACGGTGTAGAGGGTGACAACTACTACAGCATGTTGGAGCTGCAAATAAGCGGCGAAGAACCGAAAAGTGAAAAATGAAATTAGGCTATGATTCTGAAGTGTGCAATCATCGACGACGAACCACTGGCTATCAGCCTGCTGGAAAGTTATGTAAACAAGACGCCTTTCCTGGAACTGGCGGGAAAATACAATAGCGCCGTCAACGCGCTTCCCGCCCTCAGCAAAGAGCCGGTCGACCTGCTTTTCCTCGATATCCAGATGCCGGAGCTCAACGGGATGGAGTTTTCCCGCATCCTGAAGACCGATACGCGCATCATCTTTACGACCGCTTTCAGCCAGTATGCGCTCGACAGCTATAAGGTCAACGCACTCGATTATCTGCTGAAACCGATTAGCTACGCCGACTTCCTGAAATCGGCCAATAAGGCACTGCAATGGTACGAACTGCTGCGCGAGGGCGCAAGTACGGGCGGTTCGCGAACCGCCCCTTCCCAGGCAGTTTCCCCTTCCGTCGAAAGCATTTTCATCAAGACGGAATATAAACTGGTACAGGTCGAACTCCGTAAAATACTCTATATCGAAGGTCTGAAAGATTATGTCAAGATATTCGTTGAGGGCGAAGCCCACCCCATCCTTTCGCTGATGAGTATGAAAAGCCTGGAAGACATGCTGCCGGCGAACCGCTTCATCCGCGTGCACCGCTCCTTTATCGTCCAGCCGGAAAAGATCAAAGTAATCGAACGCAACCGGATTGTGTTCGGCAAAGAATACATCCCCATCTCCGACAACTACAAGCAGAAGTTCATGGAGTTTCTGGCACAGAGGGCACTGCTGCCTTAGAAAAGTTGCAGTAGCAACTTTTCCAACCCTTTCGTCATCTCGCTCATGCTACAGGCATAGTTATTGGAGAAAACGGCAACGGCATACCGCTTGCCGTCTTTTGTTATATAGCCGGCATAACTTCGCACACCGGTGATTCCGCCACTTTTCAGACGAGCCTTTCCCTGCAAACCGGAACCTTTCAGGAAATTTCGCACCGAACCTTCGATACCGGCCTGCGGCAAGGATTCGATAAAGGCTTCGGCATAATCGGATTTCGTCGCCATATAAACCAGCAAATCGGCTATAAACTCCGCAGAAACCTTATCCGCAGGAGCCAACCCGCTGCCATCGTGCATCCGCAAAGGGAAAACATCCAGCCCCTTCCTGTCCCAATGGGCGGCAACCACCCGGACACCCCGGCCGAAAGAAGAAATAACCTCGTTCTTCCGCGGAGTATATTGCAGACCGACCGTCTTGACCAACGCATCGGCAAACAAATTATGGCTCACATGGTTCGTCACCCCCGCAATCTCCTTCAACGTTGGGGAATAGGTGGTCACAATCGTTTTCCTCTCCACCGTCTTCCATCGCCCCGCTTCCGATTCAATCCGGTAACAGGTCGGCTCCTTCCCCACCGCAATGCCTTCGCGTTCCAGGCATCCGGTCAGATACTCCGCCAGAAACAATGCCGGATCAGGAATATCTCCTTTCAACACATAGCGTTCGCGATTGACAGGAACGACACCGTATAAATAGCGTTCGCCGGCAAGCGGGGCACCGATAATATAGGCACTGTCCGACGAGACAGGCGCCGCTTTCAGATAATTGGTGAAACGGACACCCTGCAGTTCAGGTTCAGTGCCGATCACCACCGGACGGCTGCCCGCAGCACCCGACTTCAGATACAACTTATACATATTGTCGAACACGGAAACCCCGTAGCTGCCCGGCGCATAATAATTTCCCATATCTTCCCGCAGCCATTTGATGGAAGCACCTTCCGTATCAAAGATTCGCTCGTCCGACACCACCGCCCCGGCAATCTTCCGAATACCGGCCTTCTTCAAAGCTGCAATCCATTCCGGTACGAATTTGTTTTTCGCAAGCGTATACGCATTCCTGTCCGGAGCGAAATGAGCCGAACCCAGCGACGGGTCGCCACTGCCTTTGATATACAGGTTACCGTTCAGCACACCCTCTTTTATAGAACCGTCATACTCCAGCGAAGTCGGAAAACGGTAATCGTCCCCCAAAATCTCCAGAGCCGTAGCCGTAGCGACGGTTTTCAACACGGAAGCAGGCGAAACCTCCCGGTCCCCATCATAATTATAGACGGTTTTCCCATCCTGAAGGTCCTTCACCACGATGGAAAAAGTAGCCCCTTTCATATAAGGAGCATTCAGTAACTGTTTGACAGGCTGCGGAGTTTGTGCCTGTGGCTGTAAAAAACAGCCGAGCAGCAGGGCGGCACATAATATTTTCTTTATCATCTTATTATACTATTCTACTTTATTCTATCTTTGTTCAGCAAAGATAAAAATTATAATATGAACTCATTGTTTGAAAGACCTTTTACGTTCGACCGGGTGACACGTATCGTATTCAGCATCGTCATCATCGGCGTATTGCTTTACCTGATTACCGTATTGCGTAACGCCTTGCTCCCCTTCCTGATTGCCTGGCTGCTCGCCTATATGATGCAACCTTTCGTCAAGTTCTTCCAGTATAAGCTGAAGCTGAAAAGCCGTATCCTGGCCATCGTCGCAGTCATCATCTCCGCATCGCTGATTATCGGGATTGCCGCCGCACTGGTCGTTCCGTCTGTCGCCCAGGAAGCCGAGCGGACCCTGAACCTGATGCGCACGCATAATCCGGGAGAAGGTCATGTTCCGCTTATACCAGCTTCATGGATCGAATATCTCGAAAACAATGTAGACATAAACCAGCTGATGGAACTCCTCAGCCGGGAGAACATACAGAATGCAATCAAGCAGCTCGCCCCGAAGGTCTGGAACATCCTGTCGAACACATTCTCCATCCTTTTCAGCATAACGATTATATTCGTGATTCTGTTGTATTTCATTTTCATCCTGCTCGACTATGAAAAGATAGCCAACGGCTGGATAAACCTGATTCCGGCACGCATCCGTCCTTTCGCCAAAGGGCTGGCCGACGATGTGGAGCAGAGCATGAACCGCTATTTCCGCGGGCAGTCATTGATTGCGCTATGCGTCGGAGTTTTACTTTCGATAGGCTTCAAAATCGTCGGTTTCCCGCTGGCCGTGACGCTCGGGTTATTTATCGGCGTGCTGAACCTGATTCCGTACCTGCAAGCGATCGGCCTTATCCCGATGGTCATCCTCAGCCTGCTAAAGTCGGCAGAGACCGGACAGAATTTCTGGATTATCTTCGGTTCGGGATTATTAATACTCGGAATCGTACAATGTATCCAGGATTTATACCTTACGCCGCGTATCATGGGAAAAGCAATGGGACTGAATCCGGCCATCATCCTTCTTTCGCTCTCCATCTGGGGAACTTTGTTAGGTTTTATCGGCTTAATCATCGCATTACCGCTCACGACGCTCTGTCTGTCTTATTATAAGCGTTTTATCTTGCTGGAAGAGGACATTATCGCTCCTCCCCCTGCTGATATTCAACCGGAGAAAAAGAAAGAAAAGTAATTTTTTTCAAAAAAAATTCCTCCAGCTATTGCAAATTCAAAAATAAACCCTACCTTTGCACCCGCAATACAGAAGTAAAGCACACCGCAATACAGAGTATGCACAGGATGATTCGCTAGCTCAGCAGGTAGAGCACATCCCTTTTAAGGATGGGGTCCTGGGTTCGAACCCCAGGCGGATCACCAAGAAACAAAAGAAAATCAACAAATCCCTGATAATTAGATATTATCAGGGATTTCTTTTTTTCTCCCAAATAGTAAAAGGGGTACTTTAAAGCATATTCTCGGTGGATAAATCGTGGGACTAAAATCAAACCTATGGATAGTATCAGCATCAAGCCCCATTTCACTATATACTTGAATTATTTCTTTTAAATATCCAGCTTCATTTGCTCTTGCCCTGCAAACTATTTCATAAGCCACATCCTTATGGTGACGATATAATTCATCTAATGCAAATGCTTCATGCTCCAAGAGTAGAAATAGGTACAACCAACACGTTATCTTTTCTTCTATATGCGAATGTTCCAGTGGCCGTAAGTACCATGAGAAAAGAAGGATGCTTCATACGATTAACATCTATTTTAGACGCTAGTCGCAACAAACTATTTGCGCCATCTTCTATGAGTTTCTCTCCTCCTAATTTTATTTCAATCAATGCATAATCTCCATTTGGTAAATGAACAACAGCATCACATTCCAGTCCATTCTTGTCCCGGTAATGATATACATCACCCGCCAATGATTGGGCATAAACCCTTAAATCACGAACACATAATGTTTCAAATAATAAACCGAATGCTTTGAGATCGTTCATTAAATCTCCAGGACCTATTCCCATTGCGGCTGTTGCTATTGATGGATCAACAAAATATCTGGTATCCGCAGTACGTATAGCTGTTTTAGATTTCAAATTTGGATTCCATGCAGGCATATCCTCTACTACAAACATTGAACGTAATGCATCAAGATAGTTCCTAACCGTTTTATCTTCCACAACATTGGGATCGCCACCGTTCATGTCTTCAACAATTTGCCTGATGGATGTTTGTGTACCTTGAAATCTTGCATATGAACGCATAAGTCGTTTTGCTCTTTCAACACTTCGATCCACCCCATCCACTTGACGAATGTCCACATTCACTACGGCATCATAATAATCTTTAGCAGGGTTCAATGCGACATCTTCAGGTAATTCTGAAACTACCGGCCAACCACCACGGCAAATTAAAAACGCGATTCTTCGTAAATCAGATTTTGCCTCACATCCAATAGACATTCTGGGATTACTGAATAATTTTGACAAACTAATATCCCCAGTAGAATCTCCAGATTCAAATAATGCCATCGGACGCATCCGTAACCAAGCAAAACGCCCGGTTCCTGAATGACTTATTTTTTCTCTATTTGCAGGTTTGGCTGAACCTGTCAATATAAACTGCCCCATTCCATTTCTATGATCCACTGTATAACGTATAGCATCCCATATTATAGGTGCAAGTTGCCATTCATCAATCAAACGAGGTGTTTCTCCATTAAGTATTATATCAGGATTATCCTCTGCAAATATCATGTATTGTGAACGCCTGCGAGGGTCATCCATAAAAACAGCACTATTGCTATGGTGCTCCGCAGTTGTGGACTTACCACACCATTTTGCGCCCTCCAAAACAATTGCACCTATACTTTTTAATCGTGTGGAGAGTTCTATATCTATAATACGTGGACGATATTTATTAGCCATAAATAGTTGAATTTATGATGCAAAGATAACTCAATTTGCCAGGATTACCAAATATGGCGATCTGAAATTGCTCAAATCGGCGCATTTCAACTACCCAATTTGGCGGTTTTACACTACCCAATTTGGCCACATTGGATAACCAAAATCACCCCGCTTTCAACACCTCCCGACCCGCCTCTATCGCTTTATCAAAAAATCTTTTCAACAAAATCCCCATCGCCTGCTGCTTAACCATCGCCAGCCGCATATCCTCGTCTATGACCATATTCCCGGCAGGCCGGTAACCGGCTGCTTGCCGCATGGCAGTCCGTTTCGCCTCCGGACTGTCGCGGATAATTCCCCGTGCTTGCAGGGAGAGATACACCCGCGCCGGATAAAGCCGCTCGATCGGATAGCCTGCCCGGTATTGCTCAAACACCCGGCGCAGGAATGCCCGTTCGCGCTCCTCCTTGTAAGCCTCGGAGACGGGCGGAAGGGCAGACAGCGATTTCGCTTGCTCGCGCTCCACAACAGCCCGGTATCGCAAATCGCTGGTTTGATAACATTTCAGCCAGCGGGTAATCGTGCGCAGGTTCAATCCCATGAAATCCCCGTATTCACCTTTGGCCCCCAATTCAAAACAGAGGGCGACCTCCTGCAAGGTCAGGCTCGGATATGACTCCTGAAGGTCGGCTGCCAGTTTAGCAATCAAAATACCCAGATCACGGTCGTTAGGAGGCGAAAAACCCAGCAAGACATAGGTCTGGAATAATATTTGATTTACCGCCGGAAGAATTTCCTCCGGCCGGTACGTCATCAGGCGGCGGTCGGCAATGGCATGTTGCAGTCTGATTTCCAAACTCATACGGCTTGCGAATTATAGATTTTCATGGCTATTTCCGTCGCACGTTTCCCTGTTTCCATCAATTCCTCTACTTTCGAAGAGCGTTCCGGCCGGCCGGATGAATAGACCACTTTAGGAATATGCTGCTGCGCGCCGCCGGAAAGCTCCTCCGTTTTCAGATTGAAATTATGGTATCGCCACCAGCCGATGAAACTCTGACTGTAATCTTTTTTCGTCCGGATCGTATCCAGGCTGAATTTCAGGCGCAGGAAATCATCGAATACGGTCATGGCTTCCCGAGCATATTGCAGGACGGCTGTGCCTTTTCCGGAATAACGCACGATGGTGGCCTGCCAGTCTTCGTCTGCCAGCAAAGCATCTTTCCATTGCTCACGCTCTTCATCCAAATTCTGCGGTTCTTCTTT
>ERZ857629.2625-NODE-2625-length-16645-cov-5.228752_pt1 | contig 16645 bp, 12 predicted proteins | sample MGYA00519700_ERZ857629 | MGnify/ENA primary metagenome ERZ857629 (study PRJEB31778, sample SAMEA3449351) | human gut metagenome | biome: human gut; feature: human-associated habitat; material: faeces | place: United Kingdom | collected 2010/2012 ...
TAGAGCACTTGACTTTTAATCAAGGGGTCCCGGGTTCGAATCCCGGGTGAGCCACCAAAAAACTCAACTTGTATTAGTTGAGTTTTTTTATGTCTAATTTGTCAAAATATTTGTTCAAAAATAAAACGTATTTGCATTTGGTGATATTTTATGCTATCATATACTTATGGAAGAAAATGTATTGTTGACACTTCCACAAGATTTTGCATCGGATATAATTTCGTTTGCAAATTAGTTGAGAAGAATAAAAGAATATCATATTTGTGACCACATCAAAAGAAATGGAACCAGTATCAGCGCAATATTTCAGAAGCGAATTATCCTTAAAGCAGGTAGACATGGTTTCAAAATTTGAAATTGCATTGAAAGAAGCAAATGAAACTGAAAATTGGTTGGACCTAATATATAAATCAAACATGTTATATGACCAAAAATATAAGTTATTGAAAGCAAAAATTGTAAAGATTAAAATATTGCTTATAAAGTCAATCAACACTTTAAAAGCGTTAATCAAATAAATTATCAAAGGAGCAAAAAAATGAATAAAATTGTTTGTCCGCATTGCAAAAAAGAGTTTGAACTTACTGAACCAGAATATCTTTCTATTATAAATCAGGTGAAAGATGGTGAGTTTGAAAAACTTTTGCATGAAAAAGAAGAGCAAATTGTGAAGGTTAAAAATGCAGAAATTGAACTTTTGAAAAGCAAAAATCAAAATGACCTTGAAAAGAAAATTGCTGACAAAAACAAGGAAATTGCCTCTTTAACATCTAAACTTGAAGCATCTGAAACCAACACAAAACTTGCAGTCAGCGAGGCTGTTTCAAAGAAAGATTCAGAAATTTTGAAACTTTCTGCCGAACTTAAAAACAAAGAAACCGAGCAAACATTGGCTGTGACAAAGGCATGCAACGACCGTGACATGACCATCAACACTCTTAAAAGCGCAATAGAGAACAATCAAAAGTCTTTTGAACTTAAAGAAAAGTCGCTGAAAGATGAATATGAAGACCGTTTGAAACTGAAAGATGACATTATTGAGCGTCTTAAAGACATGAAATCGAAACTTTCAACAAAAATGGTTGGTGAATCGCTTGAACAACACTGCGAAATTGAGTTTAACAAAATCCGTGCAACAAGTTTTCCAAACGCATATTTCGAGAAAGATAATGATGCGTCAAGCGGAAGCAAAGGTGACTTTATTTATCGTGACTATGATGAAGATGGAACCGAATATGTTTCAATCATGTTTGAAATGAAAAACGAAAATGAAACAACTGCAACCAAGCACAAAAACGAAGACTTTTTCAAAGAACTTGATAAAGACCGCAAAGAGAAAAAGTGCGAATATGCAGTTTTGGTTTCGCTTCTTGAAAATGACAACGAACTTTATAACACTGGCATTGTTGATGTTTCATATAAATATCCAAAAATGTATGTGATTCGTCCTCAATTTTTCATTCAACTTATCACAATTCTGCGAAACGCTTCGCATAACTCGCTTTCATACAAAAAGGAACTTGCGGTTGTGAAGGCGCAAAATATTGATGTGACAAATTTTGAAAATAGTCTTTATGATTTTCAAACAAAGTTTGCAAACAACTATCGCTTGGCGTCTGAAAAATTTGCTGGCGCAATTGATGAAATTGACAAGACAATCGACCACTTGCAAAAAGTGAAGGAGAGTTTGATTGGCTCTGAACGTCAACTTCGTCTTGCAAACGACAAAGCACAAGATTTGTCAATCAAAAAACTTGTGAAAGACAATCCAACAATGCAAGCCAAATTCGACGAGGTTAAAAAGAAAAAATAGAAAAAGTGGAGAATTGCTCTCCACTTTTTTATTGCAAATTTATTTTTCAGCAACGTTCTTAAAAATAGATTAAATAAAGAAGGAAGTGAGTTGGTTACAAACTCATCGGGGGAAAACAAGAGAGAAGAAAATAAAACAAAGTCTTTAAGATTTTCTCAAAAATAGAGGGACGAGTGGACTTGAAGACGAAGGAGGAATACCATTTATTATTTTGTCATGTGGGACAAAGATAGAATAGTTCCGCCACGGTGGGCAAAAAAAGTTTGTTTAAAATTTTACACTTAGGTGTGGCATATTATTTGATTTATTTGCTTACAATATGCTAACATATAAAAGACAAAAACAATCACAAACAAAAAAGTATAAAATGAGGTTAAATTAATGAGAAATTTTTCTAAAAAAATAAATGCCATAATAATTACCATGATGCTCATTCTTAGCTTTTTTTGTGCCGAAATATTAAAATTTGGTACTAACTTAAACAATTCAGAACTTCAAAAAGTTACAAACGTTCACAGCCTTTTGGCGGAAAATGTGGCAAAAACGACAACGCAAGTAAACCTTGGCGACTATATAATTCTTGGCAAATACAATGATAAAGACATTGTATGGAGGTGTGTAAGCATTGATGACAGTGGCACGCTTATGCTTGCCGACAGCATAATCGACACACTTCCTTATGACGCTAAGACTAACGACAACAACCGTTCTAAGTCGCACAGCCGCAACTATAATCGTGATAACCGTGGCTCCAATTATTGGAAAGATAGCAATATGCGTTCTTGGCTCAACTCTACGGCAGTAGCGGGCGAAGTGAAGTGGTTGTGTGGCAACCCTCCAAGGGACGATTCCGTAGATGGAAATGCTTATGACCAAAAGGCAGGATTTTTGAATGACTTTTCCAAAACCGAGATTGCCGCAATGAAGAATGTTACTCAACGATCAATTGTATCTCATCCCGAATACAATTTGGGATTTCACGATGGTGAAGGGCGCTCTGACTTGGAAGTTAATTATGACATCGAGAACGTTGCAAACAACTTCAACAGCGCATACGGCGAAAACTCGACCGAAAAGGTTTTTCTGCTGGACGTTCAACAAGTCAATACAGTTTGGAAAAATTTCGGCAATTATTATGTAGCTAGAAACGAGCAAGGAATGGCTTGGCCATATTGGCTCAGAACGCCTGTTACCACTTGTAACCATTTGATGCGTTATGTGGAAAGTAATGGTTCTGTTGGAAAACAATACCCAATGACGGATTATATGGGAGTAAGACCTGCATTTTATCTTGATTCAGATTATTATGTAACGACCGCTGGCAATGGTAGTGTGACCAATCCTTATGTGGGTTCTGCACCTGATAAAATAGAAGGCGACTATACCGTAGCCGAGCCCGATGAAGACCCAAATCAAGAGTGGGACGTAAGCCTTGACCAACAACTAAGACTTAAACTAGGTCCATATTATTCTAGCGATGGCAAATACGCCACTCCGACCATTCCTATCTATACAATTCAAAAGACAAGAAGTGACACAGAGAATATAGTAATGCTCATTTGTGGCGAGGGCTACACCAAGGGTCAGCAACAAAAGTTTATCAATGACGTCAAAAAGGTATGGGAGGGCGCAATACAGTACGAGCCATATCGTAGCTATGCCGACCGTTTCAACGTCTATGCACTTTGCACGGCGTCAGAGTCGAGCTTTAACAGTGGTGGCAGTACGTTTTTCGACGTGGTTATTGATAAAAAGAGTGGTCCAATGATTTCAGTAAACAAAAGTGCATGGAAAAACCATATTTTCGAACGCTGTATAGGACCTGCATTTCTTGAGCAAATTCACGACGCCCATATCCCTAACAAAACGGACCCTGACACGTTTATTTGGGACGATGATAAAATGTATCCGCCATTTTATTATGTGCATAAATATATCAATCAGTTTGCTGTGCTAGTCAATACAACTCAAGATTTTGGTGGGTCGCATAGAAATTATAAACGTGGTATACATTATCTTATAACTCCAGCTGATAGCTCACGCGCGCAAAAGACTTTTACACATGAGCTTGGTCACGGGTTGCTAGAACTTGGCGATGAATATATGACTGTAGCCGCAGAATCAACTGACTACACTTCGCTAAATGTGGCATATAATCACAATCCTGAACAAGTAAAATGGAAAAAAATGTTGGGATTTAGAAAAACTTTTACATGCAATACATATCCTTCTTACACTGCATACAACTCGAGTTGGGAATGCCTTATGCGTGACACCAACTATCAATTCTGCGAAGTATGTAAGTTGCAAGGTAGCAAGAGAATGTCGCAACTCATAGACGGCAAAAGCCTTTATGTTGCAGTCCCCGAAGTAAAAAAATACACCGGTCAATATTCAGATTTGTCTGCTTTTACAGATACTACATACAACGGATATGCAAATTTTGCAAGTTATCGCGAAACAGTGTTGCTTAGCGGTGCAGACAAAAACAAATTTAACAAAAATTTGGCTGGCGAAAAAATTGAACTCCGCACAATTGTTCAAAATCTGTCAGATAGTATAACCCGTCACATTACTATTAAAGTGTGGATAAGGCGGGCAGACGGAAGTGTAGCAACTACAAGTGGCGGGCAAAGGCTAGAAACCTCACAAACATTTACCATTCCTGTATGGGGAGAAAAAAGTAAGTTTTGGCCAAAGGGGGCGCTAGAATACAATGGCAGTATTTTTGATTCAGGACTAGAAAATTGCTCAATAGTTTATCAAATTCCGGCAGATGCCGATCTACAAGAGGGCGATACTATTGCTTTTTTGATATCTGATGAAAACGGAAATGTTTTATCGCACGACAATATCGAAACGCAGTCGTATGCAAATGTTAATATAGAGTACAAGTTTGAAGACGGCAGTGAAATTCCTAATGTTTCAAAGTCTGTAATTCCTATGGCTGTTGGAAGCAATTTAAATTGGGAACCAGCTCAATCTTTTTATGGGTATACATTAAGTAGGGTAGAGGGGCTAAATCAGATAGTAAGCGGTAGTGGTCAAACGGTAACATTCTATTATATCAAGCAAATCAACAATCATATTCATGATTGGGGAGAGTGGGTAAGCAATAATAACGGCACGCACACCCGAACTTGCAAAACAGATAGTAGCCACACCCAAACAGCCAATTGTTTTGGCGGGAAAGCAACATGCAAAACAAAAGCGGTTTGTGAGGGTTGCAAAAAAGAGTATGGAGAAACTGTTGCTCATAACATAACAAAATACGGCGGAAAAGATAGCACGGGGCATTGGGATACCTGCTCTACTTGCAATGACAAGTTTAATTTTGAAGAGCATACCCCCGACAGAGAATCTCCAGACGAAACCAACTCTGTAAAATGTACAAAGTGCGGATTTTTAATTGCTCCTGCAAAACAAAGCAAAGGACTTTCTGACAAAGCAGTCGCGGGTATTATAATTGGCTCGGTAGCGGTTGTTGTGCTGGGCGGATTTGTTATTTGGTTGCGGTTAAGAAAAAAACGCTGTAGAGTTAAATAAAAAAAACGAACTCATATATATTTTGAAGTGAACCTTATAAAGTTATCTTACTTTTGGGGTTTGCTTCTTTTTTTCTTGGGTTCGTTTTGTTTTACTGCAAAGCATCTTTTACTGCATAAGCCGTCATTTTGCTTGGTTTGAATGAATAAAAAAGCCTAAACCAAACACTTTCTTATTAGTATTTGATTTAGGCTTATGTTGGTGCGGATGAAGGGACTTGCTCCGCTACGAAGCAGTGCAAGCGGCAGTGCCGCTATCACGCCGAGTCCTAAAAACAATTCACCGAATTGTTTTCTTAACGGACTGTTCAAGTCCGACATGCTTTACAATAAAAAAAGTGAGATAAACCCACTTTTTTATTATGGTGCGGATGAAGGGACTTGAACCCCCAAGCCGAAGCACTAGATCCTAAGTCTAGCGTGTTTGCCAATTTCACCACATCCGCGAAAAACATTGTTATTATATATGATAAAATAAAAATTATCAAGTTTTTGTGTTAATTATTTTATGCTTTCTGTTGGCTTTGATGTTTGCTGGTTTAAAGAATATATGTTAAAATAAAAAAAATTATTGTTTGAGTTTCTGTTAAATGTGGTTTCAGAAAATATAAAACAAGAAACCAATGCTGAAAAAGCATGACATAAACCCTTGCAACTTGAAGGGGTTTTGTTATTTTTCGCAATAGCAAAGCATATATTGATTTTAACGAAATAATTTGATATACTTTCACGGAAAGGAGAAAAATATGGTTTTTGTTTTTGATATTGACGACACACTTTGCGACACAGACGGATATAGTGAAAAATATATTTTAGAATTTATTGCAAAAAACAATTTGAATATTAAGCAAAACGCAAAAGTTGTCAGATATGCAGAAATGAAGTTTGACTGGACAGAAGAAGAGGCTCTTGCGTGGTATAAAACCTATGGCGACCAAATGGCACTTGAATTTCCATTGAAGCCAAATGCAAAAGAAACCGTGAATGCTTTGCACGACATGGGGCACACAATTGTTCTTGCAACTGCGCGTGCAACTGATTGGCATGTTGAACCTGAAAGAATTACTCTTGAATGGCTTGATAAAAACGGCATCAAATATGACAAAATTTATCTTGGAAGGGTGGACAAAGAACAAATTTGCATTGATGAAAAAGCTGATGTGTTTGTAGATGACGACATTAAAATTTGCACAAAAGTTCTTGTGCACACAAAAACCAAAGCCTATTTGACAAAAACCGACTTTAACAGCACTCTTGAAAAGCCAGCAGGGCTTGAAACAATTGAAAACCTTGCACAGTTGCTTGAAAAAGAAGAAGAATGTGAAATGTAAAAAAACAGCAATCAAAGCAAAATATTTGTTTTGATTGTTTTTATTTTGTTTTTTTGTTTTGAATGGTGAACATAATTTGATATAATAAAAGCATGGAAAAAACAAAAATAGTAACAATTTCGGGCGAGTCTGGCGCAGGGAAAAGCACTTTTTCAAAATATCTTGCACAAAAACTTTCTGCAAAAGTTGTTTCGGTTGATGAAATCATTTCAAAACTATATCAAAATGAAAAGTTTTGCAAAAAAATTTTTTCATCTTTCGGAAATCAAGTTTTAAATAACGGAAAAATTGAGAAACAAAAAGTTGGAATGCTTGTTTTTGACAACGCAAAAAATCAATCACTTTTAACTGCCATTAGCACTCCATTTATTGAAAAAGAAATAAAAGAGCAAATGAAAGGGGAAAAGTGTGCAATTATAGACTATAAATTTGCACCGATGCTTTCATTTTTCAAAAAATCAAATTTCAATATTTTGCTTGTTGCAAACAGTGATGAAAAGCGCCTTGACCTTGTTTTAAAGCGTGATAATGTTTCAAAAGAATATTTGCTTGCTCGCGACCAAAACAGGGTTGACTATGGCAAATATAGGTTTGATGAAATCATTTTTCATGACTATGACGACCTTGAACAAAAAGCAGGGGAAATTGCCCGAAAAATTTAATAAAATTATGAAAAAATAACCATATAATTTAACTTCGACGAAAATTGTCGAAGTTTTTTTTATTTTTCAAAAATATGTTAAAATTGATATATTTTTAGAAAAGGGTATTATGTCTATCACACATAACATTGAAAAGGCTAGAAAAAATGGCAACTCTGGTGTTTGTAACCCCCTTTTTTGAATATTTATCAAGTTTGTATAATTTGCACAAAACACAATAAATTGTGGTGCAAACCTTTGACGAAACACAATATGTTGTGGTATCACTATGCTTGTAAAACGCGAATAAGGCAACATGCGTTTAGGGGGGAAATCATATGAAAATTATCAAAAGAAGTGGTGAAGAACAAGAATTCGATATCGAAAAAATTGTCAGCGCTATTTCACGTGCAAATCTTGAAGTGGATAAAAAAGATAGACTTTCAGATGAGAAAATTCGTGAAATTGCAACCGAAGTTGAAAAAACTTGCAAATCAAGAAAAAGAGCATCAACTGTTGAAGAAATTCAAGACCTTGTTGAAAATGCTTTGATGGACACAGGCAAGCATGCGCTTGCACGTGCGTATATCACATATCGTCATGTTCGTTCTCTTGTAAGAAAAAGCAACACAACAGACAAGCAAATTTTGTCGCTTATTGATTGCAACAACGAAGAGGTTAAACAAGAAAACTCAAACAAAAACCCAACCGTTAACAGTGTTCAAAGAGACTATATGGCAGGAGAAGTTAGCAAAGACCTTTGCAAACGTTTCCTTGTTCCTGAAAACATTTGGAAAGCACATGAAGAAGGAATCATTCACTTTCATGATGCTGACTATTTTGCTCAAAGAATGCATAACTGCGACCTTATCAACCTTGAAGACATGCTTCAAAATGGAACTGTAATTTCTGGCACAATGATTGAAAAACCACGTTCATTTTCAACTGCTTGCAACATTGCAACACAAATCATTGCACAAGTTGCATCAAGCCAATATGGTGGACAAAGCATTTCGCTTACGCACCTTGCACCTTTTGTTGATGTTTCAAGAAAGAAAATCCGCAAAAACCTTATTCATTCTTTTGAAGAACTTAATATTCACGTTCCAGAGAACAAACTTGATGAACTTGTTGAAGAAAGAGTTCGTGAAGAAATCAACAAAGGAATTCAAACAATTCAATATCAAGTTATCACACTTATGACAACCAATGGTCAAGCACCATTTATCACAGTGTTCATGTATCTTGGTGAAGCAAAGAACGAGCAAGAGAAGAAAGACCTTGCAATGATGATTGAAGAAACTTTAAACCAAAGAATTCAAGGTGTTAAAAACCAAGCCGGCGTTTATATTACACCAGCATTCCCAAAACTTATCTATGTTCTTGAAGAGCAAAACATTCATGAGGACAGCCCATATTATTATCTCACTAAACTTGCAGCGAAATGTACTGCAAAACGCATGGTTCCAGACTATATTTCTGAAAAGAAAATGCTTGAACTTAAAGTTGACAAGAATGGAGAAGGACATTGCTACACCTGCATGGGTTGCAGAAGTTTCTTGACCCCATATGTTGATGAAAACGGCAAACCTAAATATTATGGCAGATTCAACCAAGGCGTTGTAACCTTGAACCTTATTGACATTGCACTTTCTTCAAAGAAAGATCTTGATGAATTCTGGAAAATCTTTGATGAAAGAGCAGAACTTTGCCATAAAGCACTTCAATGCAGACACGAGCGTTTGACTGGTGCTTTGTCAGACGTATCACCAATTTTGTGGCAATATGGCGCACTTGCGCGTCTTAAACCAGGTGAGAAAATTGACAAACTTCTTCATGGTGGCTACTCAACAATTTCACTTGGCTATGCTGGACTTTGGGAAACAGTTTACTATATGACTGGCAAAAAACTTACAGAGCCAGAAGGCAAAGAGTTTGGTCTTAAAGTGATGAAAAAACTCAACGAGTATACCAAAAAGTGGAAAGAGGCTGAAAACATTGACTATTCACTTTATGGAACACCACTTGAAAGCACAACTTATAAGTTTGCAAAATGCTTGCAAAAACGCTTTGGAATTATTCCTGGCGTGACTGACAAAGCATATATCACAAACAGTTATCACGTTCATGTAACCGAACCTATCAACGCTTTTGACAAACTTAAACTTGAAAGCGAATTTCAGGCACTCAGCCCAGGCGGTGCAATTTCATATGTTGAAGTTCCAAACATGCAAAACAACATTGACGCAGTTTTGGAAGTTATGAAATTTATTTATGACAACATCATGTATGCCGAACTTAACACAAAAAGTGACTATTGCATGAATTGTGGTTACGACGGCGAAATCAAAATTATTGAAAAAGACGGAAAACTTGTTTGGCAATGCCCAAATTGTGGAAATACAGACCAAACAAAAATGAACGTTGCAAGACGAACATGCGGTTATATTGGAACCCAATATTGGAACCAAGGAAGAACCGAAGAAATCAAAGAAAGAGTTTTGCATTTATAGGAGTAGAAAATGAACTATGCAACCATTAAAAACACAGACATTGCAAACGGACAAGGAGTTCGAATTTCCTTGTTTGTTTCAGGTTGCACGCATCATTGCAAAAACTGCTTCAATCAAGAGGCTTGGGACTTTAATTTTGGAAAACCATTCACGGTTGAGGTTGAAGACCAAATCTTGAAACTTTGTGAACCATCATATATCAGGGGCTTAACGCTTCTTGGTGGCGAACCAATGCATCCAAACAACCAACAAGGCATTTATAACCTTGTAAAGCGTTTCAGAGAGAAATTTGGGAATAAAAAAGACATCTGGTGTTATTCTGGCTATATTTTTGACAAAGACTTTGTCAAAGGTGGCAGGGCATATACAGATAAAACCGATTTTCTGCTTGATAATTTTGATGTTTTGGTTGATGGACCTTTCATTGATGAACAAAAAGACATTTCTCTCAAATTTCGTGGTTCTAGAAATCAAAGAATCATAAATGTGAAAGAAAGTCGAAAGCAAAACAAAATTGTTCTTTATATGGAATAAAATTTTAAAGAGTATAAAAAGCAACATGCAAAAGCGTGTTGCTTTTCTTTTTTTTGCGTGTTGCTTTTCTTTTTGTGAAAGATTTAGAAATGGAAAATGGGGGAAAGTGAGAAAAAGCGGTAAAAAAAAATCCACAAATGTGTGGATTTTTCTTGTTTGAAAGTTTCTATTTAAGAAGGTCTGCTTTCATTTGGTTGTATTCTTCTTCTGAAATGAGACCGTCTGCTTTCATTTTGTTGAGTTTTGCAAGTTTGTCTTCAACGGTTTCTTCAACTGGTGCAGGGTTAACAACTTCTGGTTCTGCTTTAACATCTGCTGCAACTGCTTTTTCTGCAAGTTCTTGTGCTTGAAGTTCTTTGCTGTTCTTGCTATAATCAATAATAATCAAAATTGCAGAAGCAAGAAGTCCAAGAACAATAAGAATTGAAATTGCGCCTGTCCAATCAAATCCATTTTGTGCCATTGAAATGATGCTGTAAACAACATTAAGAAGGTTTACAATTGCAACAAAAAGGATTGTTCCTTTTTTAGCAGCATATTCTTTGTTGTCAAGTTTTGCAAATTTCAAAATTTTCACTGAAAATACCAAGAGAAGAATTGAAATGCCGATTGAAACAACAATTGATGCAACTGATGAAATTATAACTGCTTGAACTGATTCATCCAATTGACCTGCTGCTTTCGCAATTGAAATTACATATGCGAGCATTGCAACAACATAAATTCCAAGAAGGATGTTGAGTGACCAAGCAACAATGCTAGTGATTGCACCTGCTTTAGTAAGAGTTCTCTTATTTGCCATATTTTATCTCCTTTTATTGATATTTCTATGATAGAATATTTTAAGTGTATATGTCAAATAAATTGAAAATATTATACAATTTTTTATAAAATGACTAAATTTGTTATAACTTTGCATGAAAGTGTGGCATAATAAAGAAAAAGGAAAAGAAAAATGATAAAAATTAACATTGTTTGCGTAGGCTCGATTAAAGAAAAGTTCTTTGAAGACGCAGTAAAGGAATATTCAAAGCGTTTGTCAAAGTTTTGCAAACTTCAAATTGTCGAGGTTGAAGAAGAGAGCAAGCAACAAAACATTGAAAAGAAAATTCAAATTGAAAGCGAAAGGCTCAAAAATGCATGCAAGGGCTTTGTTATTTTGCTTGACAGGTGCAAACAAGAAGTTTCAAGCGAAGACCTTTCATTTATGCTCGATTCGCTCAAAAATGTTGGAACAAGTGAAATCAGTTTTGTGATTGGCGGTTCGAACGGAGTGAGTGAAGAGTTTAAAAAGCAAGCAAACAAATGTGTGTCTTTTGGAAAAATCACTTTTCCACATCAACTTTTTCGCGTTGTGCTTCTTGAACAAATCTATCGCGCGTTTACAATTTCTGCGGGTCTTCCATATCATAAATAATGCTATGCCACACATAACACCTATGTCTGACATAGCACTTTTAACGCTAGAAAAATTGGGCTTTTCAGCCCTTTTTCTTTTTGAAAAAAATTGATACATATTTTTGTCCTTTTTGCAAAAACTAGAAATAAAGGACAAAGGTGGAGCCATGAAAAGAATCAGAAAAGACAAGGTGAAGCGCGGAAGAATTATCCTTTCAGCAATTTTAACATTTGCACTTGCAATTTTATCTCTTGGGTTTGGAGCATATCTTGGATATGTAACGCTGAACATTAACTATGTCACAATTGGAACAATGACGACAAAGGTTGGTGGACTTTTGGTTGTTGCAGGATTTTTCATTTTCTTTGGTTGTATTGGTGGGGTTATAAGTTTGAAAGAACTTTTCATTTCTCACCGCAATGAAGAAAAGTTTTCGGCATACAAAGGTTCGCTTATTTCTGCAATTATATTTTATTGCGTGATTGCGCTTATCTCAATAATGGGCATTGTTTCATCGTTCATCAGTTATGTTCCATCGCAGTACACCTGGGGAGTAATCGGGCTTGGAGCTCTTTCGCTTGTGCTTTCGGCGGGTTGCTTTTATTGTGTTTTCAAGGAACTTAAAGAGCATAAAAAGAAAACCAAACAACAAGCAAATCAAAACCGAGCAACTGATAATGGAGCATTCAACATGAATCTTGATGCAAACGAAATTCATCGTTTTTCAAACATGACGCAGCAAAGTGGGCAAACCCCTCAAACAATGCAAAGTCAAACGCAACAAACTTCTCAAAATATTGCGCAAAATCCTAATGTACAAAATGCTGGAAACAATCAGCAATATGCGGAAAATCGTGGGCTTGAAGGCAAAAATCAATTTCAAAATGATGTTTTAACACCTTTTCAAAAGCAACAACTTGCCGAAGTGAAAGAGGACAAAAAAGTGCAAGGCAAAGAAGATTTAAACTTTGTTTCGCTTGCAGAACAACTGATGCAACTTGAAGAGCTTCGCAAAGCGGGGCTGATAAACGACCAAGAGTATCAAGAACTTAAACGAAAGTGCATTTAAAAATTTTTTCAGTTTTCAAAAACAGTTGATTGTGCGTTTTTTGTTTGCTATAATATGTGCGATAAAATTATTATAGAGGGAATACAAATGAAAAAGTTTTTTAGTGACTTTAAAGCATTCATCAGCCGTGGAAATGTTCTTGATATGGCTGTCGGCGTTATCGTTGGTGGCGCGTTCAACGCAATTGTAACTGCTTTCACAAACAAAATCATCATGCCACTTATCAATTTGCTTTTGTCTGTTGGTGGAGAAAACGGACTTGAAAAAGCATACACATTTTTGAAAATTGTTCGCAATGCAGAAGGTCAAATTGACCTTACAAAATCAATCTATATTGATTGGGGTGCATTTATCACAGCAATCATCAACTTCTTTATCATTGCATTCACATTATTTGTGATTTTGAAAGTTGCAATGAAGAGCAGTGAAATGTTCAAAAAGACTATGAAAGACATTGAAAAAACATCTCCAACCAAAGCAGAAAAGAAAGAACTCAAAGCACGTGGCGTTAACATGAAAGACAGAACTGCTGTTAAAACTGCACTTATTGCTCTTCGCAAAGAAAAGGAAGAAGAAGCAAAGGCCGAGGCAGCGCGTCTTGAAGCCGAAAAAGCAAAAGTTGAAACCGATGCAGATGTTCTTCGTGACATTCGTGACCTTTTGAAAGCACAAACCGAAGAAAAAGTTCAAGAAGCAAAGATTGAAACTGAAAATAAATAATCAATAAGTTGCTTGTTTCGACCTTGAAAAATTCATTTCAAAAATCAATATTAGTTTTGTAACTTTCAACATAGACACAATGTCTGTTTCAATTCAATTGTCAGACGACACAAAAGAGATATTCGAAAGTGTTTATGATAAGTTTAATGAGAACCTTGTTTCGCAAGACTGGCACAATTTTTAGTATTATAGACATGAAAGCACCAAACAATTGGTGCTTTTTTTGATTATTGTTTGTGCCGAGCAAATGTAATTTTAATCTGTGGATGCTTCTTTATAGATAAAGAAAATTTCATCAGTTGTCGAAATTTGAAAAAAGTGTATTTATTTTATTGTTGCATCTTGAAAAGTGAACTTAAAAATGTTACACTAGAATTATCCAATACATAGGAGGCAAGAAATGGCTTTCGACGAAGAATTTATTAAAGGTATGTCTGCGATATACAAATATGTTTTTGAGAACAAGGAGGTTCACAGAAACATTCTGCGAAAACAGATGCTTAATAAAGGAAAGGTTGCCTCTAAAGAAAAGTTTAACAAAATTGTTGAAGGGCTTTCGGCTCTTGGCAAAATTAAAATAGACAGAGAACAAGTCACATTGAATCCGAATGTTGTTTCACTTGGTGTGTTGCAGAAAAGCGGAAACGACTTTTATGTTGTGACACCAAATTCAAACAAACATTATAGCGTAAGCAAAAGCGTCGCTTCGGGATATAGCGTTGGTGATGTTCTTGATGTTGCGCTTGAATATTCGGGAAAAGAGTTCTATGCGGTTGTTCTTGGAAAGAGCAATCAAAAGATTAAAACACCAGAAAAGCCAAAAACCATTTCTCAGGGTTCCGACAAGGCAAAAGGAAAGAACTTGATTCTTGGAAGAGTTGTAAAACTCAGCCACGATGAACTTGTATTCATTCCAAACAAAAAGAGCATTTCACTTCGTCACATTCCAATTTTGAACAGCAAAGATGAAATGTCGGCTTTTCAAGATAAGATTTGTGTTATGGACCTTGAAAACCTTGATGTTCCTCTTCAAGGAGGAAAGATTGTTGCGGTTAAAGGTGATGCAGGAAACCCTATTCACGAATATGACGCAATTGCAGAATGCTATGGTGCAATCATGGGGTGGGACGACCCTGGACTTGCTCTTGAAATTGAAAACATTCCGACCGCGGTCAACACAAAAAATCTTGATTTGATTTCTGAAGAAGAAGCCAAATATTCGCAAATTGGAAAGGTTGTTGACCTTCGAAACCTTCCTTTTGCAACAATTGACCCTGCAACATGCAAAGATATGGACGATGCAATTTGTTCTTCATTTGATGAAAACGGAGACATTGTTTGCTATACCGCCGTTGCAAATGTTACAAAATATGTGAACCTTGACAGTAAAATTGGAAAGAACTATATTGCTGGTTGCTTTACAATTTATGCACCAAACAAGGCATATAACATTCTTCCAACAAAGTTGTCAACGGGGATTTGTTCGCTTAATCCTGGTGAAGACCGACAAGCATTTGTTGTTAAAACAGTGATAGACAAGGACACTGGAAAAGCAAAAGAAAGCAAAATTTATGATGCAATCATCAGAAGTCGCCATAAATATTCCTATGAAGATGCACAAAAGATTGTTGACGATTTTGGTGACGACTTTGTGAAAGAAACATTGCAGTTTAAAGCGCTTCATGGCATTGCATTGACCGATGAAGAGCAACTTGTAATGAATAAATATGCTGCGCAAATAATTTGGAAAGGTTTCGACCAAAGAAAAATGATTCGCTTTGTTTCAAATGATGAAAGAGAAATTGTGTTCGACCAAGACCTTGATGATGTTGTGGATATTAAAGTTCTTTCACATTTGTTCTATCATGATGTTATAGAGGCGTTCATGGTTACAGCAAATGAGGCAACAGCAAAATATGCAAAAGAAAATGGGCTGAACAACATTTATCGTGTTCATGCTGAACCAAACTCAAAAAAACTTGACCGTGCAACAGAGTTTTTTGATGTTCTTGGAATTGAGTTCGACGGAAATTTATCTGCCGAGGGAACAAGAAGCCTTATTGAAGTTACGAAAGACACTTCAATGGAAGAGGTTATCAATAAATTTCTTATCAAAATGCAATCAAGAGCGGTTTACAGCGAAAACCTTTATCCTGATAATGGTGGAAATTATATTCAAGAAGATTTATATGGCGAAAGAATTTCACACTATGCACTTCAATCGCCACATTATAGCCATACAACTTCGCCAATTCGCAGAGTTCCAGACTATTTGACTCAATATAACATTTTGGCAAACATTCACTGCACAAAACCAATTTCTCTTGGACAAATCAAAGAAATTGTAGAGCAAGCAAACAAGCGTCAACTTGATGTTGACCAAGCCGAAAAAGACTTTGAAGACATTAGCAGTGTAATCTATTGCGAAAAGCACATTGGCGAAAAAATGCATGGACGAATCACAAAAATCCGTTATACATCTGCAGATGAAGAATATGACGACGAGATTGTTGCAATTGTAAAGAACGACGAAAAAGGTATCAGTGTAGAGATTCCTCTTTCACAAATTCTTGGTCACCCTGCAACTGGCTGTTCTCTTTCACAAGAGGGCTGTGCGGTTTATGACGAAAGGGGAAAAGTTGTTTTGGCGATTTGCAAACCATTGGATTTCATCATTGAAAAGGCAGACAGAAGAACAATGACAGTTTCGGGCAAAACCAATCGTGAACTTTTAAAGAGTGCAGCGTCAAAATCATTTGACCACCGAAACTATAAAAACAGTTCAAGACCAAACAAAGATTTAAGATTCAACAGAACGCTGAAAGATGGTGCATTCTGTGTCTGTGAAAAAGATGACGAGCCAGGAAAGAAATAAAGATGGTTTAAAGATGAGCAAAGAAAAAATGAAATTTAATAAAAAATAAATTTGTTTAAAATTTTCTTGCTTTTTCATATTTTTATGTTATAATAATTGCGTTATGTGAATTTCACATTGCGCAGTTTTGGGTCATTAGCTCAGTTGGCAGAGCACCTGACTCTTAATCAGGGTGTCCGGGGTTCGAGCCCCCGATGACCCACCA
>ERZ857629.2626-NODE-2626-length-16639-cov-136.203329_pt1 | contig 16639 bp, 23 predicted proteins | sample MGYA00519700_ERZ857629 | MGnify/ENA primary metagenome ERZ857629 (study PRJEB31778, sample SAMEA3449351) | human gut metagenome | biome: human gut; feature: human-associated habitat; material: faeces | place: United Kingdom | collected 2010/2012 ...
GCCATGCTGCTCAAACGGAGAAAGGCGGAGTTTGCGCTGTTGTATATCCCATAAAAGGACTGACAAAACTGGCAAAAGACGTGCCATATTTAACTTGGCACGTCTTTTGCTCTATCACTTGATAGATTATCGTAGGATTTTCTCGTTAATTGACATCGTTGAGCCATTTTTGCCTATCGGTTTCCAAATAACACTTCAAGTTGTAAGTGTTGTGAGAGCAATACAAAACATAGTTATTAACCATAAAAAGTATAGCGAAATTATGAAGAAAGTATTTAGGAAAATTCAGAAAGGAACAACAAAAATGATTGAACGTATCAAATCGTTGGGGGAAATGGAGACGAAGCAGAAATGTGTAGTTCAACGGTTCGAGATTATCATTCCCCTCCACCAAAAAATAACGACCCAATATATAGCCTCCGCAAGTTTTACTTGCGGATTTTTTAGTTATCGCAGATTGGACAAAGGTTTCTTTGCTACTTTCTTTGTCCGCCATCATGCTCACTGAAAGAAAGTAGGGCGGCTCTCGCCGCCCCGCCACTCAAAAGCGTGTGTAAAGTCCCGTCACCATCGTGAACATTTCCTCCAGCATATCAAAATAGATACCCTCGTGTACGGCAATGTCCTTTGTCTTGCACTCAAAGGTCTTTTTGCTGAACGTCCTGCGGTAGAAGCGCATATTGTAGAGGTCTGCCCCTTCGTCATAGATGATGTCAAGGCGGTTGGCACTTGTTTTGTTCCTTGCAAGGCTCATCCGTAAGCCGTTGCCCATATCTATGAAATCACGGCTACCTGTCATGGCGGTGAAGCGTTTTCCGCCTATCTGCTGTAATATCGTCTTGGCTATCATATCTTTTGTTTTTAGGGTTTTAAGTATTGGCGGTGCGGACACCGCCATCCCGTTCAAAATTCTCGCATTTCGGAAATGGGGGTCTGCCGTTGTAGCCACTCTTTCACACATTCCATATTGTACTCGCTCGTGATGACTGCCGTATGGCTGTCGGTGGCGGTGAAACGTGTGCTTTCGTAATCATCTATCCACCCCTTGAGGGTGTCCGTTCCCCACGCTCCGGTATCGTCAAAGATACCGTCCAATGCCGTGATAGGTTCGCTGAACTTGACTATCAGCGTTTGATAGGTCGTGTTCATAGTCTGTCCTCCTTTCCCTTCTTTGCGTTCAGCCACTTGTCCCGTGCGGCTCGGCACTCGTCCAACGTGGGTTTGACACAAGAGAACAATTCTCTGTCTATGGGGTGGCGGTAGTCGTACTGCACAAGTGTCCGCCTGCGTCTTCCGATACCCGATTGGAAACGCTCGTATTTCTCCGTACCTGCTTCCGCGCAGGTGCTTACTCCGTTGATGGTCATTCGTGTTGTCATAATGTTGCTTTTTAGATGGTTAAAAATGTACTGACAGAACTCTGTTCTTCATCACCATTTCGGGGTTGCTTGTGTAGCGTTGGTGCAGGTAGAAATGGTGTGAGCCGAAGCCGTAAAGGAAAAACTTGTCAAGTTCGTGCTTCTCGGCAAACTCCTTTACGCTCTTTCTCAATTCCCCCTCACTCGTTGTGAGAGTGAGGAGGTTCACAAATTCAAGGAACATCGTGGGGATTGCATCATCCCACACACAAATCATACTTTCAATTCTTACTTCCATATCAATGTTGTTTTAGGGGTTATGCTATGCCGCTTTCATCCGCTCACGGATAAGGTTGGCGTTCTTGTTCACAAGGTCTATGATGCGCTCGTGATATTCGGTGTCCTGGTTGTGCTTGCCGTGGCACTGCACCACTTCGAGGGTTCGCAAGTCCACCTCTACGGTTTCAATAATCTCATCGCCAATCCTTGCCGATAGTATGAGGGTGTCGGCTTTCTTGTAGTATCCACTGCCAAACACGCAGATGCCCTGCGTCTTGCCCTCGTTGTAATACTCGTCTATGCTTTCAAGCACCTTGACGATTATTTCCTCGTCCGTGATTACCAAGCCGAAGAATTTGGATTTGTTGGCGATGAAATCCTCCGCATCTTTCTTTCGTTGGAGTTGTCGCTGTTGCTCACGCTCACGCCTTTCAATCTCCCAACGGCGTTGCTCTGCGGCTCTTTCCTTCTCGTGTATGGCTTCAATTTTTCGGGTTGCGTTGTCGTGTGCCGCCATGAAATCTTCGGGACAGATGTTCTTCGGGTTACGGAGGTCTTGACCGAGTTTTTTGAGCATACGCAGATAGTCGCACCACATTGAGAGGTTGTCTATCTGATACTTGTGACGCTTGGCAATCAGATATGATGCCCAACATTCATCGGCAGTACGGGTATTGAAAAGAAAGTGTTTCATGACCTCAATCTCACCGCCTTTCATAAGGGTTTCAATTCTTGGGTCTGAAAGCAAGGCTTTGAAAAGACGCACGGGGGAGATGCCGTGGAAATCGCCCTTGAAGCCGTTACGTCTGAGTTGGGGCAATATCCTCATCTTTGGATATGCACAGCTTCTTGCCACCACATCATCGTATAGGCTGTTGTGCGGTCTTACCTCCATATCGCTGCCTAATGCCCACACATCGCAATAGCAGAAAAGGAAGCCACGGAGCAACGCCATGTCCGTAACCTTGCCGTCGGGTGAAATCCAACGCTGCACGACCTCGTGGCAGTAGAAACGCATCGGTTCGCCTTTCCTGCTCTCGCATCTGACCTGCGCCACGCGGATTACCTGATACCCTTTGCAGGTGGTTATCACGCTGAAATTCTGCGTTTCCTTGTAGATGCGTCTGCGTGTGTCCTGCACTTTGAGTTCGGCATGGCATTTGGGGCAGGTGCAGCCTTCAAGGGTGTCGCATAGTCCGCTGTCGCTGTGCCACTCGTGACCGCAGTCGGAACAGGTGATGTTCCCTTTCTTGGTGCGGTAGCCGATATGCTCAACGCAGTGGCGGTATGCCCAATCTATTTGTGTCGCTGATATGGGGCGAAGGTTGGCGGAAAGTCTTGCCACCTCTTTCTGTATCTTGGTCTTCGGTTTCATAAGCCTAAATCAAATAATGAGGGTTGGGGTTGGTTTTCTTTTCTCGCTGACGGTCTGTGGCGGTTCTGCAACTTGCGGAGTTCCTCCTCTTGGTATTTGCGGACAGCGTTCTGACGTGCCTCCGCCTTTTCCTCTGCCGTGAGTTTCACAACGTGGTTCACAACCACTTGGCAGTCCATCGGTTTGCCCACCTCTATCTCGTTTTCCTCATAGTAGTGGATGGCTTGCCCGAATATCTCTCCGTCCGTGAAACCGTTGCAACCGCTTTTCTGCACATAGTTCAGAATGTGGGTCACGCACTCGTCCATGTTCTTGGCAGGGTTGCGGTACTTCTTTGCAAATAGCGCATCTTCCTCCGCACGCTGTTCCAAGTACATATATATCGTTCTCTTGAAATGGTCTGTTCCTTTCATATCGCTGTCATTTTTAGATTATCTGTTTCAGTATCTCTCTCCAATAGGTCGGCTCTACCTCGCTGAGAAGGAAGTCCATGAAATCCCTCCGTGCGTCCTTGTTCAGTTCGTGGTACAATCTTCGGAAAGTTTCAAAATTGCCGTTGATGTACGTTTCCACCATATACACGAAGATGTTGTCCACCTCGTAATATCTGCACTGCTGCGCTGCCGTCTTGCTGTTTCTTTTTGCCATGTCGGTAAGGGTTAAAGGGTGAATAACCAAAGGATGAAGCCAAAGAAGGCAATGGTGGAAAGGATAGCCACGATTACACCTATCGCCACTCGGAACACTCCGTTTACAATCTCTCTGATGATGCCCCAAAGGATGCCGAACACCCCGAAGGCGGTGCGCATCATCAAGCCGCATATCGCCAACCCGATGTGTTGCGCCATTTGTCTGAAATTTGCCGTTGCCGTCATATCTTCGCTGTTTTTGATTTTTTTGTTTTTAATGCGGATTCAAGAGCTGAGGGAGTTGAGTTTCAAACTATCTTATCTGCCTCTCGTTTATCCGACATTTTTTTTATGCGTCTTTCTGTCGCATCGGTCGTTTTCGTTTCGGGTGCTTGAAAAGGTAGGGATTAGGGAATGCAAGGTTTTTCGGTCAAAATACTACCCGCAGGGCTGGAGATTTTTACCGAAAACAGGAGGCTTGACCTTGCTTTCCCGTCCAATCCCGGAATTACCTTTGCGCCCAGAACGAAAATGACTGACTGATGCGGCTTACTGAAAGGCGCAAAATGGAGGTAAACGAAAACAGAGGCAGATTGTGTAGAAAAAAACTTCAGGGGAAAATCCGTAAAAAAAAGAATCACCAAAAGGAAAAAGACATCACCGGAAGCGTGAAAAGGGCAAACCACAACAAAGGAAGTATGATTGTTTCCGATCCGACGGAACTTGTTCAGCCGGGTGGCAACAATCATTCTTCCCGGTTTGTCCGGCTGTGTGTGGGCGCCTGTTTCATTCATGGGGCAGGCTGACACACTCTGCATTCACTTTCCGCTTCCGGCAAAAGAGACAGCGAAAAAAGAAAAATCATTTGAAAACCCGTAAAAGCACCTCTTGGCATAGGCGCAAAAGAAAGGGGCATTGCTTCATCTGTCTAAACATCGTTTAGGCGTGAGGCAATGCCCTTTTCTCCAGCTATGCGGTAGTCGGCACACGTTTGTTCCAAACTCGTTTTGGGCAATGGTGTGCCGACGGACAATACCGCTTTTACGGAAAATTCTTATGAATGAGGGGATAAAAAACGGGAGTTTATATCAAAATCTCGAATTAAATAGCTACTTTTGCATACGAAGAGTTCTTTGAAGGTTACGCAACGCGCAGAAGGATAATGCAGTAGATAACTAACTAAATCGTAACCTATTACTATCAAGAGCAATTAACCTACGCTCATTTCCAATAAATTACACTCTTTTCGTAACTTCAGTGTCGCAAAATTACATAAAAAGACTTGAAGTTCAAAACTACTTGGCGTGAACTCCCTTACCGCCCGTCTTCCTGACTATCATAGCCGGAACCTTTCGCTTACAAGACACTACCCAGATGACTATTCCCGCGATGATGAACGGAATGCTCAGCACGTGTCCCATATTAATGACCACGTCTCCTATGGTAAAAAGAGTAACCGAAGGCTCCTTCGTAAACTCGAGCAAAGCCCTGCATCCGAAGCAGAATGTAAGGAAAATGCCGAAGAACTCCCCGCGATACATCTTGTCAAGCCTCTTTTTATACAGGCTCAAAAGCACTATACCTAAAACCGCATAGCACAAAGCCTCATAAAGCATAGTCGGATGCTTAGGGAGCGGATCGCCGGTACGCTCGAAAATCACGCCCCACGGGAGAGTGGTATGATAGCCGTAAATCTCCGAATTGAAGAAATTGCCAAGCCTGATGCAAGCGCCTGCGAAACAAACGATGATCACCAACCTGTCCGCTACCCACCAAAAATCGAAACCCTCCTTCCGGCCATACTTGTTAGCATACCACACCAGGCCTATCAAGATGCCGATGGCTCCTCCGTGACTGGCCAATCCGCCCTTCCACGGCTGGAACACCTCCAAGAAGCCCTGTGCACTCCCGAAATAGTACTGCGGGTCATAGAAAATACAATGCCCAAGTCTCGCACCTATCACCACGCAAATCAGCATAGCATAGAGAAGCGGGTCCAGATAAGCCTCGTTAACACCCTCGTGTCTAAAAAAACTACGGAAGATATAGTAACCGAAAATAAAGCCTGAGACGAAAAGCAGAGAATACCATCTGATGCTTAAGGGGCCGATATGGAAGAGGACCGGGTCCACGTTCCAATGTATATACAGCAAATCTAACATAATGACACAAATATAGATAAAAAACTCTACTCTTTCACGATAAGTACGGACAGTTCATATAAAAGATAAATAGGAAGGAAAACCACCGCAAGGGTAAACGGGTCTCCCGTAGGAGTAATGACAGCGGCCAATATCAACAACGCCACCACTGCGTGCTTCCTGTACTCCTTCAACGTCGACTTGTGCAGGATTCCCAGACTCGAGAGCAGCCAGGCCAATACCGGAATCTCGAAGACCAATCCCATAATGAATATTATGGAGATGAATGTGGACATATAGGAATCCAGGGAAATCTGGGTAACTATGTCCTGCCCTATCTGATAGCCGGCCAAGAACCTGAACGTGATGGGGAAAACCACGATATATCCCACTACACAGCCTATATAGAAAAGTATGGCCACTCCGAGGAAGGCCAGCTTCACGCCTTTTTTCTCTCCGTCATAAAGGGCGGGAGCCACAAAAAGCCATATTTCGAATAGCAGGTAAGGGAAAATAAGCAGCAACGACATCCACAGCGACACCTTCATATGCGTAAAGAAAGGCGTGGTAACGTTAATGTTAATGATGTCGATGTTAAATCCCGGAGGGAAAAGTCCGCTTAGCCAAGTGTAGACGAAGAAATCCGATTTGGAAGGAGACAGAATCACCGAATCGAAGATGTGGGGCATAAAGGCGAAGGCGATGAGAAATACCACCACCAAAGCTATGAGCACCCTAAAGAAAGACCACCTGAGAACTTCAAGATGGTCCCAAAAAGACATCTCCGAATTATCAGACATCCCCTATTACTTCTTGTCGTTAGAAGAAATCTGGTTGTCTACGTCCTTAATCTCCTTCTCGACGTCACTCATTCCGTCCTTGAAGCTCTTTACGCCCTTTCCGAGTCCGCGCATAAGCTCAGGAATCTTCTTACCACCGAAAAGAAGCAAAACGATAAGGGCGATTATAAGAATCTCCCCTGTTCCCAAATTTCCAATCAAAAGCAAATTGTTCATATTTTTACGAATCTAATTTAAGTACAGCCATAAAAGCGGACTGAGGCACCTGCACGGAACCTACCTGACGCATTCTCTTTTTTCCTTCCTTCTGTTTTTCGAGCAGCTTGCGCTTTCGGGACACGTCACCGCCGTAACACTTGGCAGTCACATCCTTACGCACCTGCTTAACCGTCTCGCGAGCTATAATCTTCGCACCGATGGCAGCCTGGATAGGGATGTCGAACTGGTGGCGCGGGATGAGCTCCTTGAGCTTCACGCAGATTTTGCGGCCGAAATCGTAGGCGTTGTCCTCGTGGATGAGCGTAGACAAGGCATCGGCAGGCTCTCCGTTAAGCAGGATGTCGAGGCGAACCAGCTTGGCCGGTCTGAAGTCTATCACGTGATAGTCGAACGAGGCATATCCCTTCGAGATGGTCTTCAGCTTGTCGTAGAAGTCGAAAACTATCTCGGCGAGAGGCATATCGTAGTTCAGTTCCACGCGGTCGGCGGTTATGTAGTGCTGGCTTATGAGCACACCGCGGCGGTCGATGCAAAGCTTCATTATTGGCCCGAAAAATTCCGTTTTGGAGATGATCTGGGCGCGAATGTACGGCTCTTCTATATGGTCGATCAGGGTAGGCGCCGGCAGTCCCGAAGGGTTGTGCACGTCCATAACCTCGCCCTGAGTGGTGTATACTTTATAGGATACGTTCGGCACGGTGGTGATGACGTCCATATCGAACTCGCGGAAAAGCCTTTCCTGCACTATTTCCAAGTGGAGAAGGCCCAAGAATCCACAGCGGAATCCGGAACCGAGGGCAAGCGAACTCTCCGGCTCGTAGACGAAGGATGCGTCGTTAAGCTTGAATTTCTCGAGTACCGTGCGAAGCTCCTCGAACTTGTCAGCCTGGACGGGATACATACCAGCGAAGACCATTGGCTTCACTTCCTCGAATCCCGAAATCGCCTTAGCACAAGGCCTTTCGACGTGAGTAATGGTATCACCCACCTTCACCTCCACGGCACTCTTGATGCCGGTAATGATATATCCCACATCGCCACAGGTAACCTCTGCGGTAGGTATTAGCTTCATTCTCAAAAGGCCCACTTCCTCGACGTCATATTCCTTACCGGTAGCGAAGAACTTGACCTTGTCGCCCTTTCTGATAACTCCGTTCTTGATTTTAAAATAAGCGATTACGCCTCTGAAAGGATTGAACACGGAGTCGAAGATCAAAGCCTGAAGAGGAGCATCCGGGTCTCCCTGTGGAGCCGGAATCTTCTCTACTATGGCATCCAGCAGCGGAGCCACGCCCTCTCCCGTACGGGCAGACACCTTGTAGACGTCTTCCGGGGAGCATCCTATAAGTTCACACACCTCGTCGGTCACCACGTCCACTTGGGCCGATTCCATATCTATCTTATTGAGAACAGGGATAATCTCCAGGCCGTGGTCTATGGCCATATAGAGGTTGGAAATAGTCTGAGCCTGAACGCCTTGGGAAGCATCCACTACCAGAAGGGCTCCCTCGCACGATGCGATGCTTCGAGACACCTCATAAGAAAAGTCAACGTGACCCGGGGTGTCGATAAGATTCAGTTTATATGTCTGTCCCTCATACTGATACGACATCTGGATGGCGTGACTCTTAATGGTAATGCCTTTCTCCTTCTCGAGCTCCATATCGTCGAGAACCTGGCTATCCATGTCCCTTTCGGAAAGGGTTTGAGTCAGCTCCAGAAGTCTGTCGGCCAGAGTACTTTTACCGTGGTCGATATGAGCTATGATACAAAAATTTCGGATATTCTTCATTAGGGGCAAATATACTAAAAAATTCACTACGGCACGGGGTCATACCCACTTCCGCCCAGAGGATGACAGCGCAAGATGCGTCTCACGCTCAGATACAATCCCTTAAGCGGGCCATATTTATGAAAAGCCTCGAGTGCGTACTGCGAGCAAGTAGGCGTAAATCGACAAGAAGGAGGGGTCAGCGGAGAGATGCACCGCTGATAAAACCTTATCAGCAAGATAAATGGATAATTCAATATCTTCTTCCAAGAGACCATAGCCTATTTTTTAGCCAATTTAGACAAAATCCCCTTTACATCGTTTTCTATTTGGGAAAAATCTGCTATCTGATTAGAGGAATAAATAAACATTATGTCCACTCCCAGCGAGTCGACGATTCCCTTATTGAGCCTATACGCCTCCCTTATGCGACGTTTCAACAGATTACGGCGCACCGCCCGCTTGAAATGGCGCTTCGGCACGCTCACCAGTATCCTATTCTTCCCGTCGCAGGAATTCGGCGCATAGCAATACTTCAAACACGACACACTTCCCCAATGTCCTTTCTCCATAATGGTGGATATGGTGGTCTTTCCGCAAATCCTTTCGTCTTTAGGAAAAGTATGTCCCGTGTCTGTAGGCATTATTTGCTATCTTCCAAAAACAGTTCGAGCGCCTTCGCTACGGACGGAGCCTGAGGCGTAGGTGCCTGGAGGGCGATTTTAAGCCCTGCCTCCTCTATGCATTTAACGACATTCTTTCCATAGGAAATAATCCTGATGTCGCCCTGTTTGAATTCGGGATAACTATGAAAAAGCGACTCCACGTCGGAGTGATTATATAGCACCACCACGTCGAAAGCTGCCAAATCCAGAGAAGTAAGGTCTTGATAGACAGACTTTACGAGTTCGGCCACAGTATAATCTATGCCGGCATTGTCGAAAAGTCCGGTGTAACCCGCGGCATTAGACGCATCGGAAGTGGCTATCAGGAAACGCTCCCCCTGATGCTTGCTGCCGATAAGTTTCATGATGGATTCCGGAGTACCGTCACCTGAAAAAATCTTACGTTTACGGAAAACGATGTGCTTCTGGAGATAATTAGCGACTAACTCCGTGGTACAGAAGTACTTCATCGTCTCCGGAACTTTAAATCTAGCTTCTTCGCAAAGTGCGAAATAGGCATCTATCGCCACGCGTGAAGAGAAAATCACAGCAGTATATTCGCTCAGATTTACCCTCTGCGCACGAAATTCCCTGAAACTCAAAGCCTCTGTCTTAAAGAAAGGAAAGAACTCTATGTCCACACCGAATTTCGTCTTCAGATTATCGTAGGGCGCAGTATTGCTCGGAGCATTTTGCGATATAAGTATCTTTTTTACACTCATTTTCTAACACACTAACATTATTACACTCACTAATCCCATCGCGGGAACTAATTCAAGTGCGCAAAGATACAAAAAAGACAGCAAAACGCCGCACTGCGAGGCTAAAATTTCTGCCTGCCGAATAAACATAAGCCCCATACAGAATGCCAATTCGCCCACGAGAACCCACTGCACCACATCCTGCGGCAGCCCCAGAACGACCATCGCGCCCACGGTCAGCAGCCACAACACCGAGAGCATCACTGAAAACAGAGACGCTGCATTCATACACGCCCGCCAGTACTCGGAATTCACCTTCCTATGCGGAATCAGTGCGTAAAGAATCCTTCGCACCACGTAGTAGGCCAATACCACCGCCGCAATCCAGCCCAGAGGCGCGGTCCGTAGTTCCACACCCCGCACGACCAGAATCAGCACGGGCATCAGAAGAAAAGAGACCTTATCTCTCATCCTCGCCTGCTGGATGTTGTGCTCGAGCGAGACCAGCGGCTTCCACCTCTGGATGCAAGGCCACATCGAAACGCATAATGCCAATATGTCCCTTATCGTGAAAAGCACCACGAAGGCCTCGAGGATGATCAGCGCCGCATTTATCGGCTGCAAAGCCCACACCGAGCTTCCCGGCAGCACCGCTCCCCCGTCCGACGGCAGACACAACTGCCCATTTGGAAAAATCTGAAGAATCATCTAATTCCCCCGCTTGGCCCGATAGCCCATAGACTGCAGCAGCGCCACCACCTTATCGCGAAGATCGCCCTGCAGGGTAATCTCGCCATCCTTAGCAGTTCCGCCCACGCCGCACTTCACCTTAAGACTCTTGCCCAGTGTGGCCAAGTCCGACTCGCTCCCGACAAATCCCTTCACGAGAGTAACCTGCTTGCCGGCACGAGAGCGGCGGTCGATAGCCACGATGAGATTCTGCTTCGCAGGTTCGAGCGTCTCCACCTCTGGCTCCGCCTCCTGTTCGTATTTGAAATTTGGGTCCGTGGAATAAACCACCCCCAATCGTTTTTTCCAATCATTTTCCATCATAGTCGCAAAGATACTAAAATGTAAACTATTAGCCCCCGCGAATTCCGATAAAATAGCATTTTTGGCCCCACGTATTCCGATAAAATCAAGGAAAATAGCGAAGTTATTCCGATAAAAACAAAAAGTGTTGCTCGCAACCAACATATTTTGTATATTTGTGCCAAATACAAACAACATGGACTCGTTATTCATCAAACACGACAGGTATATCGCAAAGACCCCTACAACCATCATTAGAAATGAGATGAACATAATAAATTGGGGTTCTAGGCTTATTTCCATAATGGGAGCGAAGGGTGTAGGCAAATCCACTCTCATCAGACAATATGTCAAGACCCATTTCGTCCTCGGAGATCGTTCTGTATTATACTGCTCGGCAGACTCTGTTTACTTCTCCACTCACTCTCTTGTTGATCTGGCAGGATCTTTCGTGATGAATGGAGGAGAACTGCTCATCATAGACGAGGTTCACAAATACCAGCAATGGAGCAGCGAAATAAAGGAAATTTATGACCTCTATCCGGAACTTAGACTCATAATAAGCGGATCCTCACTTCTGCAGTTGCTTGAAGGCGATGCCGATCTCTCAAGGCGCTGTGTAAAGTACACGATGCAGGGATTGTCGTTCAGGGAATACCTTCGATTCTCCCATAATCTCTCCTTCGAGGCTCTCACATTCGAGGATATTTTGAAGAATGCTTATACCATCTGCGCTGATGTAACCAGCAAATGCAAGCCAATCAAATTATTCAAGGACTACCTCAAGATGGGGTACTACCCATTCTACCTTGAAGGTCAGGAAGATTACTACACTAAGATCGAGCAGGTTGTAAATTACATCATCGAAGTCGAGTTGCCGATTGTCTGCAAAATTAACGTAGCAAACATTCGCAAGATCAAGGCACTTGTGCAGACTGTCTCCAGAAGTGTTCCGTTCGAAGTGGACGCAAAGAAACTCGCCGGTGCCATTGAGTGCTCGCGAGACACAGTGATTGAATATATCAACGACCTGGCCAATGCCGATGTATTCAATCTTCTATATTCCGAGAAAAAGAGCATTGGCAAACTTACCAGGCCGGACAAGATCTATCTTGAGAATCCAAACCTTCTCTACGCACTGAGCCCAGCCGAGGTTGAAATCGGCACTGCTCGAGAGACCTTTGCGATATGCCATCTCTCAAAGGGTAACGATGTGGAATATGGTAAGTCCTCAGGCGACTTCAAGGTCAATTCGAAATACACTCTCGAAATCGGAGGCCCAAACAAAGACTTCAGCCAGATTGCAGGCATCAAAGACTCCTACGTATTTGCTGACGATATCGAGTCTCCTCAGGGCGCAAAACTACCACTTTGGCTACTCGGATTCCTATACTAAGTAAGCCATCCGGAATGCCACAACCATTCACATCCCAACCTTTTGATACAACCAGCGACAGACGAGTCTCCGGCTTCACGTCCGCGTGTTAAGAAAAACCTACACAAAAGTGTCAACCATTCTCGGGGAAGACCATATAATTCACTACCTTTGTGTTGAGGCCAAACGTATGGTTTCAAGCATAAGTTGTTGATATGAATCGAGAAGTACAATTCCTCCTGTACGATATGCCGGAAGACAGCGGCAAAGTGCAGGTGGTCATAAAAGATGAAACAATATGGTGCACCCAAAAAGCTATGGCTCAGCTATTTGGAGTGGGAGTCCCTGCAGTAAGCAAACATCTTAAGAACATATTTGAAGAGGGGGAACTCATGGCAGATTCAGTTATTTCCAAAATGGAAACAACTGCCACTGACGCCAAGACGTACGAGATATCGTACTATTCTCTCGATGCTATCATTGCCGTTGGTTACCGTGTTTCTTCTCTTAAGGCCACTCGTTTCCGTCAATGGGCCACGAAGATTCTCAACGAATATATCCGCAAAGGCTTCGCAATGGATGATGAACGTCTGAAACAAGGCACGGCGCTATTTGGAAAAGACTATTTCCGTGAATTGCTCGAAAGAGTGCGCTCTATCCGCGCAAGCGAACGCCGTATCTGGCAGCAGATTACAGACATCTACGCTGAGTGCAGCATTGACTATGACCGCAATTCCCAAACAACACGAGATTTCTACGCAATGGTTCAAAACCGCTTCCACTACGCCATAACAGGACAGACAGCGGCCGAAATCATCTATACCAAAGCAGACCACACGAAAGAGCATATGGGAATGACGACTTGGAAAAATGCTCCTGACGGACGTATATTGAAATCTGATGTGAGCATCGCCAAAAACTATCTTCAGGAAAAGGAAATCCGACAGTTAGAGCGTACTGTAGCAGGGTATTTCGACTATATCGAAGACCTCATCGAGCGCGAGAATACATTCAATATGGAGCAGTTCGCTGCCAGTGTCAATGAATTCTTGACATTCCGCCGCTACCAGATTCTTCCCGACAGAGGTAAAATCTCTGCGGCACAAGCAAATCGACCCCACACAACAGATTGATTCTGACTTTGATAAGGAAGTCAGGAAGATGCTTAAAAATAGAGAATAGAGGTAGTCAAATTCCTATAAAATCAAGAAAAATAGCGGAGCAGCAGCTCAAATATTTCTATACTAATAAAGCGATTACGATGGAGATTAAGGCGAGTAGGATAGAAGCTACACCGAGTCGCATTGAGATTCTAGTGGCGTGAAAAGGATGGTTCCAGTAATACATAAAATAACTTCCCTTTGAAACGACCACATTTTTGCCTACGAGATCTGAATTATTCTGCCCTCCACCACACATTTCTCGAATCGACGCCGGATTAAGTGCGACCTGGCAATTTCTTATCGATTTGAAGTATGGGTTATAAACATACTTTCTATAAATAGCATAACCGCCATTCTCCGGAGTTATTTTCACTACGGATAATCGCTTCATTCGTCTGGATGAATTTTTACGATTCTCTCCAAAAACGCTCTGATAAGAATTGGGGGTCATATATACAGAATCCTCCTGAGATTCATCACCACACAGGTCTGTATATATATTATATTCTGCCGCCTTATTTAGTTCATGATTGGCATTTCGGGGCTGAAAATTCAATGCTTTCAACGTCTTTAGATTCTTCGTTTTCATTTTTTGTTGTTTTGAATTAGTCATTTTCATAATCGTAAAATATACATAATAATATAGTTCAAACTACAATTCTGCGGCAATACTTCTTCGGCGATGTCCGATTAAGCCACCACGATGATAAATGACGACACAACTCGTTCTTTCGAATAGAATAAGTAGCATAATGCGACATAATGCCCAGATATGAATTAACACTGGAACGAAATTCTTTTTTCAAAGAGAATTTGTTCACATCGGGAGTTAAGACGGCTTCATTATAATACGCGATGGTGTCGTAAAAATTCCCTTTCGTTCTATTACCGATATAAATGCGATGCGGTTTAATTACGCAGCCCAAATACTTCACGCCTTTAGAAAAGTGCTGCAAGTAAACCTTTTTAGGGTGTAGAGTCAATCCCAGCTCACGAAAAAGATACTCCGAAGCGGAAGATATTACGCTCTTTAATACACCCTTGTCTTCATGAACCACGATAATGTCATCGACATAACGCCCGTAGTATTTCAGGCCAAGCGTATGCTTCATAAAATGATCGAAAGGATTCATATAAAAATTCGCGAAGACCTGCGATGTTAGATTGCCAATTGGCAATCCACACCCTTCCTTCGAATGAAATAAACTCTTTCCTTCAGGCAGCCCATTCCAATCACTTCTACGCCCCTTTATTCTACAATTACCTGTAGGGTCAAGCATTACCGTTTTCTCTACCAAGTATTTTATAGCTTCTTTATCCGGACCATCGTAGTTCTCCTCGATAAAATCATCCAAACGTCGCCATAAAAGATGACGGTTAATATGCATAAAGAAACCGGAAATATCCATTTTTAAAATATAGCAGTCCCGTTTATAATTCTTCGAGCAACTCCTAATAAAGTGGTCGACTCGTGAGACCGCATAGTGAGTGCCCTTCCCATACCGACAGGAGTAACTATCGTTTATAAATGTTTTATCTAGTTTCTCGTTTAACTTATCAATTATAAGATGATGAATGACCCTATCTCGGAAATCTGCTGCAAACACTTCCCGCTGAACTGGTTTTCGTATTATGAACGCAACTGAACGCCGCGGCTCATATCTGCCGGAATTTACATCCTCATACAACTTCTGAAGGTTTCTCTCATAATCCATCTCGAAGGCCACTGCATTACAAGTATTTCTTTTCTTTTTCCGACAGGATTCGTAGGCAGCATAGAAATCCGACAAAGGAATAGGCTGGTGGAACAAGTCAATTTGCCAAAAATCCCTCACTGCGCGTACCTTGTTTGAGTTATTCTTATTGTTGTTGTTTACATTTCCATTACTGAAATTGATGTTGTACGCGTTGTTGTTATTGTTCTCCGTAGACGACCAAGTGTGCAGATGCGTCAATGATGGTGCCGTGGTCTCACGGTCCAACCTACATAACTCATTATGAAATAATCCAGAGTCCATCTGCCCTTTTTAACAAAATGTCTGCTCGCCGCGTCACTCCGTAAAGCCCCGCGTTCCGGCATTCTTCCAAGCTGTAACCTGTTTACCTATAGATTCGAGTAATGGTGAAATCTCTGATTGTCTGCGTAATGTCAACAAACGAAGGTCTACACACAAACGAATCTCCAGTTTCAGTATTTCGAAATAATCGAGGAAGTCCTCCAGCCATTCCTTCTTAGAGACTGACCTATTTGCCCGATATATGGAACGGGTAAGATTTATCGCATCGCGCTTCATGTCCTGCCCTAGCGAATACTTATACTCTCGGGGAAATGTTTGAGTGAAGTCGAAAACGATTCTTATCAACTTATACACATCCCGGTAAACGGGCAGTTGTTCAGTCAGTGCCAATTCGTTTTTCTATTTTTGGCTGCCGCAGTGTGCGGCAGCCAATTTGTTAAATTGATAAATAGTTAAATAATTAATTATAAAGCCCTCACTGCGCGTACCTTGTAAGAGTTACCCTTACTGTAGCTGTCCACACTTCCAAAACTGAAATCGACGAAGTACGCGTTGCGGTTAACGTACTCCGTAGACGACCAATAGTAACCGCTATTTGCTAAGGCGGTTCCGCTGATAGAGGACAGGGTGGTATTTATGGCTGATTTTTTATTATAGATTTCCTTTAATTCATCTTTAGCAGGAAGATACCATTCTGCGCCCTTCGCACGGCACCACTTCGCCGCAGGAGAGCCGGATACTATCTTATCGGTGTTAGCGGCTCCATCCACACTGCTGGTGGCGCCTGTGGTTGTTCCATAATACCCCCACTCAGCACTAGTCTCGTCTATTGATACTATCTTGACCACAGAGTCTTTGCTATAGAAAACTACACCAGCCACATCTTTAACCTTTACACTAGCTCCAATTCTTAAACCTGTCGCATTAATTCTACAACCATTATAACATAAAAATGATAGTGCCGCGTTATTCGATACATCCAGACTCTCAAGAGACGTTCCGCTGACATCCAGCATCTCGAGCGCCTCATTCTTCGACAGGTCTATGATGTGCATATTCACACAACCGGAAAGGTTCAAATTCTTAACGACGGCATTCTTCGACAGGTCTATG